>Ga0209208_10007698_pt1 | contig 14534 bp, 10 predicted proteins | sample S1TSphfallax_3_FD_187694 | JGI IMG/M metagenome (GOLD analysis project Ga0209208, IMG submission 187694) | Host-associated microbial communities from peat moss isolated from Minnesota, USA - S1T2_Fd - Sphagnum fallax MG (SPAdes) (version 2) | ecosystem: Host-associated > Plants > Peat moss >...
TTTTACAAGGCACAATTGATAGATTTCTTTGGGTCTACTTGATTGAGCCATTATGCAAAACCCACATGCCCATTGTGCAAATCCACATCTCCATTATGTTATGGAGTGTGCTAGTACATGCAATTATGCCCATTCAAAAAAATTGGCTCACCCTATTGGGCTCACCCAAATTACTCATTAGGCACAATGGCTTGCTTCCAACACATTCCATAATGCAATATTCTCTTGCCACATAAACATCATAGTTCTTCATTAGCACCATAAGTCCACAAGACCTATAGTACAATTGAAAAGCATTAGGATTAATAATCAAACTTTTTATTGTTTCATGTTCATGTTCATAAGAATCATATATCAAACACATTCAAAATGTAGCAATTAATGTAGTTTTTGAAAAAATGGTATAGTAAACTTAGGCTCCACGTTGCTTCACACCAATGATGATCAACTATTTCTTTCCTCTTTTTATGTTCCAACATGGTTTCCAATAATTCATCATTATTTATGTCAATCTCAAATCTTATTCAATTTGAATTAATATAAATATTTTGAACATGAAAAAACACATGTTAATTTGCCTTTTCATATCCATGTTGGTGAGTAGGGGAAAGGAGTGAAATAGTTTGTTTTGAAAGTGAAAGCTTGATTGTCAACCTAATGATCATGTTGAAACTATCTTAGTGATGACTATTGAATTCTATTTGCTTCACCTAAACCAATTTTTATTATCATCATCACTAGAATTAGTGGCTTCAATCTATAAAACTTTAATTTCGTGATTTTTGCACACAAAACCCTACATTCTTGAAAACAACAGAAAGGCAACCTTTACAAGCACAAAAAAAACAAATGCATGATAATATTGTGCATTTTTGCTACATTTAGTTCAAGCATCAACAATTGTTGATTTACAATTGCACACCTCAACATCACCACAACTCCACATAAAGATGAAATGTTTCATGACCTTATAACATTTTTTTAATAAAAAAATTCAATTTATTGCATGTTTGACCATGGAAACAAATAAAAAATGCAACCACATTATATCTCCTCAAAACCATCAACAATAAAAGAAATCAACAAAATTAGGATCGAAATCTAATAAGAAACCATATGCAAAAAATGAAAAATTGAAAGAAAAACAAGTATTTATACACACCTTTTCAAGATTATATAAAATGTCATTACTGGGATTCTAGTATGAACATATAGAACTTCCAAAATGCAACAAGCTACATTTCCTACAATAACAATACCAAGCATTAACAAACAAAGGTGTACAAAAAAACCTAAATATCATTACAAATAAAGACAACACAAAAAAGTTATTTGAAAAAACTCAGACTAGTTTCATGTTTCATGATCCAATACCATCAAATTGAACAAACACATGTAGCACCGTATAATGAATGCAAAAATTCAAAGTTGCAATTCAAATCAATTAAACATCATGGAGAAGCTAGATTGTCAATACCCTTATAAGGTTCCACAAACACATAATCATGTTGTTTCATTATATGTTCACAAATCTTATCTTCACGATTGGTGGATCAAATTTTGATGTTTCAAGAATCAAATTGATACTTGGTTTGGATTAAATGAGAAACTCAATGAGGAAAGTAAACACTTGTTAGTAAGACCTTTCTTGGACTCTTGTTAGGTATTTTATTAATTTCATGCCCTAAATTACCTATTTATTTGTGTATGTGTTTTGTTGATGTGACTTTATTAGTTTGGATCATTTTGGCCAATAATCTAGTAATGAACAACACCCTTGACCTCCTCATTATCCAAATTAGGGAAACCTTACAATTCCAATGTGCAAGGTTTTTTTATCCCTTGCATCATCCTCATTTGGATCATGAATGCTCCTTTCATTTGGCCATCCCAACCACTAAAACCCTTGTGGAGGGGGCCACATGGGTGAAAGCACTCTAGGGGGAACCAACTTGAGCAAAAATCGGTTCAATAGTATTATAAGTAGATATTGTATAACTAGACCAAAATGTGGTGCATTAAAATTAGGGTTTAATTTGAGTCATTTGATGATGTAAGGCAATTTATTGGGTATTATGATCTTAATGGAAGTTCTTGTGCTCCAAGTTCTGTGTGTACAGGCTTGTTGGATCTTGAAGAGAAGCCATAGAATTAGCTCTACTTATTATGTGCCAAAATGCAACAAAACATCATCTCAAGGTTTTAAATTGATTGGAGTTGTTGCAACACTATTGGATGCCGAGAATTAAGAAACTTTTGTTGACATGTGTGACATGAAGTTTTCATGCCCATTTTGCACATTGAAGACTCCTCAAATTGCATATGCAGATTGAACAAAGTGTTTGGGTTTGGTGACAACTCCTCTGAGAATTGTGCTATCTGAAGGCTGTTTAGCAACCCCCCCACTTTCTTTATATGCTAGCATGGTTATTTGCAATGATAATATCAAATCAAGTTGCCCTCAGATGGCCTAGGTCAAATCCAGTCGCCTTTAGAGAGCCAAGATCAAATCCAGTTGGCATTGGACAACTGAGACCAAATCCAGCTTCTACTCTTTAAAAAGCAGAAATTGTTGTTCTGTGTTTGAAGTCTATTTGCTAATTGAAGTTCTCCAAAAAACCATGTTAGTTAGCCAAATGCTCAGCTAGATGAATTGTGCAAAATCATGCTATGTCAACTGATGTCAAATAGGTGATCCAGCAAGGTCTGGTCAATGGCCAATATTGTAATTTTATGAGATCATTTGTAGCTGAGTTATGGCTTCTATCTGCTTGAATCAACAGTAGTGAAGGACCTCTTAAGCAGGATCAGATCACAGCTTTACTCTCCACAGAGCTGGTTGTGGACCAGCAGAAAAGGTTGTAAGGGTCCACAACTGCAGTACTGCCCACCACACCTTCATCATCAGATTGATCCTCAAAGAAGCAGCTCTGGCGGCTCCACCCAAATGTGGCCATTGATGAATCAGGAATGAGCTCCTCCAGCTCGGTGAAAAAATCTTCATCCATACTAGGCTCAATAGAAGAAGAGCTGTAAAGAGAGTCCAACATGTCAACATGATCATCACATGATGACTCAGCATATGACTGCACCGCAATCTGCACTTGTCCTGAAGAGACCTGCACATTGAGGACGGGTTCCACCTGCTTGAACCCAGCAGCTGGTGGACAAAATCCAGCTGCACCATAGTGAGTGCTGACTGAGGTGGTACTGAAACCTGAACTTGTTATGGCTGCAGATTGTTGTTGTAGTTTGTAACTAGGCACTGTCACTACTGGGTTAGCCTTTGATTCTTCATCTGCTGATGGACCATTTGCAAAGTTCTCTTTCTCCTCTTGAGCTGGCACCTCCTCCTCTTCCACAGAATGGTCATGGCATGGGATTAAGGCTTCATGCTCTTCTGACTCAGATTTCAGTTGTGTTATCATGCTCAATGAGGATTCTTGCTTCTCCAAAGTAGCAGCAGATGATCTTGTGCAGGCCACCTGATCAGCTGCTGATTCACCTTTGGCCAGCTTGCTTGCAGAAGAGGTGACTCTGGTGGATCCTGCAAGTGAGTTGCGGTGAGAGGGCCAAGGATGGTTGTGCTCAGCACTGTAGCTGATAATCAGCATGGATGGGTCACTATGGCTGCGCTCCACTTGCTTTCTGGCCAAACAACCTTTGCTACTGCTGCACCTATAGTATCCTCTGCAAAACAAATGCATCACAAATCTGTTAAAAATCCAAACCCATCTTTCTTCTCTACTTAAATCCACCTTCTACTCCAATCTCCTCCTCTTCATTGCACCTTTCATCAAAATGCCATTTGAGAAGCACTACTACTGAATCTGCACATATAGCACAACATCTGCTGAATATCATTCCAGAAAAAAAATAGATTCTTCTACTATACCACAATTTCAAAGAAGCAACTCTAAGCCCCAGAGTCTTTAAAGCAACAACAGGTCACTACAAAATCTTCAAACCTATAATCTTCAACTAAAATCTCATGAAGATTATTCACATTTTAGTTTATCCTGTATCTTCTTTGGGTGCACAATTTTTTGATTATAATTATATGCTGTGACCCAGGTTTTGAAGAGGCTGAATTAACAACACACACCTTGGGTAAGGGGAGCCTTTGATGGGTTTTTGGCCATACTTTCTCCATGCCCACAAATCAGCTGGAACATCTTCACTGCTTGACCTTGTGCCATTCCCAGCCACCACTGAAACAAGGACTGTCCTCTTCTGCTGAGAAATCTTTCTGCATTTCATGTCCCTCCAATTCAATTCAAATTTCCTTTGAACACGTATGTAGCTCAAATCCCAGAAGGTTCTCAAGATAGACCCTCAGTTGACATCCTCATGACATGACAGGTACCTCAAATCCCAGAAAGTTCTCAAGATAGAGACCCCAAGGAATCAGTCCCCATGGCATGATCACAGATGGGTACTTCAAAACCCAAGAACTAGGACCTATGAGCTATGAATCAAAGCATTCTCTAGGGAGATTTTGATACCTGCCTTCCACTCTAAGACCCTTAGACCAGTCTCATGAGGACGTCAGGTATCTCGAAAATCCTCCCGGAAGCCAGCCAGGTTCTGAAGATCATAAGCCCTTAGATGATCAGTCCTTAGATGGTAACAATATAGGTACTGGTAGCAGAAAGTACCTTCGCTTTGGGTCTCCAGGCTCTGAAGAAGCTGCCGACGAGAGCAGCTTCGTCGTCGCCACTCTTGTTTTGGACAAAGCTTCTTGAGCTTCTTGAGCTCCTTGTTCTTGTTCTTGTGAGCTGCAGCTACTAGTGTGTCGTGCTGCTGCTGCTGCAGCTGTTGTTTTGGTCGACGACAATTGCGACACATAATTACATTCCTCGGAGTACTCATGTAGCTGCTCTGTGATCGTGTTACTTCGACTGCTAGCTGGGTTTGTTGGTCTCAACCCCATTGGTCTCTCATGAGGGATCGACATTGGCGAATCACTAGAGTAATTGCTTGAGTTGCCGGAGATCATATTAGTCTTCAAGTTAGTAGAGGATTGTAGTCCCGCAGCTCCTGTGCAGCAGCAGCTGCTCTTGTTCTTCATGGAGTACTGAAACTCGCCCTACTTCTGATCAGACTCCATGCCTGCTGCACGGTGCTGCTGATGACGACCAAAAATATAGTTCATGTACCAGCTTTTGTGATTCACCTGCAGCAGCTAGGCCGTTGCAGATCCTCCTGCTCCTCCTCGCAAGCTTGCAGTCTAGTAGATCCAACACTGAAACCGCAGCAGCAGCAGATCACTGAAGAATGTAATTGATTTCTGTAAGTAGTCTCTGCAAGCACAAGTTTGATGAGATTCGTCTCCTGTACTGCTGTATCATTAAGGGTCGCCCAGCGCCTGCTGATCTCCATTGACAGCTCTCTGGTCAGATTTGCCTCTAAAATCTTTGCCTTTATCTGCAAGGAGAGATGGGTGGACCAAAGCTTGACAGGAATTACCTAGCTTTTAATCAAGAGGCTCTGAAAAACAATTAAGAGCTGCTGCTGCTGCTGCAGTGTAATTCAGAATAGAGTCGAGAACTTTGATCAGCTGTTGCGGAAGAAGAAAGAAGAAGAAGAAGGAGAATTAGTGCATAAAAACAGAAAGTTCTAAATCCGCTGCAATTCAATTCAGCAGGAGCTGGGACCCATCATCATGTCTAACACATCACCCAAAAAGAAAAAACAAGTCCATATTTGTGTGTGTGTGTGTGTGTGTGTGTGTTAGGAGACACAACTACAACTTTTTTAGTACTTTATTCAATTCAATGGCACCTAGTTGCCCTCCTCCCATACTTCCAGCAGAGTTAAATTACACCTAGGATCATGTTGTACTTCACTTCATGCACCCAAGAATCGGGGAGAGAGAGAGAGAGAGAGAGAGAGAAATCAGCAGCGATGGAGGTGATGATTCGATTAACTACCACCAGCTAGTTGCCATCCTCCCACACTTCTAGTAGAGTTAAATTAATACACCTAGGATCATGTTCTTCACCTCATGCACCCAAGAAGAAGAAGAAGAAGAAGAAGAAGAGAGAGAGATGAGCAGCGATGGAGGTGATGATGGGAGTCTCTTAAGAAGAAGAAGAAGAAGAAGAAGAGAGAAGTCAAAGAAGAGAAGGCGACGGGGATTAAGGCAGGCTTGCTAGAGAAGACGACGAAGAAGAAGAGGACAAAGGGGGGGGAAGAGAAGAAGAGGGGGAGAGGGAGGATCGAAGAAAAAACAAAGTGCGCAACGTGCAAAGAGACGTGGAAATTGCGCGGCCGACAAGGGAACATGACGCTGACCCTGGAAACACGTCCGTCCATCCATCCGTCCCTCCCTCCGTCCGTCCGTCCGACGGGCGCTGGGCTGGACCTACCTACTACGCCTGGCGGCCGGCCCGCCTTCGTCTCCTTCTTCCCCGCTTTCTTTCTTTCTTTCTTTCTTTCTTTTTCTTATCTTCTTCTTTCTTTCTAGCTGCTAGGCTACCTACTACAACTTTGGCCAAAGAATATGGGATAACTGTATGGGATAAAGTAAGTGACATTGGAGATAGCTGTGTATTGGGAACATATTGGGAACTTTGGGAACATACCAAGTCATCATTGAGATTTTTTTACAAAATTTTAATAACGTAATTTTATCAACATGAATTCCACATATTCCGAATATCTTTTTAACTTTGGGCAAAAGATATGGGATAGGCGTGATGCTATTGGAAACCTATTGGGAACTTGGGGAACAAATTAGGAATATCATAAACAACCATTGGGAATGGCAACCCATTTGCAACCATTTGGAAAAAAGAGCATCCCAAATCAGAACTCACTTAATAGATCTTTTTTCCAAATTTTCTGGCGGGCCAGTTTTTATTTTTATTTTTCAAATTTTTGATGGAACTGAAATCATCCATAAGATGATTAAGCCACATATTTCTACAATAATAGTTTGTTGAGGAGGAGGCCTTTTACTTGAAGATTTTTCAGGTGAGGGAAATTGTGGGGGTTTTGTTCCCAATGTGTTCCCAACTGCATTCGTGAAACCCATTAAAGCATGTTCACTCTTGGTGTTAGGGACTAACCATTTAGTCCCTTAACATTAGGTTAAGCATTTAGGACTTAAACCTATTTATTATGAAAAATTTATGTTAAGCTAACATTCACTTAACATTAAGCTATCACTAATGTTCTTTTTCTTGTTTTGGAGAAATATGACATTTGGCTATTGTTTCAAACCTTCTATGGCTAGGCTAGCCACTGGTTGGAATGAGTTGTAGTCCAACAAGCTAAAAAAAAATTGAAAAGATTTTTTGGTTATAGATTAAAGGGGCATGGAGTTTCATTAGATGATTTAGTTTTCTTAAAGGTGGTTAATTTTGGCTACAAATGTCATATGGTGGTAAAAGTTTTGGCTATAATTATCAAATTGTTGGAAGAATTTTGGCTACTAATAATTTTCACTAGGCTACCTTTCATTGAACCATGGAGACTCCAATCACTTGTGAAGGGATTGAACCCTTAAAACTACCCACTACAACACAAGTGTCTTACCTACAAAAATAAATAAATTAGTTCAATACAAAACCACCCTCAAGTCACAAATTACAATAAAAAAACAACAATGAAAGTTGATTAAAAAGTGATGTCCATTTGGGATAATCAAATTCAATTATCCCAAAAAACCAAAAAACCAACCAATAAAAAATCTACTGGATTAATATTATTTAAGACTCCCTAATCAAAAGCTTTAAATCTAAGCTCCCATACCATATCAAGGATGTTTAGCACACCATTCTTCATATGCATAAGCATATGGAAATTTATGAAAAGTATAAAACTTTTGGGAAAACATTTTGACCACCAAACCCAGGTTAGTAGTGAGTTTAGCCAACTTGAAGTATTCAAAAAATGCACAAACGAATATTTTAGATGCTAAAAAAGTGCATTGGAGCCATGTCAAAGGATTCACATCGAATAATTTAGCCATGGTTGCACAAGCATTTGATTTCATGGCTAGCTTGAACATAGATTGTTGAATGTCAAGGGATGTTGCTAACAGAACTTCAAGCACCCAAGTATCATTATCAGCCAATTTCTTAGGGTGGCAAAAAGTTGCCTTAATCACATCCAAGTGTTTCTTGAAATGTTCTTATGCATCAGACTACAACTAGTATTGTGAGTATACCACATTTAGATAGTCCATGACTCCATGAACAAGGAATCTCCCTTGCAATTTTGAAACAAGGAAATCAACAGCACCTATAAACCCAAGTTGCCAGATTCAATTCAATGCAACAAAACAAACTCTAGAATTCAAATTATTCAATGGACAAAGTTGAAATAAACAAAATGATAAGGGGGATATTTTACATTTGCATTCTACCTCCACTTGTGTGATGACTGTAACATAAACCTCCCTTGTGACATAAGAAACTTCACTAGTTTACATATTCAAATGAGTAGCCCAAATGTGTTGTTGGTTCACATCAAATGCCAAATGTTATATGCCCATGTTCAAATTTGTCATTTGAATCATGCTTAACATTCAACAAAGTTGTATAACCTTCAAAAGCATTAGATTTGAACCTTGTGTTCAAGTCTATGTACAACTCATAAATCTCCCCTTGACACACTTTCATTGCTACCACAAAATCATAGATGAAAACGTCTCACAATTGGCTAAATTTAATCAAATTATGGAATAATTACAACAACAATAAAATGGCAACAAGCCCCAATGAAATTTACACATCACAAAAAAGGTCAAAGTTTGTCTTTGCCTTGTCATTAGTAGGAACATCAAGGGCCATCTACATCAGCAAGGTTTTATACTCTGCCATAACACATTGAACATGAGATAACATAGAAATCCAACAAGGTTTTACATTCTTCAAAATCTTAACCCCTTTGGTTTCCATAAGCTTTACAAGCTTTGTGAATTCCAAATGCATTTCAAGGCTTGTGGAAAAATAGATGTACAAGGTTTGAAGTAAACCTTCAAGTCTACTAACAATTTGCAAGTGTGACAAAATGTGAACTACCAAATTGGTTTTATGGGCTATACAATGAACCCCTATGGAATGCAAAGCCTAAACATCATAAATTTGTAGAGTAACACCTAACTTAGTCCTCATCAACTCCAAATGCCATAAGCCTAATACTAATCAAATATTTTGTGAAACCCCCTTGATGCATCAAAGCTTGCATAAGGACTTGAATAAAATTATCTTCACTTAATCCAACCACCACACGCTCAAAGGACAAGAGAATCAATATTTTCCACCAATTCTAAACCACATAGGCATGAACTGATAACTAGCTTTGGTTATCAATTGTATTTACCTCATCACAAGTAAATGACAAGTACTAGACTGCTCCAATAGTAGATTTTGTGGCCTCCAAAATAATTCATGCATATGTTGAACCATAGCCTAGCCAAAATTGTCTATCCAATGCATTTTGGGATTCTCCTCAAGGTTTAAGAAATCAAATAAGTTTTCGTGAGCTTTGTACTCAACCATTGACCTACCATGTTTCAAAATGTGAAACAATGTAGTAAATTGGACTGGTTTTTTGTGCTTCTCACCAACCAACCCATTATAAACTTGTTACAGAATAAACAAATATTCTCCTTTTAAAAGCATATGTAGCTTGATTTTTGCTATGTTTACAATCATTGCCAATTATCATTCCCCTTTCTTCATCCTTCTCATAGGTTTGTCAATTTTCCTTCAAATGGCATGTTTTTATAATGAATCCCATTTTGGAGCTAGAAGTTTGTTTTTATGTTCAATCTATGAGCAATTTTTTCATTTCATAATGTGCACAAAACCATTAGGCCCTACCTACAACTTAGCCAAAGGCAACTTACATGCCTAATAAATCTAAAACTTTCTTTTTGATTCATAAACCCGAGTTTTACTAATTTTTGGTGGTAACAAATTCTAATCCAAAACTTGCACCACCTCTTCTATTGAATCAATACTAGGAGATTCTACTAGAGATTCATTTGAAGGACTAAAAAAAATCATAGGTACTTCAATGGCAATGGAAGTTGCTTACCTTTCAAAGTAGCAAACTGATGCATAGATTAAACCCCACCTTTACCATCGAAAGCCATATTAGATGCAAGTACAAAAGTGCCATCACTAGGGTTTTGTGAACTATGAAAGTATTTAAACTTAAAGTTCAGGGGTTTAAGTGGAAGCACCATATTTAACTACACAAAACCACAACCTACCATGACCCACCAACACCCACCACCATTAGTAAAACAAGAAAATTTTCAAAAACCCACAAAATTAAAAAACTTCAACAAAATGTGAATCTAAAAACTCACAAAACCAATGGAAAACCAAAAATCAACAAACCCAAAGTCCAAACATTTTGGAAAATGCGCAAACCCATGAACCAAACAACACAAAACTAAAAATCGACAAACCCAAACAACCTAAAAAATGCGTGACCCATGAAATTGAACAACATCAAGCCAAAAGTCGACAAACCCAGACAATCTACAAAGTGTGCAAACCCACGAAACTAAACAACATGAATCCAAAATTTGATGAAGTTCCCAAAAATTTTGGATTTTGGAAAATGTGTGAACTATGTAGACTTTGTGGACTTTATAAAATGCGTGAACCCATGTAACTAAACCGTATAGAACTTAGAAAGGTTGTTCACATACTTGTAACCTAAACAAGTCTTGGAGTAACTTCCTAAACCTAAAATCCCGATGCACCTTATATTCGACCAATAGTGATTGAAATTGTACAATGAGCATCAAATCCCAATTCCCAATATCCCATCATCCATGTGCCTTATGTACATCAAAGATTGTAGCTCGTTGTTTAACGATGAAATTTCTTCAACATGTAAAACAAATCAATGAGCCATGGAAAATTGTAGCCGAAAGTTTTTGAATTTAAACTTAAACCATTTTGGTAAGTTTTTGCAATAACAAAGTTTGCCCTAAAGGTGACAAAATGGCAATGGACTTCATGAAAGAAAAGGAAGGATGGCAAAATGTTTCGAGCAAGAAGGGAAGGGTTTAGTGAGTGGCCCAAATTTGTTGGGTAAAAGGTGGTACCTACACAACAGTTAACATCACAAATAGGCGATTGAGGGTTTTACTTGGGGGTGTTCTAGCGAATGCTAATGGTAGTCCATCACTAGAAAGGTGACTAGATTACAAAGTCATGATTTTTTAAGCAACCTTTTAGGGCTTGGTAATAGTTTTAGGTGAAAAGACCCAAATTTCACCACAAAAATCCAAGCCTATAGGTGGCTAATCTAGATTTTTTGGAGAAATTTGGCGATTCTTCACCCAAAAAAAAAAAAACACTAGCTATCACCCATTTAACATTGGTACTTCCTAAAATGCTACCTAGATTTTCATTTAACACTGACTTAACATCAAATGTGAATGCACCATAATGAACCCTCTTTGGGGCACTTTGGGTCTAATATTATAGTACATATATTATATTTTTTCCCAAGAAGATGGTTCATTTAATTTTGAGTATCAATTTTGGTTTTTGAACCCTACAATTATTATTTATTAAAAAAAATGTTATGTAATTTTTTAAAATAATACTAAATTTCATTACTTATATTGAAGGATCCATGACTATATTTAAAATATACATTGGTATAATAAGGCCATTGTCTTGTTTTCACTACACTAACTTTAAAGTTTCATTAGTCATTAAAATAATCAATTTTAATGAAATTTTTCAAATGGCCCATCTAGCTATGCTTTTCATTTTCCATGTGAATGTGATTACTTGTCAAAATTTCAATTTAGCACAAATCTATTACATCTTTGTTGAAAAAACTCAGTTTTTGAGATGAAAATTCTCAAATTAATCACATAGTATCTAAACATGGTTCAAACTATTTGAAATGACATGTTTCAATATACCTTCAACTTTCATAAATATTAAAAATCATTTAAATTATTTTTGAAATAAATTTGTGTTTTTGAATACACAAATACACTACATTTGTTTCCACAAATATATTTGAATCTCCCACTTTATAAACTGAAATGAAATAGTTTCTTTTTTAATATCTTGCCTAGGTTATATTCTAATATAATATGCAAAAATATTGTGAAATTCTTTCAAAAGTTTGAAATGGGATACATTCAAACATGCACACCCCTAGAAGGTAGTATAATGTGACACCCCAAATGGGGTCACCATAATGGGTTTTCACCCAACACACATATTGTATGAAGAGTAGAGGTCCTTGGTATTATGGGTGGGATAGATGTCCCATCAATCACAATCTATCACCTTTTGAAAATGTTCAAGGTGGCATGTCTAGTCATTTTTTTCAATTGTGCCAAGACCTTTTCATTTTGCAACATAATTTTCTCATTCCTTTCCTCATTGGATATCTTAGTCTTGAACTCTTTCAAAGTGTTTCAAAATTGATCTTTCAAAATGTCCTTTTAAAATGCATTATTGAAATAAATACTCTATAATATGTAAAGACCATCTTCCACACAAGGCTAGGTATAAGTTGTCACTTTCTTCTTGTCTTTAAAATATTTTTAATTGAAAAATGTAAATGTTAACTCATGGCCAAGGTGTTCAAAATTTGTGATTTTATTATATTCACAAGTTGTTTTTCCTTCCTTGGCACCTTTCAACTTGTGGCTTTTGCCAATAGTAATATTTTTTATCAAGTAATTTATGTCATTCGTCATGTGACTTCTATGACTACATAGTTGGGAAAGACAATGACTTTTATAATTAAATTTAGGAAATATTATTAAACAATAGGTATTTATTAACTTATGCAATGTAGACATGTGTTTAACCATAGTAAAGTCATGGTAATCTAACTAAACTTATTTATTAGCTTAAGACTAATTAAGTAGCCTACAAGTTTAAGCTAAAAGCCTAGGTATGTAAATAGGCCAAAATAGCTAGGTAGGCCTAAGTAAACAAGTAGGTAGCCTTAGTTTAGGTTAGTAAGTAGGCATAGGTAAATAGGATCCTATTTAATTTATTGGTCACAAACCTTTTTGATTGGCTCATTTAAAGTGGTATTTCCGCTTCAAATATTTCTAGTGCATGTACTATATGTGTAAATTATTTTCTCTTCTAGATTATATCGTTTACAAAGTTAAACTTGTTGACAAAAGATATGAGATAAATTTGATGAAACAGAAACACTACAAAATTATCCTTTATCCCATATAAAAATAGTTTACATATTTACCCCATTTTCTACTACATATTACCCAACCAACTTAACTTAGCCTAAACCTAAATAAAATAATAAATGTAAGTAGGTATAAATATGTAACCTAATTAACCTACCCTATAACTTACCTACTTACATAACCTAACTAGCTACCTCTTTAACATAATGTAGATAGGTATTGGTTATTACCTACTAAACCTTACCTACCTATACTATTTCCTTAGGTAGGTAGCTTAAGTAAAATAAATAGGTACATTGAGTAAATAGGTAATTGTATTAGGTAAGTATGTAGATAAATGGCTAAAAAGGTAGGTGAAGTAGGTAGGCTAGGTAAATAAGTAAGTAGGCATAAGCAAGTAGGTAGGTAGCTTAGGCTAGGGAATTAAATTAACATAAGTAAATAGATGGGTAAGTAAATAGGTAAATGTAAGTAGGGGGTAGGTAGGTTAAATAGGTAAACTAAGTAAGTAGACATGCCTACCTATACTAACCCTTACATAACTTACACTTATATCCTTAGATAAATATTTTCACACAATATAAGTTTTTTTAAATATCCTTAATAAATCATGATGTACATCTAAGGATTCTAAGTCCATGTCATCATCATGACCAATGTTTGATTATATTTGTAACTAATGTGATATGTGATGGACTAGGTGGATGCGAATCACTCACAATTCATTCGTTTGAAAGCATTAGTCATTAATTGTATCCTAAGTTATAAATATGACCAATGGAAGAAATGACTATACTCATGTAATCATAATAATTATTACAAGACATGTCACATATGACTACATGATTAGGTTTGGGCATTAGTAATAAAATGATCAAATCATGAATGTCATGTTTTGACATAGTGAAAATAAAATGAAGAAAAACTTGTGAACATATTCCCTAACTCCACACGCTAATAAAAGAGAGATGTACAAAAGCTCCAAGATGAGAATTAGGACAAAAATGACAAATTCATGAATATTTTTTACACAAATCATTTGCACAAGCCAAACAATGCAAGTGATTAGTGCACATGGAACAAACTTTGAATCACATGCTTGCTTTGGGACCAAATATTCCATTTGAAATTAACAACCACCAGACAACATTAGTTCACCCTCAAACTAAACAAGTGGACAATGGCCTAATGAACCCTAAAATCACTCATCCATCCATAATACCGAGGGCTCTTGCTTTGGGTTTACATTAGGGTAATTTGAGTTCCCAAGTCCCAACCCAAGCAAATGGTAACGGATGGAAAGTTCATATTGAATCTTCCATTGCTGAAGTGGATAATGTTGTCCTGGGCCAGTACCCAAAACTGA
>Ga0209208_10007699_pt1 | contig 14533 bp, 4 predicted proteins | sample S1TSphfallax_3_FD_187694 | JGI IMG/M metagenome (GOLD analysis project Ga0209208, IMG submission 187694) | Host-associated microbial communities from peat moss isolated from Minnesota, USA - S1T2_Fd - Sphagnum fallax MG (SPAdes) (version 2) | ecosystem: Host-associated > Plants > Peat moss >...
TCTTTAAAATTCTTCATTTAGCACCTTGTCATAACATTCTTTACCCGCGAATGTTTACCAAATTACACTGTTTACCAATTAAAATTCTTTAAAATTCTTTAAAATTCTTGCTTCTTTGGGCTTCCATAACATTCTCGCACCAAGAATGTCATAACTATGATGAAAACCTATAATGCAAAAATAGGTAGGTTAACATGGTTGTAGTTGTTATAAAAAAATGGAATATGATTGTTTAATTTCTCTTGCATGGTGCAACATACATTTTAACCTTAAATTGGGTTATTTAGTGTGCTTTTAATGGGCAAAAAGAACCTAGTTAAAGAATACCAACTAGGCCTGAAAGGAAACTTGCACTCCAACTTAAAATATTATATTTTGATTCCATTAATCTTAATGAATGCAAAAATGTGAAATATTTTAAATATAATATATTACACCATCAAATATCTAAAACTAGTCATCAATATCATTCATTTTGTATTTATGTGTAAGGTGAAATTACACTAATAGGCAACATCAACATCCAAACAAACATGTTGCATCATGACAAATGGTTAAATGTTGTGACAACCTTAATACCACCCAAAGATGTGTTTGTTTGAATACATGTGCAAAAGTATGAATTGATCTCCAAAACAAATCCAAATTAACAAAAGAAGAAAAGAAAAGAAAAGGCCAAGAAATTAAATATGTAAAAATACCAAAGTTAAGACTTTGGTTCATGTTTTACCTTTTCAAGTTTTGTACAATAATGGAATTCTATGTTCTGTAGCTTCATAAACACAATGTTATGATTCGATCTAAAAATACAACATTTTTCTCATGAAGATGTAAATCATTTTTGTTCAAAGATGATGAATAATAACTTTATCAATAATAACATGATTATTGATCAATTGTCTAATAATTTGAAAGGAAAAGAATGAGAACAAGTCAAATAAACATAAACTATTCTTTAATTTTAAAGATCCAACATCCTAATGGACATCATTGTATGAACTTGGGAATGCACATGAAATCTAGCACTAATATTTTTACATTTGTAACTTGAATGTGCAAAGCCCTTGAGCAATTTAAGCTTAGATCTCATCATAATTTCTAAACAAATTAGCCAAAAACACTTGAATAAACCAAAATTAACAATATGGAAACTTGTGAAATCCAATGTTGCATTCTACACAACAATTAATAGAAAAACAAATCACCATAATGTCCTAGATTATACTAAAGTAAAAGTGGAAAATGTAACACCCATACATCCTAGTGAATTTCTCATGAAACAACCATTTGCACATAATGAAAAATAATGTTTCAAAACCTTTTTTGTAAAAAACACCACCATTTGACATTGATTTGCAAACATAAATAATAGAAAGATACATAACCTTAATGTTGCAAGTAAAACCTAAACCAAATTGTTAAACCCTAAACAATTTCACAACATTCACAAAGAATGTCAAAAGAGTATTTGCAAGCAAGAAAAACATCTAAATGGACATCTACCATGGAAAACAATATTTTTTATTCCATTTTCTTTGGAAAAACACCACCTTGATATAAGGTGCTACCCATTGCCCTTACATAATATTACATTCAAGCATGTCACATAATGAGGGAATGTGAAGGGATGTTTGATCCATAATGAAAGGGATCTTAGATTTAGGGTTTGGAAAGGTTCAAGCAGTAAAGATTCATCAAATGAAAAATGGGAGGAGGAATTTAGAAATCCAACGTCCCAACAACAAAGCCAACCACTCAATTCTACTATTGATATGCAAGCTATGGTGGCTAATGCATTCTAGCAACTAAATGATCATGTGTCAATGGAGGAAAAGGTGGATATTGTGGAAAATGTTTTTAGGGTAGTTGATGGAATAGAGAAATAAGCAAATGAGGGTGACATAGCTTGTGTTGCAAAAGTTCCTTTTGATATCAAGGACCAACAACTATTGGGAGATGTGTCTTTTGAGGATGTCCACCACGAGCATAGTTTTGACTTAGTGGTTTTGCAAGATGCAATAAAAAAATTGTTTGTAGGTTCCAAATGTACAAAACTAGCAACAACAATACTACTTATGAACTTGTGCATAATATATGGAATGAACAATAAATTTGTAGATGAGTTCTTTGGATTCTTATAACATCATTTGCTTCATTAACTTAGTTAATTGTTTGCCCACCAACTATTATGCTACAAAGGCTTTGACACAAAAGCTTGGCCTAGATTATGAAAATATTCATGCATGCCCTAAAGGATGTGTCTTATTCCAAGGGGAACATAGAAACAATGTCACTTGTCCCAAATGTGGGTGTGCTCATTACAAGGATGTGATAAACAAAGTGTTGCATGTGAAAGTGCTTCAACATTTTCCTATAATCCCTAGGTTTGAAAGGTTGTCTAGGACACCTACAATGTTTAAGTTAATGTTGTGGTAGTTCAAAAATACCCATGTTTCAATCCGTCATGTGTCACCAAAGTCTAGGTTTATTGAATGCCATGTGTCACTAGTAAAGTGGATGGAAATTTGTTAATTTAACAATTGGTTGATTCAATCGACAATCAAATGATACCATCATAAAGACTAAATAATAGCAAACACATGTACTGGCTTGTCAAATAGGTTGTTGATACATAATATTGTAACACAACATAGAATGCTAACACATGTCAAAGTCAAACTAGTTGCTAAATTGTCTTTTAGTTTAATTTGCTCCCACAAAGTCAAGTTTATTTGACTAACTAATTTGACGAAATTGGGTCAAAATGCAATAGTAGAAACCCCCCTTTTTAAACCAAAAATTTTCAACTTCATGATATTTGCAACTATGTTTCAACCAAGATTTCTTTAATTTTAAAAGAAAATTATGGAAATTACCAATTAAATTGACTCATTTATTATATTGGTCTATAGTTGAAAGCATTTTTCAACTAGGTGGTCATTTGCTGAATATTCCCAACATCAATAATGTTTCCAAGTTGAACTTCCAAGTATGTTGGTAAACAATGTGAAGCATGTTTCAACTAAAGGGCCATTTTTGAAAAATATTCTTGGCATATAAGGTTCTTTAGTTGGCACATAGTCAAAACATTGACTAGTGTTCAACTATTTTGAATGATAAAATGTACTAGAGGTTGAATAAAATGCAATCTTGTTTACAACTATCTCTTTCAATAGATTCCACATTGTTGTTCCAAACATTTTAAACCAATTTAATACACCCCATTCATTAAAAACTTTTTGATGATAAGTTCCATAACATAACCCAAGAAATCATGTTTGAGGAGAATTCATATGACAATACAAAACAAACTACCTTCCTTCATGGATAAATAAGGTAACATGTGTTGAAGTGGCCCCAAGTGTGAACACACTCAACACATTTTCCCTTCAAAACCCATCTTTTTGTAATTTGTTTGAATTTTCAACAACAAAATTCATTCAAAATTTAATACCTTCCACACCTTAAATATGAAAATTATGGAATAACTTTTATTAAATCTAACTTAGAAACTACTTTCCAAGTTTCCAAGTACACCTTTAGATTTGAATAAAAAAATTACTTATGATTTTATTAATTTTTACTAAAACATGGTTCAACAATCAATAACCTTTGCATTGTAGCTCCAAAAATTTCAACCCAAGTCAATGCACCCCCTATTCATTATTAGGTTTTCAAAAGATATTAATAACATTATATGAAACAATTTGGTTTAAAAAATTTCAACATGATAGAATAAAACAAAACAAATTATTTACGTTCATTAATAGATTATATTATGTGTAAATTTTTTTTGTATAAAATGAATGGCTATGTATGATGCAAATTTTTTTTTGGATATAAATAATAGAAAAAAATTTAAAGGAAATTTAAGGAAATTCTGAAATATAAATTTGCAATAATGTGCATGTTCAATACACCTAATTAATATTTATATGTACATTGGATTTTAGTTTACAACATATCAAATAATGATACATAATTAATAATTTTTGTGGAACTCTAATATTTATTCATTTTTATAGACATGATATTTCAATATTTGTTTGAAATTGCAATAAAAATTCATCAAACATTACATGACATGTAAATTCTATTTGTGTAAATGAATGCTTATGTATGATGTAAATTTTCTTCGTGCATGTAAATATTAAATTTTAATTTCAAAATAGAATTGAAGGAAATTTTGAAATATGAATTTGTAATAATGTATGTTCAATATATGTTATTATTATTATTATTATTTATAAATCAAATGTTAATTTACAACAAATCAAATATTGATACATAATTAATATTTTTTAGAACTCGAATTTTTATTCTAACTCTAGCTATTAATTCCAATAATTTTTTCATTTTTATATAATGATGATTAACTTACAATAATTATTAGAATAATTAGTAAAATTATTCAATAAATTATCATATAATTTCAGAAATTATTTTTATTTAATAGTAATAGACTTGAAACTATTTTTTATTATTTAATGTTTATTATACTAGGTCATTTAATAGTTCCAACAAGTAAGATAAAAGTATGAATAAAAATAGTCCAATAACTAACCTAGCCTAAATACAAGCTACAATATTATCATTAATGTTGTTGTTGTAACTGTAGTCAATCATTAATTATCATTACATTATAATTATTATTTTAAATAAAAATATCATTTAAAATTTACTATTGAATATTTATTGTTTAATTAATTCTTTCTTTTATTAAATTTTAATAAAAATTTATAATGAATTTGGAATTTTAAAAAAAATCAGGGATAATTAATAATTTTAATAGATGATTGCATTTAATTGCTGATTCTTTTTTTTAAAAACCAATTACCATATAATTTATTAAATGATGATAACATGTTTAATTGTTTAATTATAAAACTATACAACTATACAATTAAAAATAGTTGATGAATAATTACTACAAGTAATTAAGGTAAATAACTAGACCTAGGGTAAGTAGATTATTAGTTTAGGTCTAGGCCTAACTAAACTTAAACTAGCTTGTAAACTAGATTACAACTATTGAGTTGCAATTTAGTTACAACTAGGTTACAATTAGGGTAGACATTTCTATCATGAAATAGTATTCTATCATCGAACATTTTCAATTTTTCCTTCATTTCACAATGAAATTGAATGTTTTTTATGTCATTGGAAGTGCAAAATGGAAAGCTACAAATGTTCTTTTAACTTCAAAAGCAAAGGAACAAAACAAAAAATCTTGGAAGAAAAAGAGTGATATTTTGTCTCAAATTTTGTTTCTAAACCCCCCTTACTTCCAATAGTTATATCTTATTCATTCCTCAGTCATTTTAAATAATTTCAAAGGCTAAAAATGTGTTGTTTCAACATCTATAAAACTTGTTCAATGTGAAAAGACCAAAAAATAATAATTGAAGAGCTTAAGCTTCAAAATCATATCGAACATTTACAAAAAAATCAAAGTACAACCTGCTTGACTTTGAAAAGGCATACCTTGCTCATTTTCCATTAGATTGGAATTTTTTTGTAAATTTGGATGCACCAAGTGGAGGACTACAAAATTGTTTTGAAATTCCAAAAACAACATACCATGGACAAAATAGTTATAATGATCCATCATTAAGTGTGTAATGATAGGCGTGTCTACCCTAGGTTACAACTAAAACCTTTAGATCCCATATTGTTTAACTTCCATTCTATGAATCCAAATTATATAAAAGAATGCATTAGGATTGTTGGAGGTCACAATAAACATGAAAATGTAATAGCCATTTGGGATGAACCAATAAAAAAGGTTCAACCCTAGAAACTAAACCAAATGAAATAGGAGTTCATTTATTAATTACCATGTGGTTTAGGTCTAAGCCTAACATAGGTGCCTAGGTCTAGCCCTAACTTAAGCCTAAGTTAAATGGCCTATGTTTAGGTTTAGCCTAGGTGCCTATTTGTAGTTTGGTTTAGACCTAACTTATGCTTAGGCACCACGTGGTTTAACCTATTAATGTGGATGTGCCATGTGTCATTTAACTATTTGTTAGCCCCAAAATTTGTGACCATGCCATGTGTCATTTAATTATTCATTAACCCCACATTTTATGAATGTGCCATGTGTCAACATTATGAGTGTGCCACGTGTCACCAAACCATTCGCCAAATGCTAAATTTACATAATTGTAACATAATCGAAATGTTCAACTTACATAGTTGTAACCTAGTTGAAATTGTAATTATATTTTTGGTTGACTTCATGCCCAATCAATGGATGAAGTTCATCTATTAATCGAATGTAATTGACAACATCCTTTAATTAAATTGGTAGAACAATTTTCAACTAAATTGCCAAGTATTGGCATGTAATGGCTATTGTTGTGGTGTTGACACGTGGCATACACTTTTGACTATAATGTCACTTTCAACTTGTACTAGTTGACAATACTGGTTAGCAATTGCAAAAATTATTTCTCAATTGAAAAAGATAAGTTACAACTATATGTGTAGTTTTCAACTTGGTTTATAGTTGAACATTAGTTGAAAACATAGTTGCAAAAGAGGGGGTTTTCTACTAGTGATGGTAGGTGCATGTAGGTTAGGGTGGACCACTTTTGGTGTCACAATGGTAGTTTATACTAGGGGATTACAATTACTACATGCTATTGTATGTGTTAGGAATTCTCGATAGATATTCATAATTATATATTTGAATATATACATATGCACTTCATTGTAAATGCAAAATGACTAAACCACCCTAGCTCATGTACACCTTGGCAAATATGTAGTCAAATGCCACACATGATTACATGACTAGTGGATGATTGTTTATCCACTAAATGTTTTTTTCATCAAAGCCATAATTTGATAATTATGATTGTAAACATATATGCCATATGTTTTTAGCATTTAAAAAGGTGCAACAAATAGGAAAATACCATGTGGCAATTGATTGTTATTTTATACAATAAATTTGAAAGGTTATTGTATAAACCCTAAAGCCCAAACCTTAAATTCAAACCTTAAACCTTAAACCCTTAAGCCCTAAATCTTCAACTTTAAACCTTAAACCTTCAAGCCCAAAATTTAAATTATAAACTTTCAAGCCTATTCCACAAACCTTAAGCCTAAAACCCAAATCATAAAGCCCGAACCCTAAATCCTAAACCTTAAATTCCAAACCCTAAACCTTAAAACCCAAATCGTAAATTGTAAACCATAAATTATAAACCCTAAAACTTAAACCCCAAACCCTAAACTGTAAACCCTAAAGCCCAAACCATAAATTGTAAATTGTAAAACTCAAAATCTAAACTATAAACTATAAATCGTAATTTATCTTAAAGTGGCAATTGATCTTTATTTTATACAATAAGTTTGAAAGGTTATTGTATAAGCCCAAACCCTAAACCTTAAATCCTAAATGCTAAAACCCAATTCAAAAACCTTAAAGCCCAAAACCTAAACCCTAAACCCTAATCCCTAAAGCCCAAAGCCCAAACCCAAAAGCTTAAACCTTAAACCATAAAGCTCAAACCATAAACCATAAACCTTAAAATTTAAAATTTAAATTGCAAACCCTAAATTGGGTAAACCACAAACCTTAAACCCTAAAGCCCAAAATATAAACCCTAAACCATAAACCTTAAAGCCCAAAATCTAAACCTTAAACCTTAATCCCTAAAATGTAAACAATAAATTATAAATGCTAAAGGGTAAAAACACAATTAAAAAAAACCACGTAGTGTGTGGACTATCCTTAAAACTGTTTTTTGAAAATTTTCACCATGGGACACTATATATCAATATATATATATTTTTGAAATAAATTTTTATACTTTCAAAGTTGCAACTACAAAAGTTTCATGAAAATTCACCATGTTTCAAGAGTCCTTTTATATGTTTAAAACACTTTAAAAAAACATGTGGTTTTTTTTTTATCAAAAGTTCTTTTCCCTTATCAAATGCTCATAAAATCATTTCAATTTTTTTGTGAGCTTTAATATATTCCACAAGAAGGGTCCATGTGTTCAAAACATTCAAAAACAAAAATATATATAGCATTTTAAAATTTTAATACTTGAATGTTCTTTTACACTATTGTAGTTTTGAATTTGTAATCACGGTTCAAAGTAAAGTTATAGATTTGACTATAATGTAAGGTTTGATGCAAAAAAAATTGAGTTTTTATCATGTTATATGTCACATTTGGCCTCAAATTTGATGTTTAGTTTAAAAACAATGTGAAAAATGTAGTGTAAACTAATAAAAAATTGTCATGTGGAAAATGTTGTCATTGGAAAGGACTTTAACCTTGGCATGATTAGCTCTTTTTATCATGTTTTCACCCTAAACCCTAAACCCTAAATGTAAACCCTAAAGCCCAAAATTTAAACCCTAAACCTTCAAGCCCAAACCTTATTTGACCATCAATGTTTTACTAGGTCAATTACATTTAAATATATATTAAATAAAAATTTGTTATGAAATATTCATTACTCATTGATGAATTTAAAGGTATGTTCTTCAAACTATAAGATCATTATCCATAAATAATAATAAATAACTATAATGTAAACTATTTCATAAGTAATAATTGACCAATAATAAATCTATTATTGGTTATTTGAGAAAGTTATTATACTTACAAATGCCTACCCTTTTTTTTCCTTAAGAAATTATTCGAAAAAATGATATTCAAAATTCAAAAGTTGAACATGAAGTAATTATGTAGGTTTGCAATCTCGAAGACACATAATCCAATGTTTTCTTTCATTGGATTTCACTAAACCCAAATATAATGAAGGATGGTTACAAATTCTTTGAGCCAAACATAGTTGCTAATTATATGCTACAAATTTTGAATTATGATTTTAAAAATTAAAATCCAATATATTAAATATGAAATATTAATTATTATTTTCAACTAATAATTAGGATTTAGGGTTTCTTCATACACGATGTAAAGTTTTGTTTCGAATGTACTCATCCATCATTATACCTAAAGTGGAGGCCCCATTCTCCGCACTAAAAGTTACAAGAAAGGCATGAATTCTAACCATAAAACATTTTCAATTGTCTTCCCACAATAACAATATTCTTCATGTGAAAGGAGTGGGATTGGGTTGAGTTTGTGAGTTTTCCTTTAGGTTAGATGAACTTTGTGCAAAAGTTGTCAAAGGAGGAGTGTAATGGGCCTTTGGAATTCCACAAAAAACATCGAAAACAACAACAAGGAATGACTAATGGTGAGCACTTTTCGGCCTACACCACACCATTGAACCAACAAATAGGTGTAAAGACTTGTTATTCAACATTTATGAACTACCACTCTTAGTAATCGAATAATCACTATTTAGGTTCTATTATTCCTAAAAGCATATATTCTTTTTTTCATTGTGTAGAGTTGATCTCTCATTCCTTCTATCTTCCTTCCATGTTTACTTTGTTCTTGGACTTTCTTTTTAATGCAAATGAAGCCGTGTTCCCATCACATCAACCTTTTCATTTCTTTTGTGCATGTTGAAGACCCTCTTCAACTTGCAGGTCACATAAAGCCTAACAACAAACAATTGAGAGAGGCAATGCATATTCCCAATCTCCATGTTTTCATTTGGGAATTAAACAACAATTCACCATCGGAGCATTCCTAAACAGTATGTCATATTCTTAAATCAACATTCCAATTATTCAAGAGTTACACGATTTTAAACCTTTTACAAACAACTTTCATGAATTAGGGTTTCCTACATATCCCCAATAACACACTTCCAAAATTAGGTTTAATGTGTAATTACAATATGTTGGACATAATTCATCAATTTTCTATTAGGGAAAAAGAACATTAAAATTTAGGATGCATAATAACTTGGAATTCTATTCCTTGGGACTTATATATGATTACTTCACAATATACCGAATGTAGTTTTGTTTTTATACTTAGTAGTTTGTGTATTCAAGTTTTGACCAAAAGCAGTGGAACCAACCACATGCAATGGACTAAATACATCTTTTGATTACACGACCAAATTCAATTCCACACAAGGTACGTAAGGCTTGAAATATTTGGAACCAATGAGTAGATTGCTATAAAAATTAAACAAACATAAATCAAGTAACATACATTCTCATTTGTGAAGTTTAGATGCCAATGCTTACTTGCTAGGTCAAAGGCACAAATATTTTGCTGTGATTTGTTGAGGTTGTGCTTTAGAGATAATAAGTTTTCTCTCCTTTCATTAAGTAGGTTAAAATTCATTTTCAAAAGATGTTTGATTCCTTTCCTTGCATGTTTTTCACTCTTTTCATTTGGCTAATACATCTTAGCATATGTAATGGCCTTTCTAGCATCAATTACGCTACCAAGTTGTTAGGAATATCCAATGATTATTAAACATGCACTTGATGTATTTCGGGCGATGGATATAATCTATTCGCTAATTAAAGAATCAATGTAGTATATATTATGGTTTTAGACTTTTAAAAATGTAGAAAATAATCATATCATGTTGAAAGTTTAAATAAACAAAAAGTATAATATAACCAAAAACTCGATGTTTTGGCTGCCATGTGTTTCTTGTAATTCATTTTGGCGAAAAAAACTTCTTGACATTCGTGGCAACAAAAGATGACGAAAAAAACACATGGTGGTTACCAAGTGTTTTTGTAGAGGGATATTGGGTGCAAACATGCTTAGTAGTTAAGCGTTTTTCCACACAAATATTGGGCATAGAAATATTTAGTGACCACCAAGCATTTTTCCATAAGGATATTAGGCATAAGGATGATTTATAGTCATTATGTGTTGCTACACAAGGATATTAAATGTAGAAACCCCTAGTGTTTTTGTGTAATGACATTGGGCGCAAAAACCTTTGGTGATTACTAAATGTTTATGTGTAGTGATATTGTGTGTAGAAATGCCTAGTGGCTATTAGGTGTTTTAGTGCAAAGATATTAGGTGTTGAAATGCCTAATGACCGTCGAACATTTTTTTGTAGGGATAATTGGTAGAGAAACAATTGGCGGCTATTGGGCATTTCTCCACAAGGATATTAGGAGCAAAATTGTTGAACGACTGTTAGGCGATTATGTGCATGGATCTTCACCATAAAAGCTCTTAGCAACTGCCTAATGTTTTTATGTGAGGATATTGGGCACGAAAATGCTTCGTGGCTGTTGGGCATTTCTACCTAGGGATTTTTGCTACATTGCATTTCAGCACAAGGATGTTGGACGGAGAAACGCCTAGCAACTGCTAGGTGTCTTTTTGTAGGTACTTTGGTTGTTGAAATGTTTGGCACAACCACAAGTTTCTTCCTAGGCATGCTTATTGGGGACACACCTAGTAGTCACAATGTGTTTCATTTTATAGATGGTCAATAGAGAAGCTCATGGCAACCAATAGGCATTTTAATTAAAGGATGTTCACTAGAGAAACGCCTAACAGCCATTAGGCATTTCAAGCCTTTTTTTTTTTTTGTAGGAATGTTTAATAGTCACTAGGAGTTGTAATCCCTAGTTGGTTGCTCAAAAAACACAAAGTACTTTATGTCACAATTTCTACTTACAAGATGGACAAATTGGAAAACAAATGTGATGGCCAAAATTCTAATTTTCGGTCTAATGTTACATTTTATTTTTCTTTGCTTAGTAGGATATGGATAAGGGATTTATATTTGGTAGCTTTGTTAACATTTAAGACACTAATGAAAATGAAAGGGTGAAGATTGGTATCAGAATATGCAAAGATCCATTAATATTTAGTGTATATGGACCTTATGGAATGGAGAATTGCAATTGGTTTTAATTGAAGCTATGAATGAAGACTATTCATAGCAAAAACTATTATATCCAATTCGAAGTGCGAACTATTGCAAATCAATGGTAGGAATGGAGGTTTTTTGGCCATGCAAGTATTTGTCAATGAATGATGAAGTGGTTGAGATGATGATAATGCAATGCCATGTGATAATGGATAGGGCGAATAGACTCTCAAAGAAGTGAATTTCATACTAATGCCTTGGAAGAGAGCTTTCAGGTCGAGAACATTGGTGATGTGGAGAATATGGGTAATATAGTTGAGGATTTGCATAATGAGGAATTACATGGTGAAATGAGTTATATCTCTAAGGATGGTGTGGAAGGGTTTATTGGGGAGTTTGGTCTGATTCCATGAGTGAGGAAAAAAATGAAGAGAATATTACGGAAGGCAATGAGGAGGTTGGTGGCGAAGAAAATTTTGAATGAAATGAAAAGGACTATAATTAATGGAATGCACATGGGAATGATAACGTAGTGTATGGCCATGGTGTGAGAGGAACAATTTCAAATATAATGGAAACATGTTGATCTAAGTGGTGAGGAATTGAATGTGATTTTGTAAACAATGGTGGGGTGTTCATTGCAAAAGGTTGAGTGGTTGCATGTGACCCACATGAAGCAATTTTTGATGATCGGCTTGGGGAGGACCATGTTGGGCTTTGCATCTTGTATTTTCTTATGATTATGTCAACAATGATGACCATTTGGAAATGGCTACTAGTTCAAACAATTCTTGATGACCATTTGGAAATGGCTACTAGTTCAAACAATTCTTGATGGGCACCCCCTTAAAGAACATCTCATGGCATTTAATGAAACCCACATACTAGATGTTGATGATGTGAGAATAATTAATGTGAAGAAAAAATAAATTCATTTCATAAAAGGAAGTGAAACATAATTGATTTTGAAGGTTTCATTTTTAGAATTGAGAAAGTGTTGTTAGAGGAGTCTATGTGCAATAAGGGGGCAATAACATGTTGCGCCATGAATTGCTGTCAACATTTTCCTCATGAAAAGACCTTGTTGAGATAAGAGCTTTGGAGTTTGTCCTTTAAAGACCACATAACATATGGTTTAGATATTCTAAGAAGGTTGCATACGAAGGGAAACAAAAGGTGACAAAAATTTATCACTATTCAAGGTTTAAACATCTACAAAAAAATTTGGTACCATATCATTGGTTTTTCAAGGTCGACATACATGTTGTACAAATTGGATAATAAGCAAAGTTATCAATTTTTACCACATGGGAACAAAGGTACACATAAATTACATATGTCAACCTGGAAAGTGGAGTCCAATATTGTTTAATCAGTCATTGACTTGTTTGCACAAAGTATGTTTCATCAAATGAAAGGGATTGGAAATGGTAGATAAGATGTGCGACATCTTTTGTTTGAAACATGGAAGAGTTAACAAGAACACAATGATTGGTGGACTATTATGAGACAACCAACATTTTTTTTTTCTATTTGGTGATAAACACCTAGCAACCGCTAGGTGTTTTTTGTGAAAAAATATCTTTCCAAAAATTGAAATGGATTTTTGAATGTATATTTGGTGACAAACATTTATTGTGGAAAGGCATATTTGTTTGTTTTCGTATTTGTGGGTTGGCAAATAAGCAAGGAATTAAATGTTAGAGGTATTTCTCAATCTACTATGAATAGGTTGAAGAAAAGACACCATTTGAATATCAATGTGTGAAAATGAGGGTTCATGTTTACAAAATGGGTTGTTTGTGAATCCTTCAAGGACTCAATATCCAAATTGGGAAAGAATAGTAATGAGGCTTTAGAGTATGAGATGAAGCTAAAAAAACATATCTTGCACCAAGAATCATGTAGAAACTTATACTGTATTTGGAGGACAAAGTTAGTGCAATCAAAGGATGAGTTCTTATGACAAGATGGACTATGCAAAAATTGCTCTTCCAAGGTTGCAAATGTGCAACAAAATGATATCTAAGCTTGGACAATTGCCCATTACCCTTATGAATATGATAGCACATGGTCATGGGGATGAGATATGTGCACAATATTTTAATGAGTTGTCGCTAAACAATCCCAATTTCACAATTGGGTCCTTGTTGTAACTCTTGTAGACTTTGGAGGTGGCCCCATGGATATGTTTGAGGAGGTCAAATTGGGATTTTTTGTAGCTGGCCATACACATGAGGATATAGATGGATGCTTTAGCTATTTGTCAAAAAAATTGGAGGAAAACAATTACATTTTTACAAATTTGATGAGAGCTTTCATGATCTTATAAGAAAGATCGTTCATTCTTCAATTGATTCAGGAGATTCCAAATTTTAAATCTTAGGTCCTAAGTTAATTGAAAGATGGCTTTGAAACATTGGTAGGGCATACTGATATGCAACTATTTAGATTCTTTATTAATTCGTCAAGTTGGCTAGTGATGCAATACAAAGTTTCCCCCACAAATCTTATTTAGAGTTTGGTAGATGAACCTTCAACCAAATTCTGGAAAGCTAATCCAAATGGTTCACCAAAGTTGCTTACTAAAGTTTTAAGCCTTGTTTTATACCACCCAATTTAGGGCAATGATGCATCTAGGTCAATTGAGAGAAAAAAATTTATAAGTTGGGACTATCCAAATATGTGGATTTATGGAAACTGGGCAAATTGCACAAAATTCCACATATGAAATGAAGATGAAATCATATGTGGAATACTAGAAAATATTTTGTTGCATTTGTTAG
>Ga0209208_10007700_pt1 | contig 14533 bp, 9 predicted proteins | sample S1TSphfallax_3_FD_187694 | JGI IMG/M metagenome (GOLD analysis project Ga0209208, IMG submission 187694) | Host-associated microbial communities from peat moss isolated from Minnesota, USA - S1T2_Fd - Sphagnum fallax MG (SPAdes) (version 2) | ecosystem: Host-associated > Plants > Peat moss >...
AAAGTTTGTGATTGGTAATGTTTGGCAAGAAGGGCTCAATTTTCTAACATTGAAAGGTTTCCCCAACAAATTTTGGTTGGACATGGCCATGGCGAAATGCTAGCAGGTAGGTTGTGAAGCACAAAATTGACTAGATATGCAGGTGATGTGTGCATTTCATGCCTTGTTATGGTTTCTTTGAAGAGCGGAGGAACTAAATATTATGGTGGCAACATCTCGCCCCTTCAATCTTGTTTTAAGGTGAAGTTCCAAGGAGAGTCTGGTTCCATCCCAAGCATTGCTAAGGTGGCAACATCTCACTCCTTGGATCTTGTGTAAGGTAAAGTTCCATGGTGATAACTCTACTGCCAAACATCATCAACTTTGTGGTTCTTCAATTGCCAAAGTGATCATGTGGTGAAAAACCCTAAAGTGGTGAATTCTTGCATGGGTCTTAAAACAGAACATGGATGCAATTTCAAAACAAATTAGACACCAAAAGTTGTAAAAGGATATTTTAATATTATCATAATTTTTCTGAATATTTTTTCACCACACCACTGAAAACATTATGATTTTTCACTTGGTCCAAACTTCATCCTGTGAATGAAAATTATCCAAAATAGTAATAACAGAGAAAATATATATTTAAAAAAAAAATTCAATGTCATGCACTGGTATATAGTAATGAAAAATTTTAATTGAAAAATATGAACTAATTTTTTTGTTTGTGTTTCTATATACATGCATTTGTGTGTATGATTTTTATTTGGGATAATTCATTAGCACTTAGTATACTATATAGTATAATATTAAAACATAGATTAAAAAACATTATGAAAAATTTTAATCATGAAAAATAATTTAAATGATTTAAAATGGGTCATATTTTCAAAAGTTCATATCATAATTATTTTTTACTGAATTTCTGAATAAATAAATATGTAGAGTGAAAAAAATTCAAATTTTTGTCATATGGACTTTTTGAGTGCATTAATCATCAAATAATCCTTATTTAACATTATTTAATTAAAAAAATTAATGTTAAAATATGAACTATTTTAAATATTATATATATTAAAAATGAGCCACCCTAATTTGCAACTATAAATTTCAGAGTAATTTGAAAAAGAAAATTGAATAGCAATATTGCCTGAACATAGGCCTAATTTTGCAATAGTTTTTGAAGTAAATTTCAGAGAGTGTATTTGGAAAGCCGATTCATATTCATGAAAAACCTTTTTTTAAAAGGAGAAGGAATTTTAGTGTAAGGTAAAGCCCTCGGTTAAGGGCATGACAGAGATAAATAAGGGCCAATGTGAGGCAATAGCCAAAAATAGCCGAAAAAAAAATAGCCCTAATTTAGGTAAAAGACCGCCTCAAACCGAGGGCTTTTACCTGGTATAAACATTTGCCAAAAATTTCTTTTAGGGAGAACTATCCCGGAAAAAGATGTGCCCTTGCTAAGTCGCAATTGCTAAGTGTCAAGCTGAAAAAGAGCTTTAGTTAAGCACATGGCACCCTGAGCATTTTAATTGGGCCAGCATAGTATCAGGGCCATGACCCCCCTTATCCCCCCATTCTGGACTGCAAATTTTCCAACGTGTCACTTAGTCATTGGCGAAAACACGAAATTTTCTTCCTTTTTTTTTTGTTCTAGTTTTTGGAATTTTAGTCCAGATACCTCGTACTCGGCCTAATACTTAACGCTCCGACTGGTTGGTCCGGTCAAACGGGAGCAAGTGTGACCGCTTGACAGCTGTCAACCACTGGTTACGTGGTCCATAACCGCGTGGTCGTCTTCTTGGCCTAGGCTCTGCCATCTGTCTCGTCCATCTGCCATCTGCCGCCAAGTGGAAGTGCCAAGACAGATCGGAGTTTTTGAAAGTCCCGCCGTTTTTGCGGGGGTTGTAGGCAGGTGGTTGTGTTTCTTGGATCGCGTTCTGTTCCAGTTCCATCAACGAGATGCTGAACGTAATTAGCTCGACGGGAAGCCAGGCTTGGACGATTTTTTGGTCTTTTCTGGAGTAAAGAATTGTGAGATTCGATACAGGAATGGATAGAGTGCGCTGTGCTTGACACGCGACGCGAACGGCCTGTTCTTTGCGCGTACACTCCGGTACGCCTCTGGTTTCTCCCTGCTTGTTACGTCGAATTGTAGACATGCGTTGAATTGTAGACAGACGGTGATTCTTTTCTCGTGGGACCCGATGGGAGAGGTAACTAGCAATTTGGAAAGTGCTCAATGCATGAGATGGCTAATTTATCTGACGACAGACAGAAGAGGAGCGGAAGCAGGGACGTCATCGCGAAGATCTATGTGAAATTAGTGGCAGAATGTATTCATTTTGCTGCATTTCGCTTGTTGCGCTCATCGAAGCAAACACTCTCCAGGTACAAAACCGAAATCGATGCCATCGGAGACGAACCCTCTTCACAGATCCTTGAAGGATCGTCACGTCACACGGCAGAGTGCAAATTCTGGTAAAGCTATTCCGGCTGCGCGCCTTCATCATCCTCTTGTTACTACTGATGAGCATCTATCCCTCTCTCCCGAGGTGAGCCCTAAGCCTGAGAGCAGCGACAGTAATATTTCTTCCCCTCCCGACATGTCAGGCGGGATCGGAAAGGTCTCACCGGAAGGAGACACGATGAAGTCCGCCACGAATTTCTCCGGAGAGCTTTTTCAGGTTATGGAGAGCAAGATCCAAACTCCGCAAGTGGCAGGAGTGAGTAACAATACTGCCGGACTCCTCTACAAGTGGGTGAACTATGGGAAAGGATGGAGGCCTCGATGGTTTACTTTCCAGGCAGGCGTGCTTTCCTACTACAAGGTTCACGGCCCTGACAAAGTCACACTGAACCAAGAGAGCTACAAAGGATTCCGGTTGATCGGAGAGGAGGGACAACGCCTGATGCGGAAGCATAAACACTTTTACAGTGATTACAAGAACAACCCCGGAAGAGCTTGTGGCGAAATCCAATTGAAGGTAAAATCTTTGCAACATTGGACACTGGATTATTTAGCCTATAAAATCTGACTTTGGTGAATTTCCTTGCATTCTTGAGAGAAATTGCACAAGAGTGCAACAGTGGGAGGTTCACGCTGATTTAGGTTATGAGGATCGTGATCCTTCTCGGGTATGAGATACATTCGAAATTGTTCACCTGTTGCTGCAAAGTCTTAGGTTAATGGGTTTGGTGAAGAAGCTTTTTGGAGGAGTGTACATGCTCTCTCAACAGACAGTTGTACACCATTCCTAGGATTGTATGTGAATAAAAAGACCTACAGCAAGGGACCACTGATCTTCTCATTTGTATGACAGAAGTGACATGGGCTTTGACCACTTCTTGTCATCAGATGTTTCTTTGGGTAGTAGAGAGTTACTGTCCATGTGAAATAAGGAAATTATCTTCTTAAAACCTTTTCTAGTGTTCCTAGTGAAGATGATGCCAGTATGACAGATCTGATAGATAGAGAGGTTCATGATGCCAATTGCTGTCTCTCATTCATCACATTGGTTTCAATTACTCCCTTGATAATCCAAACCCTTGCCAATTTTTTCTTCCACCTACTGATTTCAGTTTCAGCATTGCTAAGCCTGCTTGTGTCTCTGGGGGAATTGGTGGTAATAGGTCTCAACACTCCGAAATAGCCATTCGGATGACAAGAAGTTCTACATCTACTCAGGCACAAAGACTCTTCATCTTCGAGCAGAGACAAACGCAGATAGAACAGCATGGTTTGAAGTCTTGCAGGCAGCTAAAGATTGTTTCCCACGCAACTCATTGCTGATTGGCATCACTCCCCCAGCAGAAGAGATCACAATTTCTACAGAGAAGCTGAGGTCAAAGCTAATTGAACAGGGCTTGTCACAAGATGTTGTGGTTGAGTGTGAGAAGATCATGTTGGCTGAATTCTCAAATGTTAAGGAGCAGTTGCAGGTTATGCAGGACCGTCGTACACACTTACTTGAACGATTGCAACTGCTGGAGGTATCTGCTGGCACCACAATCTTCTAGTGTGCTTATGATCCAATTTGCTTGCTTGTAACAACCTGCAAAGTTCAAAAGCTTTCCTTGACAATCATATGGTGGTTGGAGTCACTGGTTTGCATCTTATGCAATTTTTTAATGATTTCTTCTCCACCCACACTACTTTGTTGCATTGTGGTGCAGGCTGACAAGGTGGAATTGGAGACAAATGTTGTGGACGAAATGCAGAGCCAAGGGGGTGGTGATGGTATTCATCGGCTGAAGAGATATTATGGTAAGTATACATCAGATATGTGTATATGGAAATGAGTGGCTCAAATGTTGCTCATTGTAAGTGAAAGGCTTGTGAGACAATCACATCAGGACCAGTCATAGTGATGTCATTACTGCAGCTTCTCCAGGATTTGTGCATCTCTTCTGATATGTTGCACTGGTGATTTGGACTGGCATTGAGTTTATTTCTGTAGAGAATGTTCTGCAGAATTTGATCTCACCTGAGACTTTACTTTATTGTGCTGCAGATGGGAGTGATACTGAAACAGATGATGACCATGACAATGGACGGAGTGGTGATGGTGAGAGTGATGATGATGAAGAAGAATTTTTTGACACCAAAGACTCACTTAAGAGTTCAGGATCCATCCAGAAACAGACTTCAGTCAGTGAACTCAATATGGAGTTAGTTGGAGTGAATTATCCAGAAGTCCATCGGAGGAAGTCTTTGCCACAACCCAAGGAGAAGGAGAAGAGTGTGAGTTTGTGGTCAATGATCAAGGATAATATTGGCAAGGATCTTGGCAAGGTCTGCCTGCCTGTGTACTTTAATGAGCCAATTTCATCCTTGCAGAGGTGTTTTGAGGATGTTGAGTATGCCTACCTCCTTCATCGTGCATATGAGTATGGAAAGAGGGTAATGCATACTTAAACCCCATGGGAAAGTTCATTTTTCAGTAGTTGTTGCATTCTCCCAAAAACATGTTGGAAAATGGAATAAGGAAAGCCTGTTGAGCAATGCATATTGACTGCCAAGAAGTGGGTTGCACTGTCCACTGTCTACTCTGCCCATGCAGATGTTTTGTGCAAATAGCAAGGATTTTCATGTTGGCCCCATTATATCCTATAAAACAGAGTTAAACTACCAATGTTGTTCCTCACAGTTGGCCAGTTGCTGTGCAGCAGGCTTTAGTGTTCTGAACAGTAGCGCCATAGGTTTAGGACTCAGTTTTGAGTACCTTTGTGTGCAGGGAGATAGTCTTATGAGGATTTTGTGCATAGGAGCATTTGCTGTCTCAGGGTACTCCTCAACAGAGGGTCGTACCTGTAAACCTTTCAATCCCCTGCTTGGTGAGACTTATGAGGCAGATTTTCCTGACATGGGTGTGCGTTTTGTTTCAGAAAAGGTCAGTCTCATGTCTCACCTCTTGTGCTTTTAGACCAGGAAACTTTGCAAAAGTAAATTCCGTGATCAGCAGTTTCTGCAAATTGGTTCAAGAAGAGACTTTGTAGATTACAAGGACATGGTTCACTAAGCTTAAGGGACTGTGGCTGTACTCCAAGTAAGCTAACCTTGACCTGGATGGACTGACAAGGAAGGTCAGTCATCATCCAATGATTCTTGCCTGCCATTGCGAAGGCCGAGGGTGGAAGTGTTGGGGAGACAGTAATTTGAAAAGCAAATTCTGGGGCCGCTCAATCCAGCTTGACCCTGTGGGTACCATTACAGTTCAGTTTGATGATGGTGAAGTCTTTCAGTGGAGCAAGGTATTTTGTAATTGCGATCCTCTTTGACCTCCTTCCATGTTCCTTATGGAGGGTAACCATGTCATCACAAAGTGTTGGTGACATTTCCTTGATATGGATTGGTCATACAGCAAGCCTAATATAGGACCTTTATTGTTTTTCCATAATTTTGAAGCTCCGTTATGCATGTGGCAGGTGACAACATCAATAAACAACTTGATACTAGGCAAGCTCTATGTTGATCATTATGGCACCATGCGCATTCAGGGTAACCGGGAGCTCTCATGCAGGCTCAAGTTCAAGGAGCAGTCCATTGTAGATCGCACTCCTCACCAGGTACTTAAAATCAAAGAGCTCATCTCAGCTCTACCCCCTTGCTGACTCTGCTCCCAGTCTTTCTGCATTTTGACAATACTCTGCAGTGGGGCAAAACCTAGAGCAGATACAAATAGCTGTGTGTTCAAACTTCTCCTAGTCATGGCAGCTCATTACTGCTGCTATTCATGATGAAGGTGATGGTCTAATGCTTTGTGAGTGACCAACTCCCTTAAGGCTATGACCTGCTCATTGTCATGTTACCGTCAAAGTGTTGTTGTGGAGATTTATCTGCAATCTTACAGATATGTGTGATCATATTTATGGGTTGTTGCAAGCAGTCAAATTTGATAATTAATTGCTTCTACAGCATTTTATGGTACAGCACAGAGCACAATCATTTTCCTTTGATAAAGCTGTTAGCAATTTGTTCATAGGTAATGAGTATATTATTATGTATTCATATGTAACTAAGGGTTCTGACGAAAATATCCGAAGCAGGTGCAAGGATTTGTGCATAACAAAAGTGGGGAGAAGCTAGCAACACTTTTTGGTAAGTGGGATGAGGCCATGTACTATGTAATGGGGGATGTTGGTGCAAGGCACAAGAGTTATGATCCGATGTCTGAGGCAGTCCAATTGTGGCGGCGTGCTGACCCTCCTGAAAACATTACACGATATGATCTTTCAGCATTTGCTATATCATTGAATGAGCTCACCCCAGGGCTTAAGGTACTTGACTCATTCTGAATATCATGTCCTGCATCTCTTGGTTGATTTTGCAAATGACTTGAGCTGGAAATGGTTTGAAAGCTGGACCCCTATTTCTGTTCAGCTGAGTTCCTGTTTGTGGAGCAGTAGCTTCTGACAGGATATAGCAATATTTTAATTGTGCAGGAGAAGTTGCCACCAACAGACTCAAGACTACGACCTGATCAGCGGCATTTGGAGAATGGTGAATATAATGATGCAAATGCAGAGAAATTACGATTGGAGAGAAAACAGAGACGGGTGAGTCATAATACACATGGACTTTTTGTTTGTCTTTTATGCTGTTGATTGAAAAATTGTCAAGGGAAATTGTGTTGACAATTATGAGGGCCACTGGGAAGTCTAGTCAGGTGCAGGAGGCAAGTGCTGTGTTTCTGAAAGCCAAAATTGTGTGTGGATGTGTCTCTGTAATAGGCTCAGATGGAGCAGGAGGCAGGATGGGAACCACGGTGGTTTCACAAGGGAAACAGAAGCAACACATATGAGTATATAGGTGGTTATTGGGAGGCAAGGGAAGTTGGGAAGTGGGATAATTGTCGGGATATTTTTGGGCCAGATCAGACAGAGGCTGAGAATTGCAAGGCTCAATGAACATAGAATTAGAAATATTATTTATCCTTTTTGTGGGCAGACAAAAACACTTCTGGTTGCCAGAGCTCAACTTGGGGTTAGTTTGTAACATGAAAAGGTGCTGTTTTCTGTGCAGAGTGTAGATTTTTGTGATAATACTTATCCATGTAGAGTATTGTGCCTCAGCCGTCGAGTATGCTGTCAATATTCTGGATGACCAGGCAAGGTTAATAGCAAAGTAATGAGATTTTATGGATCACAATTACAGAAATTGCTGGTCCCACATTCTTTTGCATTTTCTCAAGAAATCACAGTAGCACATTATACACCATCCTCTTTCACTGTTTTGTTCTCACCTTACTGTGTGCAGTCGGTGCCCTTGACTGGTCTATCCGGATTCCAGATGTATGTCTCTGGAGCAAGACCTTTTTGTACAAGGGAAGGCACGAGGAGGAGGGTGTTTCAGCAGTTGAGGTCCCACAGCTGAGGGTGGAAGTTTTTATCTTGGATGTGAAGACATTCAGCTTCCACCCTGCACATTAACTAATTTTTGTGCCAGAAAACAAAGAGCAAACCACCAAGACCAAGTCATGACTCTTCATAGTGCCTTTCTAGCTCTTCTTCTATCCTAAGTAACTTTGGTTGATTGTCTCATGTTGACGGAACATCCTCTAAATATAAGATCCATATGACATATTGACCATTAGTATGTATGTTGGAATACAAGTTATGGTCAAAACCATTTCTATGTAGCCCATATCTACATAAGAATAAAACAATGTCCAAGTGCCAAGCTCTTGGAGCCTATCAATATCCATAGGGCATTTTCTTAAGTTTACACACTTGATGCTCCTTTTCGTGAACTTCAAATCCCTTGGGCTACAACATAAATACTTCTTCCATCAATTTGCCATAAATAAATGTTTTTATTCTATTGTAGATGTTCCAAAGACACTCATTGAATAACACATCTTTCATTATCACTATCTTGCAATTATATGGGTAGTAAATCTTATACCATAGTCTAAGGTCGATTTCCACATTGACAAAATGAATAATTTTTTTTATCAAAAAAAAATTGTTCTTTTAATTTTGAAATTATTCAAATTATGTTATTGTCATATGAGTAATAAAATTATTGAGAGTGTAACCTATGATAACTATGATGATTTCCAACTTGTCCACCTCGCAATTTTACAAAAATTCGTTTCACTATTTTGAGGATTATTTAATGACAAAACTGACCTTAGGGTAAGGTATGCCTTTGAAGCATTGTTACATATGGCCCTTGGTTCCAATGTGTTGTTTTTCTAGCTAAACACATGCACACATGTGAAACAACCAAACACCTCCAAATGGTCAAGTCAAGGTGGCTTACCCATGTAAATGTGTTGTCGAATCTGTCCATTTGTTAGGCCTTGATGAACTTCAAGTAAGTTGCAATGTTGACAACTTATGTCCATAAGAAGTTCAGCAATTAGATTTTTGTTACCATATTCCTTATTTTATTCAAAATTGTGCAGATTTTTTTTGTAGCCACACCATTTTGGTGTAGTGTGTTTATGATTGTGAAGTGAATGTGTTCCATAGCAACTCACAACATTTGTTGAATTTTTTGACAAGAATTTTTTAAAGAGCAATTTTTTTTTTTGAGATTGTGCCTCTCGAAATCATTGGACTATGGAATTATTGTAATTTTTTATAAATAAATTACATCAACATATACGAGTTTCTAAGTCATTGACCCCTCCATGAGTCACTAAAGGCCAGCTCAATGTGGGGTACTGATCAGTTCTTTGATCAACATTACCCCTATTAAAAACCTTTGATAGCTTTTCAAGAGGAATTCAATCCCTCTCACAAAAGGGATAAAATCCTTCTTTGACGAGCTTTAATAATTTTCAGTTTTTTATGGTTTAGAACTTTTATTAACAATTATAATGTAATATACATTTTTTTTTCCTTTGTTCAATGTTTATTTCTTACAATTTGGGAATACACATGGATTTTGTAGAAATGATTATTGTTACGCCAATTGAGTTTCTTTTTTTAATAAAAGTTTGGTTGTCTACTTAAAGAATGATTAGACTTGAAAATTGTAAAAAATAAAAGGCACACAAGGCAATGGACACTTAAACACATTCAAACACTCAAACTCACATAGACACTCAAACTTTCAAATTGAAACACTTAGACATAATACTTTCAAATTAAAACATTCAAGCACATAGATTCACAAGCACTAACATTGAAATTAACTTTGACATAGTGGTAGACCTTCAAGGTTCAAACTGAAACATTCATGCACATAAGCACAATGAGAACAATGGTGCATGCATTTAACCATAAACCACCATGTAGAGTCATTCTAATGATTTTGGAGCATCATGGGGACACTCCAAAATAAAAACAAAGGCTTGAAATCCTCAAACTCCAACATAGGTCAGCTTCGTTATAGTAGGTGAAGGATGGCTACGAATTGTTGCTTTTTTTCCTCATTCCCCCTAAACCCCTTCTTGAATTTGTTCAACAATTGATATGCGACTATGTTAAAAATAAACCACTTGATTCTTTTCATGATTACATTTCTTGGTGTCATACCATTCTCCTTTCTTCTTGCCCTAGCGAGGCATGTCTCAAACAACCTTTGTTTTTTCAACATGTTTTCAAAAGTAGCAACCTTTGGCCCTAAAAGCACAACCTTGCCCTTCACAAAAGAGCACATCATGCATTTCACTTGATTAACTTTTTTAGAATTGTTTTTCAACATCTCTATACAAGGAAATTGAGTAGCTCAAGCCTTTTTACATTTGCGCAAGATGTCATAGTTTTTCTTTGGTTTCTTTAGCAAAGGCATATCTTTTTTTTTTGTCCATAACAACAATTTTTTTTGACAAATTTGGCACATGGGCAACAAAGGTGGCCAATCCATTAGGGCAAATCAACTTAACAACATGATTGCTATGGGTTGAATTAAAATTAGAAGCGATCTTGCTTTCGCTAGAACTTGCTTCAAAAGATGGGGGTGGTCATAATCTGGGAAAGATCACCAAAAGAAATGAATCATTAACATTTCAATTGGATTTGAAAAATTGTGGTAGAACATTGTCTACCTTCCATTTTTGCATTGGTGGCATGGCGTTTGTTGCATATCACTAACTTTTCACCAAATGCACAAAAAGTTGTCAATGATAAAGTGTTAGCATTTGCTCTCTCAAGATCACCCTCTCAAGATCTCATGAATTAAAACAAGGGGTAGGACCTTTTCAAGCCTTTTCAAGTTGGAACAACACAAAGCACTTAAGACTAGGTTCTCACCCTTTCAAAAATCACAACAAGGGGGAGTACCTTCTCACTATCTCAGGGGTTCACAATTGGAACAACACTGAACATTCGACAAATATTTAAGGTTTAGGCTTTTAAGCTTTCACAAATCTCAAGGGGAAGGACCTTCTAAGTTCTCAGTATCTTAGGCTCTCATAGATCAAAACAACACAAGCACTCGACTAGGCTTTCAAGCTTTCACAAATCGTAGCAGGGGAAATTTTTCATTGTTTCAAGCTCTCATAGATCAAAACAACACAAAGCACTCAACCAAGCTTTTAGGCTTCCATGAATCATAACAAGGGGGAGGACCTTTTTAGTTTTCACTATCTTAAGTTTTCATAGATCATAACAACACAAATCATCCAACTAGGCTCTCAAGCTCTCACAAATCGAAACAAAACATAGCACTCGACCAAGCTTTCAAGCTTTCATACATCATAACAAGGGAAGGAATAGAAGACCCTCTCAAGCTCTTCATGAATCGGAACAAGACAAAGTTGATTATTGAGAGAACCCTCAAACTAGGGACTACACAAACTTAGACTCTAGAGTCCAGAGGTGTTTGCCTTGCAAGAAATCACAATAGAAAAACAACAATGCACATTGCAAAATCGAAATAACACAAAAGTTTCAAGGGTCGAAAATACATACTTGCTTTCATGTCAATTTTCTACCAAACTTAAAACTCCAGAGACTTCCGAAGCCCAATCCATTAATTTGTTACAAAAACTTCGCACCCGATTACCTCTGCTCTCGATTATGCACAATGCAAAATTAAAGCTTTAACCTACCACAACGACCATCAATGAGGATTCATGATTCCAATTTGAACAATACTTTACAAGCCCTATTTTGTTGGAACTTTAGCTCCTGACACTCATTGGTTGAACTAGTGAAGGTCTGCTTGTAATGAGCGTGGTGAGTGGTGATGGAGTTTGAAAGAAGGCTGTACTGTGTTGGTGAAGGGCCAATTTTGCTCTGGCATGCAGCAATGATACTCGCAACCAGCCAAATCCTCCAAGTCTCAGAGAGAACCAAGAGTTCCATAAGCTTTTGTTTGCTAAGGAGCATGCACATGGTAAAGACAACATTTGAAAGCTAGATCTGATGTAGAAGAACAGGACTATCCAGAGAAGAGATTACACACATCCATTTAAGTTGATCTACAACTAACACATAATTCTCAAACTGGACCCCAAAGTTACCATCCTCGTCTAGTACCTCAGGCTCTGCACACTATGAGCACCATCCAAAGCTCAAAGAAATGCCGACCTGTAAATGCCAGCTAGACTGGCTCCCACAAGGTGTACATTGAGCTAGTCCTCCACACAAAGGGAAGAGATGCTGTTGTCCCATGCACCCACATTGGAAAGAGGTTCATACATCATCAAACATCTCGGACTAATTGATTTGCCACTCTTGAGAGCATCTGATTTCAGGAAAGTCTCAGATCAATTTGGGAAAGATGAAGAAATCTTGAAAGACATTGCTTTGGAATCCAGCATTTAACTTCTTGGACAATCTAATCAATATAAGAGTGCATGTTTCTTGAAGAGTTGCACCTGCTCAATCCATAATCTGTTTATTTGGTTGAGACATGGACCATTGACAGACCTGCTGACAATCTTTAGTGGTGATGTTGTTTAGGCTCATCACACGGCCCAATTGTTGCCAATGTATTTTTTCCAATCATCTGTGTTGTTGCAGCTACCTATTTGATAACTTATCAAGCTGGCATGGAGAATCACTTGTGGATTGCAATTTGTTATGATTCTTGCCAAAACATGCAATTCACTAAAAAGAATTTCAGTCTTGCTCCTGATCAGCTAAGGGATGTCTTCTTCTGGTGAATCGTGAATCGTGCTCTCTATCACCAAAACACTCCAGCTACATATACCTTATTATGGTTGCAATAGGTTTGAGAATGCTTCTTTCTTGTGGCTATGAATTGAACTTGTTCAGTGTTGTGGTTGCCTGGATTTCTGTGATCTTCATATATAATCTCTTGAAAGTTGAGGGGCAAAGTTCACCACCTAATTGCAGGCTTTCCTCCTTCACATTTCCTGCCGACTTGATTGGTTTCTAAAGTTGATTTGCATCTTCTATCTTCATGGCCACTTTCCACTTCAGGAGGCAAGGCAGCAGCAACCTGCAGCATGTCAGCTAGGCTTGGATTCAGAATGTGGGAGATATTGATTTTTAAGTGATTTCTGCTGCTGAAAATTCAAATAAATTCCAAAAAACCATGTTTGGGAAGGAAAAATCAGTTGAGGACGTGGTAACACGTGAGCCAACGGCGCAGGCCACACTAGTGTTAGTGCATTGAAGAAATTCAGGTCCAGCATCAGGGTTTTTTTTTGCTCCATTTTGTGAGGTAGGTGGACTGGTAAATCATTAACAAGAGGAATGAGCCAAATTTGGCTAGTGATCAGACATGAATGTAGATTTTTTTTAAAGAATCCTCCTTTGTTTTGGTGGCATGTTATCGAACTATAGCAACTTCAGACTGTTTTTCCGCAAAAAATGCCAAATTTGGCCTGAATTTTGTTTTACTGCCACAATGCAAAATCTTGTCAAATTTTTAAGATAAATAAAAAATTGTCTAGCATTTTTTCTTTGTGTCTTCTAACATTATTTGAGGAAAGTAAATCTTGTGGAACAGAATTTGATCTATTGAGCTTTTGAAAGTTGTGGAGAGCTTAAGGTTTGTTTCTTCACATAGCAGCAGCAGCATAATGAAACAATTTTATGTTTAGTGAGTCAAACAGAAACTCACCTGCAGATGTGTTGTGTAACCTGAGAGTACCTGTGAGGGAAAGCTATGATGTCACAAATGGCTTTCAAAAGCGTTTCAAGTTGCAAACCAGCACAGAGAAAAAAAAACAGAAACCTGACTAATGACTTTGTTCCATGCACCTATCTGAGTTGTTGTTGTTTTTTGTAGGGGAGGTTCTTATACAAGTGGGTTCTCCTGAGGAAGGGTTGCACAATGGTGGTAGCCTGAGGGCGTGTTCCGGAACGATGAAGAACACATGAGTATGGGAACCTCCACATACGATAAAAATCTGTTCTTTTTCTTTCCTCCATTCTTTCCTTCTTGTTTTTTTGAACTTTCCTGATCTGTCCCCTTTCTCCTCGTGTTTTTGAATTTTCCTGATCTGTCCCATCAAAACATCTTTCCATGGGAACATGGGAATGTAGAAATATAGCAGGCTCTCCCCCACTGAATACCTCCCTAGGGATCTTCTGCTTGGGGAGATCCCTCAAAATACAAGGAGAAATAAAAAGAGAGGTTTTTACGACTTGCATTACTTCTTCATGGCAGATGCTCTGGTATGAAAAAACACAAAGTTAAAGACAAACTTTTGGTCAACACAAAAATATCGCTCCCACTGAAAGAATGTCATGGTTTTTAACGTGCACCTTTTAACAATCCATATAGCAGATGAAAAGCACATGCGTCCTCAGAGAAAGTCCATAAGAGATATGAAATCTAGTTCACCTGAGATGTATACACATATTATAGTATTATTATACAACATGTCTATAGATTATTTTACACATATGGGTTCATTGATAATAAGAAAGCCTGGAAATTATGTGAATAATTCTCCCAGTTTAAAAGAATTGGGTAGTACAATGCAGTGTTGGACCACTATTATAGATTATATAACCTGGGTATAATATATTGGGTATGAGTATTGGCATTGAAGAACATACCAGATCGGTATAGAAAACCCAATACTAGGACCTGACTAGTTAGTATGTTCAAAAGTCAATACCAGTCCAACAACACTGGTACAAAGGACTACCACTCCAACTTCTTTCCAGCTTT
>Ga0209208_10007701_pt1 | contig 14533 bp, 8 predicted proteins | sample S1TSphfallax_3_FD_187694 | JGI IMG/M metagenome (GOLD analysis project Ga0209208, IMG submission 187694) | Host-associated microbial communities from peat moss isolated from Minnesota, USA - S1T2_Fd - Sphagnum fallax MG (SPAdes) (version 2) | ecosystem: Host-associated > Plants > Peat moss >...
ATTGGTATTACAAAGGAGTAGTATTCCAATAACTGCCATTTGAAACATGCAACCCTGGACAGTCATTCTTCATATATCCTACATAACATGCCTCAGCATCACAACTGAAGACCATTTTCAAAATCCATTTAATATTTGGACTTTCAGAAATATGCATGGTGGCACATACACATGTAGATATTCCAGGTGAGAAAAAAAGCCCACTCCAATATATGTCTTAATTTTGGGTTGGACATTTTTTAAAAATGGGTTTTGTGTCTTCAACTTTGCAGATTGTTCACTAAAACAATGACTTCCTTTGGGGGAGAAATGATAGGCACCAGAATCAATGGTAACCCCTTTTCCATTGGAGACTGGAGGGCTCTGGTCCACAGCATTTTTTTTTTGGGCGAAATTTTGCCAAAAGGCAAAATTGAAATGAAACTTCTGAAAATGAAGTTACTTTTTTTATTTCAATCATCAGAAGGTGGGGGGAAAAATAAGGAAAAAGCCACCAGATTCCTACATTTGGTAAATAGTCAGAAATATTGAAGAATAATTGAAGATTTGTCCCACATATTGGATTTATAGCCAGATTTGGGTAAATCTTCCTGGGGATGATTGCCAGTTTTTCTGCATCTTCCTATGGTCAATCATCACTAAGGCTGCACCAAAAAATCCTAGAAAAACCACCAGTCCTGGATTGCAAGAAATTGCTTGAAGAATGTGGAATACAAAAAAAAGTTTCAAATCTAACAATCAGAATCCAATCTCATTCCACCATGAGGTTGATTGGGGAAGATAACATTCATTCTCGATATTTAGACCAAAAGCAAAGTGTCCTAATCAAATAACTCTCTACACCTTTTCTTATACAGAAGCTATAATCTAGAGTGTACCATGGACATGAACTCTTTTGGTAATAGGTACAGCTATAAAGAGCACCTGTCTTTGGTCTAGCTACAAAAATCTTAAACAGACCCTATGTCATTCAAACAAGTGCAAAGGAGAAAGACAACCTCTACACAGCAATCTCAGTTGATTAACATGAAGGGCCTGAGAACTACAAAAACTGTATTGAATAAAAAACTGCACTCACCAGCACTCTGGAACTGAACAAATTCTTCACATGCCCTTCCTTATATCTGGAGTTGAATGAAATGCACACACTCAGAACTCTGGAAAAACTTAATGAAGCACTATCTGATTCTTTGTAAAGACAACTCACCAAAGCAATAGAAACAAGTTTGTAAGGACATTTAAGCCTGGAATCTGGATGTGCTAAATTTGATGGTGCATAAGATTCAAGCAAAACATATTTAAGAAGACAACCTGATATGTGACCTTGCCACAAATGAACCCAAGCTAAGATCTAAATGCTTACCAGTCATAGGATGAGAATAGCCTTGACATTGTGATCACTTACAATGATCCACATGACAAAGAATGCAACACAATGTATAGACAGCAGAAGAAAGTTGCAACTTCAATACCAATAGCCCTCAAACATTGCCTGAAAAAAGCATGGTGGGTTCCCCCAGCAATATTGGTCAGGCCCACCCATCTTCAACCTTTGATTGCTGCATGCATTGGAGACATTGTTCCCCCCTTCGATCACACAGTTCTTCTCTGCTGTTGGTTCCAGAATCAAAACATCTTCTAGGGATATCTCTGCTTTCAGATCAGCACCAACATATGGGGATTTTGGACTGCAGAATTAGCACCTTAGTGTTAAACATCTGTACCTAGAAATTCCTGCATGGTTAACAAATCATCCTCACAAAAAATAAAGCTGAGGAGGTTGAAACTAATTTGGCATTCTTGAACAAATGAGAAAGAACCACAAGAGAGGGATAACCCTTCATTTGTTTGTAGTTACAAGTTCATAGTGCTCAGAAAAAAATAAAGGCATGCCAATTCCCATATTCATAAGGCTTGAAGGTTTGGGTATGTAAATTTGCTTTGTTCTTCAATGTATTGATCTCAGGGATTGATTGCATTAATCAATACAACCCAAGCTTGTATCATCATCAAACAGCAAGCATATCAGTGGAAGCACAGGAAACCTACACCTCACTGTTGTTGTTTGTCCAATCAATGTGCTCCTGGAAATTTTCTCAAGCTAAGCAACACATCACAAAATAAAAGCCCTAAAAACAAGCTAGCAAATACATAGACATCCAAATTATCAAAGGAATATAAGTGAATTTAAGGAAAATTTATGCTTTTCAATAGGGGAAATTTTGAAAGAAAAGTAATGGCCACTCTCTTGCTAGTTAATTCCAAAGGTGAGGCAATACCATCATCTAGTTCATCACCTCAATCAGAGCTGCTCTTCAAAAGCAATGGAGCTGGTTTTGTGGTGAGAATGGGTTGCATTTTTGCTACTCCCTCTAGTAACAGCCTCATTGCTCAGTATCTGGCCATGCATATAAGATCAAACTAGATCAATGAAGATTAGCCAAAGACAGTCAAATCTCCAACTGAAATTATCAACCTTATTATTTGAGTATGCAACACATACCACCTTCGAAGATTGGGTGGAAGCATAGCACAATTCCAAGGCTCAATGCACAGACAAGGACACAATGTGTATTCCATTAGGGTGTTTTTGAGGACACATTTCTGGCAATAGATAAACACAATGGAACGCAAATTTCAATGTGTCAGAGTACAAGGTCTAAAACAAGGAGTTCCCTTCAAAGCACTTGCCTTTTCATCAGTTGATTGTGAAAGTTCAGTTCTCCAATGGCGGTCAACAACAGCATGTTTCATTTCCTTCCTTGTTCACTTATGCACGAGACTCCAGCTGACCAACAGTTGCTAGATCAGGAGAGCCAGCTGAAGATGCCAATCCAACTGCTCTCAATTTCCATTACTACACAACAAACAGGAAGCAGACACTGGTTCTACATTTGGGGATTAGCACATCAAGCTTGTTGGGAAGCACAAAAACTACTGTAAGAAATTCCAAACTGAACAGAAAACAACATCTGACATGGATGGACACTCCACAGTAGAACATTGTCACAAACTCAAACAAGATTTTGGAATCTAATGATCCCACAGGAATTCCAGCTGTGTCTTGATGTTCCATGTCATTGAGCTCTAGAAATATTCCAAAAAGTTCCCTAGCTCCAGAACCTGATGCTTCTGCATGTGCTCGAGGTCAGGAGTTGAAGTTCAAGCTCTAGGGTCTGGTTCCCCCATGAGCACTTATGGTTGAGGAGTAGGTCATGAATAAACTCAAAGGTCCAATCTCTGAGGCTTCTTTGAGTTCTCCAGCTATGGAAGCCAAGGTACATGTGAGCAAACAGCAGTGTTCCTGGAGAGGCCCAGGATGGTGTACAATGTTAAGCTCCTCAATTCTTGGATGCTGCAAAAGCTCAGAAAGTGTAAGAGGTTTCTTTTATAGAATTACAACAACGTCAAATGAACAAATGACATCGCTAGTATTAGCAACTAGCAACAATATGGCATTCTTTGTGCTAAAGTCCAAGCTTTGAGGACCTGATGTTGAGGGCAGGGTTTCTACCCAGTAGCAAGTGAAAGAACGGGGGCTAAAAGGATTACAGTCTAAGAAGGATCAGAAATAGTGACACCCAAAGTGCTTAAGAACTGATGAGATATTTGACATAGTTCTTGGGAGTGGAACACTTCTAATGCTCAATTACATTCTGTGGTGAAATGGAAGTTTCATCGAGACAGAAATCTGGTGTACATTGGCTGTTGATATTGATACATTAGATTTATGATGTACAAAAAGGAATTCCAGCCCCGTACCCTAGCCTAGTCAGGACTTCCTGGAGACAGTCCCTCTGCAATTCTCTGTCAATTCCTTCAAGCTGCTCTATCTTTCTAGCCAGGGGCTGCTCATCAGCCATAACATCATCTTTGACAGACAGATGCTCATCAAAAGGTGTGCCCACAAAACCATACTCTCCTCTTGTACCTATAGTAGAAGCTTCCCTATTTTAACAAACATAAAGCACCGATAACCGAACTAAACACAGTGATAAGAATCATAACAATGAGTTGCAAAAAGTAAGAAGAAACTAGCATGTCAAAATGCAGGAAAACATCTGTTCTGCAAAGGTTGCAAACCAATAATACCCGCAAAAACAATGTTGAGACCTCTCACTCTCTCTCTCTCTCTCTGTGAGGGCCGTGGAGCGCTCATCAACAGACCATTCTGCAGAAGAAACAAGAAAGCCCTTTGTGCTAAGAAGTTCAGGTGCAGGTGGAAGCGGTGATGGTAGCAGTGGCAGAGGTGGTTCTTTCTCAGAATAAGTTTGGCACCATCCCAGAGATACTCCAGCCATAATGGCAAAGAGGAAGTCTTTTTGCTAAGAACTCCATTGTCACCAAGAGATCTCTCTTCTGAGCATGGAGCCAGCTCAAGGAAGAGGTTTTGAACTACAGTTCGAGAGAAGACGACTCACCAGTCCCTTCCAATCCAGCCTGCAATACGGTAAAAGCACGCCCATAACCAAACGCTTCTCTATAATCGAACACCCATTCAGTATAGAGGAGCAGCCCTGGAAAGTACACCCATGTCTTGCCCACTGTTCAAAAAGTGACTTATGGCTGAACGCACGGTCTAATAATTTAGTGTTAGACTGTCACACTTTATTAAACAAAATTGAACAGTAGCATGGGGGAATTTGGGTGGGTTAAAATTCCTCATGTTTGGTTATAGGGTATTTCCTGCCCATTTGTGGAATAAATCCAAGTTCAAGGTGAAGACAATTGTTTGGTCATATGGAATTTGGTGGCCACTTCAAGATATATTCTTTGTCCAAAACACAATGGGAGCATTTGGTTTGTTTATAAAGTGTATTAGATCTAATCTTGAAAACTCCTAGATCATTTGGCCAAATGCGTGTTTGGTTATAGAACAACTATCACCCAATTTAAGACTAAATGCTTGACCAAAAGAAATGGCAATTGTTTGGTTATAGGGGTTCTTATGTACATTTTCTTTTAAGTAATGGGGGCAAGGGCAAAGGAAGGATTTTATGGGGAGTGTTTGGACAAGTTTCATAGGGAAAAGTCCCTTCACATAAAATTGCACATTTGGGTTTAGGAAAATTCTTGAGACAACACACCATTAGGAAGGCATGCAATAGTGAATTCATGTGCAGAAATTTGACCAATTCCAATGCAAATAGTTGCTTAAAAGTTATTGAAGCTTCAAACAATTAACCTTAAACATATATGATCTTTGGACCCAACTAATTGACAATAAACAAAGGATCTAGAAAGGCACACTTTGATTATGCCTTCAAAACACATTCCATTTTGCTCCAAAACAACAAGGACACATAACAAGCATAGGTAGAGTTGTTCTATCATGTCTTTTCCCAAGCATTTCAATTATTTAAGTATGTCCTCCCTATCAAAAAACATAGAAAAAGAACTTTAGTTCAACATAAAGTTCTTTCTTCTTGCTGCAATAGGTTTGAAAAATATAATTTGCAAGTGTTTAAGTAGAACAAGGAGAAGGATCCGTGAAGGAGGCAAAGTTGCAAAAATTAGTTTAGATTTTTATATGAAAATAAAACAAAAACAAGGAAAAGGATCTAAAAAAGTGGGAACAAACCTTCAAATTTATGATGGGTTTCCAAGTGTGAAATTAGAGCAAGTATCACAAGGAGAAGGATTTACAAGAATAAGGGTAGATTTCAAGCACACAAATCAAATCCCAACTGTCAAAGTGGAACAAGTAGAACTAGAAAAAAAGGGCAAATTTGCAAAATTTAGATTTGAAAAATGATGGAGGGGTTAAATTCATAGATAGAGTTTACAACCAAAGGTTCTGACAAAAAAAACATTTATTACCATTAGATGCAAAAACCCATCCACACAAGCTATAAAGCAATTATACTAAAGGGCCAAATCTTCATTAACTCACATGAACCACACTTGCATTTCATTCCAACAACTTACACAAATGAAATTGACATCAACTTAAAGTGGGGGGATTTTTCATATTTTCATGTTTTTTACCACTTCAACTCCAAAATTGAAGTCTCATGCTCTTAAGGCCTATTCAAACTTGACAAATTGTTTTATTTATTAGTTTTTGTATAAGAAACACAAGGGCATACCTCTAATGGGCCCAAAGCACACACTCCCTACTTGTTGCAAGCTTGAACCACATCACAAACTTAGCATTTCACAACTTACAAAATGAAAATCATACAAAATTCATTGATTCATAATTCATACATTGCACACATTAATATTGTGCATTGAAAACACATTTGACACACAAATTTATAGGAAGATGTAAAATTTGTGTGACATTCATTCATTCACAAGTTTGTACTTTATTTATTAACACATTTCTCCATGTGTCAAACATGTTTTTAACGCATGATTTTCATGTGTAAAATGTTTGAACTTATGGATGAACGAACTTCACACAATTTTCATTATTAATTTGTCGCATGTTAAATTTGTAATGCAAGGCGAACTAAACCATCATGACTATAAATGTGCCTTGTAAGCAATGAAATAGTGTGTTTGACCAAGCAACATCAGACAAGGAGAATCTACCCCCCCCCCCCAACCTACACTAGAAGCAAAACATACAAGACAAATAATCAATTGAATCCCACAAAGAACCAAAAGAAATAAATGGGTTAATCATGCATTAAAAGAAGCTATAGAAGTTATTTAAAAAGGATCACATTCCTTGAAAAAGGCAAATCGGTCTTGGAACATCCCACTCACTTCCCTTTCTAACCATCTAAATGGGAAAACAAGGTCCAAAAAATGGGGCCTATTAGTGTGTTAATAGAAGAGGAAGATGTAATAATAGTTGCATGGATTATAACAATGCAAAAATGTGGGCTTTTAATAACATTACAATAGCTAAAAATGAAAGTAACAAAACCAACACCATTCAAGCACGAAGTACCAAGGTACTCCTAATGGTATTGGTTCAAATGCATGCGTGTGAAAGCATGAATAGGTGGTTAGTTTGGATTGTCACAGTTGTAATTTTTCTGGATTACGTATAAACATAAAATTGAAAGCCATATTCAAAATTAATCAATATTTTAATTATTCATGTTATCATAAAATTTAATGGGAATCATCATAAAAGATTTGGATAAATTTTTAAAAGATTATGGACTTGTAATGGACTTTTGAAATGACAGCACTACAATTGTCACATAGGAAAAAAATGACATTTAGATGTGGTCCCCATGGAGAGGCATAGAATATACTGTAGGAAGGGGAGTGGTTCCTCCTCCCAAAGGTTGCAGGTCATGTAAATATTATGCTTGAAGTTGTCCTTACTAAATCCGTTGCACCACTTCCATTCAACTTGCACTAATTGCTCTCTTTTCTTAGTTGTGCAAGTTGACTTCATCTTGAACTCTCGCTTGTGAACTCGTCTCATCCAAAAGCTCTAGCACCCCCTCCTCCCTAAAGTGCTACAAGTCAAGGCGTGTGCTTCAACTTTCTTCTTCTTCCATTGTTTTGCTTTGGGACCCACCTTTGGGTCTCTTGAGGAATTTGGGTGTTTTTCAACGATCATATGTTGATCAAGAAGAGGACGATCAACACATGTTATACATCAGTGGCACGAAAGGGGGAACTTTCAAGAAACATGACTAAAGCACATGACCATCATGATCACCTTTAAAATTAAAAAGGAAAATGCCTAATTTTTTTGCTATGAACAACACCAAGGAACAAGAGGATTGGAACAAAACAAAACAAGGTTCAAACCCATAGAATTCCATTCGGTCCATGCTTGTGCAAGGGTTTAGAGTTCATGGAACCTTTAAACACCCATAATCGTTGATATTATAATATTATTTTTAAGAAAATCTTGGCCACACACACAAAATTGAATGTTTAATGATGAAATTTGTTCATTTCGGTGATGGGGTAGGTGGAAACTAACTAACAATGTTTCATTGTTTGGTTATAAATGACCTATTGTTTCAAAACTTTTATTTTTGGTCTTTTAACTCTCAAACTTTAAGGGGCCATAACTTCTTAATTTGTGGATCATTTTTTGCAATCTAATGCACTAGATGCGCCCAAAGAAGGGCTTTATATTATTTTGGGACACCATAAACAAATAAACCTTCTTGGCAAATTTAGTGACCTTTAAACGCTTAAGTGTACATACATTGACCTATTTACCCTAATGTAAATGCAAACTCATGCTTATATTGTAAAATAGCAACCACTAAATTGAAAGTTGTAATCACTTCATAAAACACCTAAAGATTGAACAATCCCAGCAATCCCAATGAATTTGATGTTGCACAACTATTCCATATTAGTGGGGCCATGCTTTTAATGAAAAGACATTTTTTCCCTCAAGGTGAGTATAACACACCCCCATTTCCAAACACACCAATTCCATTACTAATGAATCCAATTTTTTTTTAAAGGGGTAGTTTGTTTTAGGCAACATAACTATTTTAATAAAATTGGGGTCAATTTCTATCAATGAATGTTTGGCGATAAAAGTGACTTCGACTGTTGAAAAAGATTGACGCACATTGATCATAAGGGAATGGTTGAACCAAATGAATATTTGTTAATGGGTGAACGTTTGATAATGGGTGTTTTCATTCTATTGCCTTTCACTTTCCTAAAGGGGGGAAAAAAAATTGTTTCATGAGATAAACAACCTTTTTGAAAAGGGGAAGGCAATCACCCCCTTCCTTTCTTCCCCACCCAAAAAAAAAATCTATTGAAGAGGAATTCCCTCTCTTTCAAAAGTTTCATTTATAACTTATAATTTTATCCATTCAACCTACTTTTATTATGTGCCTCTCTATCCATCCTTGTAAAGACAAAGAAATTAAAAACCCACTTTTCCCTTTCCCTTAAATTTCCACCTATAATTTTATCCCACTCCATTTCACACCACTTCATGTCACCCAAACCTTAAAAAAAAGTTTTTTTACACATAGACTTATAACTTTATTCATGAAGCCCAATTTTAATTCTCCACCTCTATGACTACTTTAAAATGAGTTCTTCAGGCATAATATATAGGATAAATTCAATAATGAAAATAACATGGTTTCAAAATAAAACAAAACCAATGATGAATAAAAAAAATAATTAAAAAAAAACTCAAAAACAAAAGAATGGAATGAATTGTAGGGAAAATGTTTGTGAGCAAATAATGAAACTCCCTTTTGCATTATATAGTGCCTCAATTTGAATATGAATCCACCTTACTTGACTCAACTAATATGAACAATCAAAAAATTTCATCTTCAAAAACAAGTTTTTAATGTCAATTTTTCAACTAAATAGTTGTTCAATATCAACACCATAATTCAAATGATCTATTTAACCTTATGTATTGACCACTTATTTGCCAACAATGCAACCCCACAACTTCAATTTCATTTCAAAGTATAATTGCCATAATTTCATCAAATAAAAACAAAAAATGTGGCATTTTTCAGTTTTTTTTTCCTAACTATTTTTACATTGTTCCAATGTCCCCTTGAATAAACATTTCTCATGAAATTGATTATGGAACATTGATATGTAATGTTAGGCTAACAAATACATTAACCCTTAACACCACTAACACCAAGTACATGATATATTGCTAGCACCACATTATTAATCATTATGTTGTTAATTTCTAATTATCATTAATGTTAGGTGCCTATCCACACATGCATCCATACCTAATGATATGTTACCTTTAGGGTTTAAAAACTCCAATTTAACATTACTAAAAAATGAAAACTAGTTCAGACCTACTTGCAATGTTAATTTGGGTGTTATTAACATTTTTTAAAAAATAATCTTGTTTTCGCCTTATTTTAGTGCATGTTTTCACCCCCATACCCTCTTATACTGAGGTTTGCAAAGTAAGGAAATTTTATTAAATATGGGTATGGAATGCTGAAAATCAACATTTAATGCATAAGGTTTGAGGCAATTATAATAATTGTCATGTAAAAGTAGTGAAAATATATGTAGTAGCAATGGGAGTGTTTAGGAAAAAGGAAGGATGGGGTCAAAATTGGATCAAACTCAATTTGGCACACATTTCTAAGTTTGATACCCCATTGAAGGTTAATATTTTTTTTTGTAGGTTTTTTTTTAATCTCACCCGGTTTTGGACCAAACTCAAGCTATTGGTACCACTTTGTCAAAAATTTCTAGAAAATTCTATTTTATCGAACATTATTGTTTTGAAGATGATTGCCATGTATTAATTTCATGTTGCAACTTTATTTCATTTTAAAAATGTCCCAAGTCATGATGTGAACAATCATGTGCATTTTGTTTTCCACTAGTTTTCCTTTTCTGCTGAACTTAAGGCTAAGCTGCAACCCATAGTCGTTCATCTTGTTTCTAGTGGTTTTATTGCAGAAAATACCATGGATTTCTTCTTCTAAAAGAGGTGGGGCTTAAGGAATTACCCTTTTGCCAATAGTAATGAGGGTTTTGCTATAGTTTGGGTGGTAATGGCAGTGGTGTTAGTAACTTTATTGCCATCATTGTCATTACCTTGTGCTCACTTGTTAATGCCGTGCAAAAAGAGAAGAGAAAGAACAATAAACAAAGAGGGATAAAAAGAGACAAAGAGGAAAAAATTACAATTGGAAGCTTTTAGGAAATAAGAAAAAAGGATTCCAATTCCATTTCAATATTAAAAAGCCTTGTTGGTAGTCTAATTATAGTTCCATTAGGGGGATTAGTTATAAATCTACTTTATAGATTTTCATTGCACAGTGGGACATATGAGAACAACCACTTTTTGGAGCAAAGAAGGAGGATAGTGGCAACAATAGCACCCATTATTACAAAAATGGGGTGCAATTCATTAACTTAAATCACTATGGGACCTTAAAAGTGAAATAAGTTCATTGCATTTTATTGATTTCACCTTGGTTAAAGTCATTTCATTATAATATCACCATGTAAACAACATGTTTCATTACTAGTTGATATAATTCATTATTATAATTTATTGTAGTAAATACATTTATTTCTATGTTGTTTTAAATACCCTATATATGTTATTTTATGATATACCTTATATTATTTTAAGTTACTTTAATTATTCTAACTTATATCTTATGTTACTATAAGTTATTATAAATTATTATATCTTAAATTATTAAACATTATTCTACTTTAAGGTATTATAGTTAACTTATTATAGGTTTTTTAATTATTTTATTCTAAATTAATATATGTTATTATGAGTTATTTTATCCTAAGTAAAATAACTTAAAATAATATAAAATATAATATAATGACCTAAGGTAAAATAACATAAAATAACCAATAATAGCTTATGAAAAATAATTTAAAATAACCTACAATAGAATAACTATTAATAGCCCCAATAAAAGAACAACTAATAGCCACCCATAACCATGTATTATAATTACTTAAAATTGCCAAAAATAATATAAGGTGAAATAATTTACAATAGTTAAAAATAATTTAAGATGAAATAGCCTACAATAGCCTAGAATTGTCAATAACAACATAAGGTGAAATAACCCTCAATAGCAATAGGCTAAAATAGCCAAAATAACCAAAAGTAATTGAATATAACCATAAATAGCCATGAATAACATAAGGTGAAATAATAGCTAAAAGTAACGTAACATAAGCAATATGATTATATTAACAAAAAATTTATCCATTTATTGAATGTTTTTTTTCCAAAAGAATGGCCATTGAAATGTTATTTAATAGTGATATTCAATTTTTTTTTTGTTCAAATGATTTTACACTTTCAAAAGGAAATAAATGTAATTATGTACATTATTAAATTTTTAATAAAAAAGTAAACTCAAATCATTTCATTTGGACAAAATTTCAATAAGATTATGTTTTTATAATATTAAAATGAAGTATTTGAAAAATAAAATGCAATGTAACATATCATCACAACAAGTGGGGTGGCTTGATGGTAGGGGTGTTTATTCCCATTCTAACCTTACAAATGGTGTGTGCATGCTCAACAGTTGAAAATTGACTTAATATTCTCTTATCTAATTTATTAAAGTAGGTGCCTAGGTTGATTATGTGGTCTATATACCTAGGTTAGGTTTTAAACTTATCCTAGGTAAATGAAACATGTTAGTAATTCATAAGCTGAAAATCATGAAATGATCAATAATATTATATATTAAATAATTTAAATTTAATTGATTTCTAGGTTGCATAATTAATTAACTAGCAAGTGAATGGTTTGATAAATTTGTATTTCATTTGAAGTGAACCAATTCACTATCTATAACAATTGGTCCCCCCGTTCACTAGAGGTTGACCAATTTCACCATGGTAAAAATGTTCAAATTCACTTAAGATCTAGTGGAACCCAAAATGAATTTAGGACACATTTTGGTGTAATGACCAACATTAACAAACAACAAGATAACAAAAGTGAAAAGGTTAAGGGAAGATGGGTTTTGTGTTTTTTTGTTTTTTTAAAATTTAGTGGTGGGTCCTTTTTTTTACATTTTTGTCAAGTTTAGAAAGTTTTTTATCACCAAGAATTTAGTCATTATTTATAAATTAAGCACAATATAAATTTTTTATCACAAAGCGAGAGACTTTGTCACAATTTTGGTTATTCTTGGTTTTTGTCATAGTCTCAAAAAAATAGCACAGGAAGAAAAAATAATAGGAAAAAAAAAATTAAAAAAAAAAAAAATGCGTTGTAAATGTGAATGTGTGAATACTTAATTGCTAATCATTCACCAATATTATGTTTTCTAGGATTTTTTTATTTAAGCAAAAGATTGAATTTATGACCTTTTTTTGTTATTGAAGTTGGGTGTTACTTTAGTTAGGTAATCCAAAGAATAAAAGAAGTTTATGGGACCCTAATTCTTGCACAATAATTTTTTTTAAAAGTGTATAGGTTGTGTTAAACCTAATAAAATAAGGATGATAGTGTTGAAGGTTATGGCAAAATTAAGGTTCAGATATTTTTTGAAACATGATTTCCTTGTTTGTGATAGTTCTTTTTTTTTCCATTTGATCTATTTAGTCTTATGTGGTTGGCTTTATAGGTTTAAAATTACCATGTTGAAATAAATAATTTTTCAAACGTGAGACCTATATGTAATTATTCAAATAGGTCCCACTCTAATATTTTGGTCTTGTTGAATCCAGTGAATTAGTGATTGTGACACCCAAGCCTATAACGAAATTAGGGTTTGGCTTTGGCATAATGCCTTAACAAAGGACTCCTTGGAAAATTTCCTATCTTTTTCATTTCGTTTCGTTTCATTTAATATTATATGATTAGCTTTATAAATTTAAGATTACCTTACAATGGTAAACAATTTTTTAAAAGTGGGGCTTGTATTCATAATAGACCTCCTCCTTCATGGGCAGTAAATGTCCCGTGTCCCCGAACTCATCACATCTCATTGAACTTCATAATTCCCATTACCCATTCACTATATCATGCGCCACCACCAACCTATCCTCCACTTCATCCCCCACTCAAACCACAAACCACCCACTAGTTACCCCTCCAATTTTAACAAACCACACACCACCTACTAGTTGTCCCTACCAACTTTTAACCTTTCATGTGAATGTGGGGTCCCAACCTTACACTTTCCCAAACCCTTTCGATCATGGATAACTAAGACATTTTTTCCCTCCTATTCTATTGGTCCCTACAATTGGTCATGATCATACCCCCCAACCTACCCCCATTTTTTCAACATGCATTCAACCTCCACCTAAAGTCACCTATGGGTGCTAATTTAACAGTTGAAAGTTAGTCACCAACATTCTCGTCAAACATCCAATTCATCCAATCCAAACCCTTGTGATTATCCCAGCTCAATACCCTCCTTTACTCCCACCCCGCATGCATTAGCTTGGACATGGGTTTCAACATTGGATGTTTTCAAGTCCTTTCATTTATGTTTCTATTGTCTTCAATTACATAACTACATCCCCACCATTCTATGGCATGATGTACAAATGGCATTTCGTTTTCCATTAAATAAGCTAGTGCAGGACCTATACAATGTGGTAGTTTAGCACTTGTTCTTCCCGTTACTCCAATGGTGTCTTTTTTTGGACCTTGTGGAAGGGTGACAAGGCATAGGGAAACATGGATTTGAATTAAACATTTTTTAGTAGGTGATTTGGAAAACCTGCAAAAGAATTTTTTTTGTGAGCCCAAGCTTTGGTGGCTAGTTTGAACTTAATCCATTTTCCCCAACATGATTTCCCAACATGCAAATGCTTGTTTTGTAGTTTAACCATTGGGTGTGTAAGGGAATATTTTTGGGTAGCCAATGTTTGCACCAATTTTTTTGCACCCATGTCTTTTGACACCACTTCAACTTTCATTCCAATACACTTTGAATCAAATGGTTACTTTGCACTTTTCCTTAAAGACTAAAAGCCAGACCAAGATTTTGAGTTTTTTTTTTTTATTCCTTTAAATTGACATTCCAACACATGCCCCATTTATTGGTAAGTGGTCTTTCTAGGATGGTTTTTGAACATTTTTGGAACTATTTTCACCTTGAAAATTTAGGGAATGGAT
>Ga0209208_10007702_pt1 | contig 14532 bp, 13 predicted proteins | sample S1TSphfallax_3_FD_187694 | JGI IMG/M metagenome (GOLD analysis project Ga0209208, IMG submission 187694) | Host-associated microbial communities from peat moss isolated from Minnesota, USA - S1T2_Fd - Sphagnum fallax MG (SPAdes) (version 2) | ecosystem: Host-associated > Plants > Peat moss >...
AAAAAAACAAAAAAAAAAAAAAAAACCCCTTGGACTCCACTCTGCTAGCATAGTACCTTGGCAAGTTGGCAGCTTTGACACTAATTATATTAGTTTCAAATTTGTTGAAATTTTCACCCAAAAGGAATTTCAAAAAAAAAATTTTAAAGAAATTGCGAAGTGAAATATTGAATCTTTCAGGAATTTTTTTTTTTAATTTCAAAATGAAAAAAAATAATTTTAAATTCTAAAAATTATTCACCAAACATGTGTCAAAGTTGCCCAAGGGGTAGGTACTACGGGTAGCATGGCGATGGTACCTTATTATGGTAGCTAGTAGCCACCTGTGCTTTTTGGAGCTTTGTGCTTGATTTTGGATCCAGGAGGCAGATTTTTGCAGATTTTCCAGAATCCAAAACTGAGCGGCTGCATGACACCCTAAGGAAAGGAAAGTGATGGGCAGTGTCAGGGCAACCAACCATGCAGAACACAAATCACCTTCTCCAGCTTTTGTCTTGCCTTTTGGGGACCCTAAACCCTAAACCCTAAACCCTAACACCCCCCAAAGGAACAGGCCTTTCCCCAAAATAAACCGCCCTCCAAATACACTAGGAAATTTTCTGAGAGTGCCCCTTTCTGCATAGGTACCCATGATAACATATACCTAGTGTGATTCATATTATTGTCTAATATGAAAATTGTAGTACCTTTTCAGGGTTGAAAAATATATTTTTTAATTTTTTTAATGTCAATTTTTTTTGTTTTACATGTAGGAAATTGAAGAAAATTTTAATGCAAGTCAAAATACAAAAAATTGGTGAAAACTCAAGAGCTTTTTCTTGCTTGCTTGCTTTGCTTGCTTCAGGATAATAATAATCCATCATTTATTTTTTTCCTTAGGGGGGGGAGGGTCAGGGTGTTGGATTTTTTTCTTGTTCTCAATTGAGTTCCAATCAAGTTTCCCAAATATATTCTCAACAAGGTTTCCCCAAGTTCTCAATAAGCTCCTCACTTTATCCCATGTCCTTTTGCCCTAAGTTGTACTCTTTGTAAAACCTATATAAGCACAGCCCCAAAAGGAGGAGATTACAACAAATCTATTTTGGGATTATGGAGAATAATATGCTTGAGTTGGGAAATCAATAGTGAAGAAAACGTTCTAGAACAGGCCTTGGAAGAAGAACCCAAATACGACCTAATGGAATTGGCGGTTGAGCTGTGCATTCCTAGGTGGAATGGACCCTACCAGGGCTGTTCCATCGTACATAATACCCATTAACAATGGGTTCACTTGTTGGGTCTCCTTTCCCCTTTTTGGGACCCAAATGAGACCCAGCTTTCCAGTGAGCTTTTTTTTTAGTGACCCAAAAAGCTGCTGGGAAAGGGTCCAGCATAAATAAAATAGGCGCTTCAAACAAGAGGGTAGGCTATTGCAACTTTGAGTGTTAATTCAAGTCCCCACCCAGGGTTTTTTTTTTTTTTGGGTGGCGAAATTTCGCTATTTTTCAACAAATCAATTGGGGAATTTTTGGAATTTTTTTCTAGTGTAAATTCGACTAATTTTGCTAGATTTTCTTTTGTTAAATTTCGCCAAATTTTTTATATGAGGGGAAAAAAAAAATTAAACACTGGTCCCACCCCCCTATAAAAGCAAAATTGAGTAATTTAAGGCGAAAGATTATTTAAATGCTACCACCCTGGGCCACTTAGAAAAGCCCACCATCTAAAACCATACTAGTTACTTACTAATTGCAATTGATCCCAAAGATGACTTAAGTCCTCTATATTCTCTTCCCTTTCCTTCCATTTTGGTTTTTATTTTTTATTTTTGTTTGTTATGAAGCTCAGTCATGTTCAGGTCAATTTAACTTTTAAGGTTAACCAAGCCATTGTTTTGGACCTGGAAAAATATGATTTTGAACTGTACAAAATAATTTTTAATGGAAAATCAGGCCCAAATTTTGCCAGATTTTGAATGAAAAAAAAAAAAACAAACAAACAAATTACCAGATTTTTCAGCAATTAGCCAAAAATATACAATGATCCCCCTTTTTTTTTAAAGAAAAACTTTCATATCCAGTATGGAGCAAAATTTGGCTAAATATTGTGTTTTTTCCAGGCTATGGCCACTCTGCCTACATCACAAAATTGGCCCAAATGAAACAGGGGCGCTAACCTGAGTGTCCATTAGGGACTAATATCCTCTTAAATTAGTAAAAGAATAAGAAATGCCAATTTAAGCACAACAGAAATGGTCCTTCAAAATGCCTCTAAGAATGAAGGCATCTTTGAGGGACCATTTTGGCATTTCATTCTTTTGTACCCACCCTTTGAATAACACTATAAGCGAAGTCAATCTTTGTTGGCGGCTATTCTTTTGGGATGCTGGCTATTTTAGGCTACTCTATATTGCCAAACTACCATACCCTGCCTACCAAGTTAGGCATTTTGTTGCCTAATGTCTATTAAATGCTCTAGAAAAAGTCTACATATTAGGCAAAAGGATTTCCGAATCTATCTATGAAGGGAAGGTTGTTTGTTTGTTTGTTGTATTTGTTTTTGTTTGTCACATTGAGATCTCCCAAACCACGGGGCCTCTTGTTATGCTCTTGTTATCATTGGATCACGGTGCTTCTTGCAGGGCTCTCAATGAATAGGGGTGCACGAAGTTGGTTTTATAATGTTTTGACCTCCGTTGGAGAATTTATTGAATATTGAACTACTTTTGCACTGAAAATTCACTTAAAGCCAAATTTTTTAAATTATAGGAGAATTTGGGTGTGCTTTTGATATTGTTGGAAATCCCTTTATTTATTGAAGGTGATTTGAAATTTTTAGACCTGAGGTTTGAGAGAGATTGAATTTTCAGTACTTTTTGTCATTGGAAATTCAATTAAATTACAAAAAATGATTTTGGAAGGAAAACTTAGTTCAGTAATGAGTTCACACTTTGGGTCAATTACACATGCTACACTCGTTGCAATGAAATTAGGTTTTTAGGTTTTTACTAAATTTCTTGAATTAAAGGTAATCAATTGAGGATATACATGGGGCGTTGAATTTTAGGGTGCATTTCTACATTAGCTTCATCATCATTGTTTCGAGGGTTTGAAGAAACAACTTTCAAACATTGGCATTGTCAAGTATGGTGGCTACACACCATATGAATTCTTATCTATCTACCTCTTGAGGAAGGTTGTTTATTTGTTTTGTTTGTTATGTTGAGATCTCCCAAACCATTACAACCCCCATTGCATTCTTGGTACTATTTGAAAAACCCTAGGTGAGAATATCGGTGCACCTAGGCAATTTTGTAATGTTTAGACCTATGGTGGAAGAATAATATTGAGCAATTTTGTCATTGAGAATTAGTAGGGAAATTGGGGCACACTCTTGATTTTGTTGGAAAGCCCTTGATGAATGGGATTCTATGGAGGTGATTTTGTAATTTTTAGACTTGAGCTACAAGGGATATTGAATTTCAAGTAATCTTTGTCATTGGAAATTCAACTAAATTACAAAAAATTAATTTTGGCACAAGAAATTAGTAGGGTACCAAGTTTACACTTGGCCTTGGACCAATGACAAAGGCCACATGAGTTCTTTTTAAGTTTGAAGAGTTATGACCATATGACATTAATGCTTGCAAGGATTGAATGCTTCAGGATTCATGCTTAAGGTGTCAAAAGCTCAAATGTTTTTGAGAAATTACACAAATTTTAATCACATTTTTCACACATTAGGCATTGGTAACCATTAGGCATTTTCCCTTGGATTTAAATTTTGCCTAACTTTGTAGGCAGGTGTTCTTATTTTCAGGCACATTTTAATGCTTTAACCCCTAAATGCCTGATAAGGCAAAAAAAAAAAAAAATTCTTTGGAATTTAATGGATGTGGGTGATGAAAATTTAGCTCTTTTTGAATTTCTGGCATTGCATCAATGTTTTTAATTTTTTCATTTTTTCATTTTTGTGATTTCGATCAAGTGACAATCATCCACAAGTATTTTAGCCAAATTTGACGTTATTTAAAATATGAAAGTAAAAATCTTAAGCACCCTTTTGTATTGTAGGCAATTGTGGCAAATTTAGGTGTTTTTAAAAATAATAATTTCGCTTACTCATGATTTTTTTCTCAAAATGAAAGAATTTATGAACTAATATTCCTTTTCAAAAACAATTTTTGCAAAATGACAGATATTTTAGGCCAAAAACATCACAGGGTTGCAAGGGGCTTTTTAGGCCAAAAACATCACAAAGGTTGCAAGGGGCTTTCTGAGAGCTTTTCGGCCACAATTCTAGACACTCATAACTTGGGATTGCAGCTTTCACTACAACAAATAATGGTTTTTCTTCTGGCAGCAGTCTTTAGCCCATGACACATAAACGTGTGAGGTAAACTAAGGCCCACTTTACACTAGGAGTCAAGGCCAATGTTCAGCTCAAATCAAAGCATTCCTATTGGTGCAAAAGTTGAAATCAGCATCAAGGGCTTTACACTAGGAGTCAAGGCTGAAATTTATTTATTTTTTAAAAATCTGCCCCAAGTTACTAATAAATGCTCAAGTTTATGGCCTTGTATTTGGCAACCAAGGCTGGAAAAAGGATACCATCCAATTTGGGAAGCCAATTTGCAACTCTTGGGGCCAATGTTCCAGCATTTATTAATATCCTGGCATCAATGTTCTAGCATTTATTAGTAACTTGGGGCCAAACAACAAGCAAAAAATGCTCAGAATTGGCCAAGTTCTTTCAGCCCTGACTCCTGGTGTAAAGCAGGCCTAAATATATTAAACAAACAAATAAATAAATAAATAAGTGGTTTCATATATTTCAATGTCAAATAATCTGTACCCAAGGGTTAGTTTTGTCATTAAATAAGCTATAAAATAGTTAACAAATTTTGATGAAAATATGAAGCCAAGCTGTTGAAAACCATCATAATTATTGCAGTCTACAATCTGAATAATTTTCATGGAGAGAAAAGGAATTTTCTGGGTATAGTTAATAGTTTGATGTCTTTTGTAATGCTAGAAACAATTCAATATTTAAGATTAGAATATTGATTGGACTTGTGCAAAGGTTTTGAGTTTTGACCTATTTGGAAATGGAGAGGTTTAGTAAATTTACAAACCTTTTTTGTTTTCACAATTTTAACAAGTTTTTGAAATTCAAGATGACATATGGGGAGTTAGAGAAATACACAAAGTGATTGAAGGAGATTTTCAATTTGGAAACCATTGGCATGGAAGATAAATTTTGCATTGCAAGGTTCATTCTATTTGTCATACAATGGATAGGGTGTTAAGGTGCTTGCTTCATTCTCACTAATGTAATAACTTCAAATTTGACCCCTTAAAATTTGAAAGCACCATCACCTCCTAGACACACAAGGTGCTTTACAATGTAATCTTGAAACAAACCACCACATGTCATTAGAGCAAAAATAAATAATAGCTTTGATGTTTGTGGCAATTCCACCATCACCCAAGCATTCAAGTGTGAACAAAATAGGCATACACTTAAAACCTACCACCACATAGCAAAGCAAAGGATGCAAAATTCAACTTTGATTGTCAATTGTAATTATCTTATATGTAGAAATTGAAAGAAAAGGTGAAGACAAGATTTTTTCCTTAATGGCAATCAACACAATGTGTGCAAGTTTTCAACAATTTCCCAACCAACACAATCATTCCAATGCTTGGAAGGATTGTTAAGCACTTTTACGAAAGGAAATAGATTTCTTAATATTTCGTCATGGGCCTACCTTGATAAAAACAAATGGAAGATAAATGTAATCGAACAAAGTTTTTTTTTCTTTCTACCACAACACCTACAACTACGTGGCTCAAAATACCTACCCATGAATACATATAAACATTCATTGAACACATGTTGGTTCATTTTCAAAAAATAATATTCCCATATTACCACATTTGCAATTGGAGTAACCAACTTCTTGTGACCAACATGCTTCCACAAAGAATCTAACTTTAGCACTAGAAACTTATCACACTCCTCAATTTTGCTACAAACTTCCCATCATCACCTACCACATATTTTGCCCTAGGCAATTTTGTAGCCCATGTGTCTTAGAAACAAACAATGGTTCACTTCATATTTTTTTCTCAATTTTTCCTATTCTCAAGATTAGGTTTTACTTGGGTTAGATCAAAAACAACATAATCAACTTCAACCCTATGACCTTGGCTAAAATTAACACTAAGAATAAGAGATGTAAAGGGAACACGATCACACACAAAAACTTGCGCCTAAAATCCTTGGGAAAACCTAATGGTAGCATTGCCCAAAGCTTCTAAACCCAAGCAAACTTGATGAATGTGATGCACAAGTGACAAGATTGTGATTAGTACAAGACAAAATACATGACAAATGCACAAAATGAAAAAATAATTACAATGTTTTCTAGAAGAAAATGTTCATACAAGACAAGTCACACATTCAAGTTACAAGCATCATGATCTAGATCTAGAATGTGCACATAAATTATAACCTACAACAAATTTGATTATAAATTTAAAACACATCAATTACAAATATCAGGCCCATTCACAAGTTCAAAGTTATTGCAAGCCTAATTAGAATCACATTTCATTAAAGTAAAAGCACACTACGAAATCTTTTTTTAAATGTCACACTTGTAATTTTCCTTGCATCTCTTTGAAACTTAATATGAAACGTTAATATTTTCATTGAAATATTAAGAAAGGGGGGGCAAGCATGATTGGGTGGACCCACTAGGAACCACTTAAGGATATTTTTCAAGAATGGGTCTAGAAATAATTCATTTAAAAATCATTACCATCTTTCTAAATCCTTTTTTCCCCTATTGGTGCACTAAAGTAATTAGGGTTTACAAACATGAGTATAGAATGTAATAGTCTGACCTACACTTCATTTTGGACTAGAGTCTTGAAATGTAAGAAACCATCGTGCCACTAGAGTCCAAATGCAAGAAACCATAGTCATAACGCATTTTTGTTGTGAGCTTCTACTATTGTTGAATGCCCCATTTTGGTGAAGCAGATAAACTCTAAAGGAAATTCAAAATTGATTGTTGGCACTATGGTTGTCTTCTTGATTTTCTCATGTGATGAGCTTTGGATCATCACCACTACGTAGAAATTCATTTGTGTGATTATTTTATTATTTTTTGCAAATTTTTAATCATTATTGTGAAATTTTCTCTAACATTGTGTGCAAGTTCACCATGGCAACAATGTTATGTTCAAGTTAAAGTTGTTTATGCAATACTCATGGGGTGGTTTGAGGCATAAGTTGTAACCAATCTTCATTTCCAATGTTGCAGTAAGTTTCAACTTATATTTATTTGCATTTTTTTTCAATATTGCAATTTGATTAATCTTATGAATGGATGTTTTCATGAAACCAAGGTGGTGGACTTGAAGTATTTTTTGGGGAAACAAGGTTTGAGGGGCACATGTTGTGATCTCAAAACCCTAGGAGAGGTTGGTCTTTCAGAAAAAAAAGTGTGCAAGGTTCTTGGCCCAAGATTTGACAAGAATGGTTGGAAATTCAAATTGTACACTAACATTGTGACACATGAAGCGGTTGTGAACATGTACACACATGTCTATGAAAAGGAGAAGATTTTGAATGACATGATAATTCTAGAGTTTGTGCGCATTTTGGTTGCAAAAGATAAAAGAATCAAACTAAATTAGGCAACATATTTTTTGCTCCCCATGAAAATCTTTCTCTACAAGTTGCAAAGGAAAATCAATTTATTACCCCTTTTAATTCAACACAACATTGTGATGTTTTGTTAACAGGACTAAATTCAACACATCTACCTATTGTTTCCAAATGTGTTGGAGGTGCTAGAGGAAATTTAATTTCAAAAAATCATCGTTCGCCTAGAGCTCTACACTCTAGGTTACGCTCACTACAAACTGTGAAGGTGAAAATCAAAGGTGGTTTTGCAAATCAAAACATGCCACATAGTCAACAAAAATTTGGTTTGTCTTTCTCTTCAACAAATATGCCAACCCCATGCAGTTTAGAAGAAATTTCAAAAAAAATTGATCTCTTGGTTTTGAAGCAATCCTACGTTCTAAGGTTGAAAGAACAAATAGATGGTATTTAGATAAACCTTGTATAGAAAGAATTTAAGCAAAAATGTGCCTGCCTAACTATGGATATTAAGTTGGCAATGCATATTGAAAAAAAACCAAATTTGATAAGGTGAAGGCAGAGCTTGAAAAAGTTGAAAATGTTTTGTCCTCATTAGTGTCTATGGGTAGTGAGACATTTTTTTTCTTCATCAGTGTTTGTGGGTGGTGATCACCCACAATCATTACAATGTACAGAGTTGATGTTAGATTAGGCTATAGGTGTTCCTAGTGTTATAACATAGTCAATTGAAAAACTAAAACAACAACTCTGATATGAAGAGAAAACATGTTGTAAACCAAGGGGAAGCTGTAATCAGTAGAATCTGATAATATTATATGTGATTCTAACTTTTTCAAGTGTGAAAGAACATTGGGTTCTTCTTTGAATGGCATATAACTTTCCTAGGAGTAACTTGTTCATATGAAAATAGGCATTGGCCCTCATTTTCAACCACTTTTAGTCCGCAAACCATCAATTCCATTTGGCTACATCATGATAATCAATGTTGAAGTTTGTCTAGTTTGTAATGAACAATTTTATTTCTATGACCTTTGAACTACATCATGTGGTCACACCTATCACCCATGGTGTTTAGTTGTGCACACTATTTCCTCCAAAAAATGTAGGGCCATCAATTGTGATGAGGTCTTCCACAAGGGTCTGTGTTCTTCATTCAGATTATCGAAACTTGTGGTTGAGGCATTTGGTTTAGTAACAAATGTGGAGGATACAAGAGACAATGTGAGCCTTCAATAAACTCCATCAAGTAAAATTATACAAACATGTATGAAATCTAAACTATACTTCAATTTTATTAATGGTAAAACTTTCATGTGTTTCCTTCTAGCCATAGACTTTATTGCAAAATTTTGAATAATTTGTTAAATTAACAAGGTCTAAATCTCAAGAATCCTAAATCAAGTCACTTTTTAAAGAATTGCTAGTATGAAATTACAATAAAATTTATGGTCCATAATTTTTGTAATTTCATACTAGTAGTCCTAAGGAATCGAATGCATGTCTTTTGGTTTTAGTATGGAGGTTTCTTTTATATTGTTTCCTTTCAAGGAAGGCTTACAATGTTGAATCATGAACTAATGACTATAAGAAATAAGGTTTACTTTGATGTCCTTGTTATTTTGAAATGTCCTTTGTTGTTCATTTCTTTCTTGGAAATAATCATGGCACTAAGACATCATAGGTTCCTAGCTTGGACAAAAAATGAATTAGGAACATAGTAGCCCCAAGTTTCAAACTACCCAAATGTTGTCCAGCTCCAAGGTTTTTGTGCAAATTTATTTCAAGCAACATTGTTTTTTGTTGCCATACTTGAGTGTTATTGCTTCACTGTTGTGGATGCCAAATTGTTCACTATCACAATGCCATCTACATACAAACTTTTTAATTTGCATAATATTTGGTTGTCATAGTTCAGATTTTAGGTTTAGGGTTTTGCAATATCCCTAAGAAGCTACTAGTGATGAGGGCTACTTCTTTCTTCATATGCGCCTTATCTAGTTTGAGGCGTGAAATATTCTATAATTATTTTCAAATCATGGGCGATTGTTTATGTTGTGAATGTATTATCTAAATATGGTGCATCTACAAGTGCATATATCGAACACACTAACGAGCCATCCATTGTCATGACATCCCCCTCCAAGTCATTTCAAAAGGATTAATACAATTTTTTCAACAACTTTACAAGGTACATCTTCAACAATGATGTTGGAAGAAGCTAACAAGTTGTTTCAAAAAAATGTTCTGCAAATTTTGCAAGGAAATCACATAGTACCTATCAAGCCATGCCAAAGTCCTAAAAAGAATATTACAACATCTAAACCTACTAAATTGAAGATGCATGAACTAAAACCCAACTCCACATGTGTGGTTTGTTTCGAGAACAATGAGGCAATAGTGATGATTAAGGTTAATATATGATCATATATTTTTGACCCCATATCATTATGTTTAAAATTAATGTTGAATTTCAACTTGTCATTACATAAGTATGCATCACATGTGCATTCGGTTCCAAATTTTATTAATCTAATCCATTTTTTTGTTGTTATGGCAACCATGTGGACATGGAGGAATATGCAAATGGTGTGTAGAACAACCTTTTTTTGTGTCCAACTTGTCATAAAAAAATTGGAAGTGCAAAAGTCGCACCAATACTGTCGCAACCCCACTTTGAGGCAAGTGTGAAGATGAGACTCACATTCCCAAAAAGTGGGAATTGGGAGTCCTTCGGGACTCCCACAACTTCATAGCTCGACAGCAGAGGGCAAAACACCTCGCCTTGATGTGTTCTTTATACCGTTGGAAAGGTCTTGAAGTGTAGATGTCCAAAATGGCCTCGCCTGAGTCATTTGGACATCTTCAGCCCAAGTTATGGGCAAAAGAAGGGCCGGGAGTCAAACTGGCAGTTTGACTCCCGACCACTAAAAGTCGGGAATCGACCCGATTCTGACGTCTGAAGGAGAAGTGCTACATGGCGTTGGAAAGCTCTCAAAGAGAGCTACAAGATTGCTTCAGACCTCATTCCAATTGGAGGTATGAGCAAGAAGGTATGGATGCCCAAAGTCCTGGGAGTCCAACCTGAGACAGTTTCGGGACTCCTGCTTGGGAGTCCCGAAAAAAAGTGCCATTCAGATGTAGCCTTTGTGGAGTAACATAAAGAATACTATATGGGGGAAGGTGGTGGCTTCCCCCGAGTCTGGGCCGTGGTGAATCAAATGCGTCCAAGGTCGCCCGTGGCTAGTCCCAACACCAAAAGGGTGCAGAATGAGTTATAACCAACTTGTGGTTGGTTTTGGATGCAAGACCGAATAACTAAGTAACTTGTCCCTCTTCCTAGTCTAATCCCGGGACTTCTAGCACGCCCCTTTTACCCCTTTCAGTGCTAGAAGTCGGGAGCGGCTCCAAGTTCCAACTCCTTCTGCATTTTCCACCTAGTTAGACCTTCAAGTGGGTCTACCAAGGAACTTGGGAGCGCGTCAAATACATTGCCTCACTTAGGTTTTGCACCTTGAACCTTTAGGTCTATTTCAAGCATTCAATTCCATGGTTATTCCCATAGTCCAAGTTAAACAAAAAAAACTCACTAAATCAAAGTAGATTCCATGTGCATTAGCTATTGACATAAACATATTGGTGGAGCTTGATGTCAACTTTGATGAACAGACATGTGAAGATACATGTGATTTGGGTCAACTTAATTCACTTCATGAAAATAGACCAAAACGACAAGCAGCCATATTTGGTTTTGTTAAGCTGGATTTAACACTAACAATGAGTGATGGTTCTACTTCACATTCACATTCTGATAATGAACATGAACCTCATCATCCAATTGTTGTTTTAGTGCAGATATTACCTTGTGAAAAAGTTATTTTTGGACCAAGTTCTACCACTGTTCCTAGTCTACATAGTGTGTAGAATGATAAGGTAGAGGTTAATGCAATATCCCGTAAACCAATAACAATGAAAAGGAAAAATCCCGTAGCTCTTGTAACATTCATAAAAAGAATCACCAAAGTTAACGAAGGACTAGTTGAAAGTGTTGTCATTGAGAAGGCAAAATCAAAGGGCCAACATTAGAAGTTACTAAGTAAAGAAGTCCAAAAGCTTTTAGTTAGTAGTCCTTCCAAAAGTTCATAAAACCATTGCACACATGGGAGAATTTAATAAATTGTCATTCTAGATTGAAAGTACTTGCTTGTTAAATTAGAAATAGTAGTTATGTACGTATCTATATCTAGTATAAATAGTAGAATTATGGACTTGCTAAATTTAAGCCCTTACATTACTACAATTTTATTTAGTCCATAGAAATTGTAATTCAATTTTGTTATTGCATACACGAGTATGACTTTTAATTTTTGGATGAACATATTGTTTATTAAAAAATGATTGTCATTAAATGGTAGTGTTTACTCAATCATTTCATCATGAATCCAGAATTGTTGGAATATTGTAATGTCTTCTCAATTCACGAAATATGGATTGTATACTAAATATGTTATTGTTTAGGAATTTGACAAGCTAAGAAATGGTCATGGAATTTGCAAACCATATTCATATGATTGCATGTTCACCTACTTCATTTTGGACAACATGTACTAACTTGATAAATCATGTACAAACTCTTGGCTTTCTTTATTATCAACATTAGAATATCTAAAGTGGCTTTTGGAAGTTTTTTTGTCAACTTGAAATCTTTTTTTCTTGTGATCATGTGCAAGCATCCAGTATGGACACATCATCTAATAGATTGTTAACCAATTTGCATTAGGATGTTTTCTCTTTGGATTCATATTTAAACAATACCTCAATGTCAAAGGTTGTTTAGGTAACTTCAATGATCGAACATTTACAAGTTCATTTTTTTTATCTTGTACTATTAGGTTTATTCCATTACATAACAATTATGTCTTCTTTCCTTCAACTTCAATATACAATAAACAAAAATTTGATTATAAGAACTTTCCACTTCACATCAAACATTGAAAACAAATTATGAAATCAAGACATTAAACATAGTAGAAAACATTGGAAGTCTCAATTTAATTGATAAGGGAGTGAAAGTTATGGATGATGAACATTGGATTAATAACCTCAATAATGACACTAAATTATTGGCATCCCAAGTTGAAAAATAACAAGGTCCCAAAGCCTTGCAACTTGTAAGGCACTATTGGGACAATTTACTATAATGAATCAAATATGAGAATCAAATTGAAAAAAGTAAGAAATTTTTTGTGTCAACTTTAGCCAATCAAAATAAACATGACAATTGTGGACATTAACAATTTCAGCTAGATTGCCAACCCAAAACAAATATGAGATTAAATTATGTGGGTAATAACACTTTTAGTTATAACCAATCCAAAACAAACATGAGATCAAAATCTATGTGGGAGTTAATAGTTCCAACTTTAGCTAATCCAAAACAAACATGAAATTGAGCTATGTGGGCATTAACAATTTCAACTCTGGCAAATCCTTAACCGACATGAAATTGAGCTATTGGACATAAAATGTTTAACCATTATTTTCACATGAACAATAAGGACTATATATAGGTGTTGTTACACTCCAATTACTTTCATTAGCTTTCAGTAATGGGTGTAAATAAAACATTTCCCACGAGTTATGACAAACAATTACACATTTCAAAAAACATGTGAAAAGACTTGGCATAATGTTTGGCTAACAATCAAAATTCATAGATAAAAATGAATAGAAGAAGAAATTGAAACCCAATAACAAAGAAATTCAACATTATAATACAAACTATCTCAATGAATTGAAATAAAAACCTAGGTTCAATAATCATCTTCATGGTTGGAATGTTTTTGTGATGTTGAAACATTATATGACTTACATCAAACCAAAACATTGATGGATATCCATGAATTCACCAACCTACAACCAACTAGGAAGTACAATCAATTACAATTCAAATTGTTTGGAAACATAAACAACAAAATAAATATAAAAAATATGTGAACACTACAAAATGTACAAAAAATTTGCAATGTACAACCATAGCTATATATGGTGATCAATGTTTGATCTAAAAGGTGAACAATGCCAAAGGTCCCAATGTAGAACATGTTCAACATAATGTAATTGGTTTGTCATCCTATGAATATATGTTAGGTTCCTACTTTGTACATGGAAATTTGAGTTGTACTTAAGAATAATGTAAACATAATTGACAATAACAAGTATTTTACAAGCATAAAAACCTCTCATCTATCCTCCACTTGCTCTTTTCTTACAATGAAAGGGAAAATTAATCCACAATTACTTACAGATAACTCTTTTCCAATTTGAGTTGCTCCACAAGATTTGCTCACTTGTAGAAAAGGTCAACAATAGGGCAAAGCACAATCTTGACTAGTGAAAATGATTTGACAATATACAATACATAAGTATTCACCCCCTACATCATTGTTGCATAAAAGATGTATTATACCTACAAGCCTCATCATCTTGAATCTTGGCATCAAATTCCTTACTAGGAGGATATTATGTTAAGCTTGATGGGTCAGATGCTAGTGATTTTGTATTGAAAATTTGCCATCATTCCACTCAATAAATTAGTCCCAAGGCTTACCCATGGATATTGACATGCACAATACAAAACATTCTTTGTGAAGGGAAAACCCATGGAACTGTTTGAGACATAAAATGAATTTACATCATTTTTTAAAGCATCCACAACACTCCCATAATCAGCTAGTTCAAAAGCAAGCAAGGTATCATTCAAAGTGAGAGAACACCTCTGCTCACTTGCCTCCTTGAAGGACCTGGTGGCAGGTACATATCTTTTCTTGGGTGCAGTCCTCTCGATGCATTGTGAGAGGTTGCAAGAGTTCCATG
>Ga0209208_10007703_pt1 | contig 14532 bp, 7 predicted proteins | sample S1TSphfallax_3_FD_187694 | JGI IMG/M metagenome (GOLD analysis project Ga0209208, IMG submission 187694) | Host-associated microbial communities from peat moss isolated from Minnesota, USA - S1T2_Fd - Sphagnum fallax MG (SPAdes) (version 2) | ecosystem: Host-associated > Plants > Peat moss >...
ACTATACAATGGTTGTAATGGATGGGAATATGACACACCCCCAAACTCCTTTATGGACTCAATTGCGAGACCAAAGGTGAAGACATCAAAAAGAGGAGTTGGGGTGTGCTCCCTAGCTTGTAGCACTTTGGGGGTAAAGGGGCATGGTGGAGCTCCGAGATGGGGATTAGGAATATTGACAAGCAACTCAATTACTCACACAGACCTACACAAACCAAACCATAAGGTGGTTAGTGCATAGTTGGAACCTTTTTAGTGCACAAACGAACCACGAGCAAACACATATTTATAATACTCATCACGGCCCAGATTTCGAGGAAGCCACCGCCTTCCCCCTTATAATATACTTTGTGCTTGGCCATGAGACTAACACCCAAATGTCATTTTGTCCTGGGACTCCTAAATGGGAGTCCCAAAATTCCCAAAATTAAGATTCTTGCAACTTTGGGGGCCCATAACTTTGTGTGCAGACCTCCAATTGAAATGAGGTCTAAAGTAAAATTGTAACTCTTGTTGAGAGTTTTTCAATGGTATGTGGCACTTCACCTGCACGCAAAGAACTCAGGGCGATTCATGACTTTTAGTGGTCAGGAATCAAATTGTCAATTTGACTCCAGGCTTTTCTTTTGGCCATAACTTTTGTTATAATTACCCAAATGGGTCATGAAAACTCATTTTAGACATCTACGTTCTAAGAGCTTTCCAATGATATAAAGAAGTTTTCAATCAAATGGGTTTTGATACCTGCAATCATTGTCTGAAAATTTGGGAATCCATCAAGACTCTAACTCCCAAAGTGGGAGCTCACTTGGGAGTGTTAGGCTCATTCCATCACACTCTCCTACACTCCAAGGAGCATGAAATGTGACTCCCGGGCTTCCCTCTTGGCATGCACCTTTGCAAGCCCTTGCTTTGGTCGTAAGCCCAAGGTTAAGGTTACGACAAAATGTGAAAATGCCACCTTTTTTACTACTTAAGTGGAATGGGATTCATGCCATTCCACCATACATTGACACAAGTATACGCCAATAATGGCAATGCCCCTTTCATGAATACTTTAGTGGAAGGTGAGTGGATGTGTTCACCATTGATTACACATAATTTTTTAAGGGAATTTTAATAAATTAAACTTATTTATATTGTTTTTATGTACTCAAGTACATGCACCATGCCAATGGATGGAACTAAGCCACAACCCACCCATCCCAAGTGCATGTGTGGCATATGTGTGCAAGGTCTAATATAATATGGAGTGCATTATGTCCAATTTCACATACTGACCTTGGATAACTAGGTGTAATTTACCTGAAGGTGTTCTTACAATATATACCACGAACAAGTGTTCATTAATCTCCAAAAGCAAGAGTGGTCATTTTGGCTCATGCCACTTTATTGTTTTTCACTCAAATGTGATCATTTACATAGCAAGGTGGTCCATACACTAGATGTCACTAAGGTGACAATCTACCTTAACTATTACAAAATGTGGAAGGGGTAGTAGTGGTTTGACATTTTCATATTTACCTACATATATACACCCAAAGGATCTCCTAATAAATATGTCAATCTAGCATAGTTTTTTAGTCTAATGGTCCGTAGCACTCTCATGTTAACAAAATGGATGAAATTTAGTTTATTCAATTTAGATTATCCAAAAAAATTCAACTAACCTACCAAAATTAATTCAACACATATAAGTACTAGCTTATCACAACAACAGATTGGAAGGTTTATGTCTACTAGCCTTATGAATCCTCATGTTTTACATGGAAGTAGACTAGACATTTGTCTCACACATGTATGTGAAGATTCTTCACAAAAACAATCACAATTACAAACCTTGTTGGCAAATAAAAATAGTTGTATGGCACCATTAGATGAAGGATTGTTTAGGATGTTTCTTCATGTTGGTGATCTTATTGTTAAACATGACCATCAACAACAATTTTGATCTTGAAAAATAACACAAGATATCTCCAAGGGCATTTCAATGTTGATTACAACACAACTACAAGAACCAAATAGAAATGGAACCTATTACATTAAAAGCCCTACGTTGATATCAATTTACATGTTATTCCTTCATATTAATGGTAACACAAGATCATCAAGAATTGCGTATCCAACATTATGCCCAACAATATTGTTATAGTTTGCACAATACCAAGAAATGCAACCATTGTCCGACACAAATTATATCCACACAAAAATGAATGTAATCATGACCAAAAGGGCATCAAGTGCTCCAACTACCAACCCATAGTAGTATTGACCAAAACTTACATGTCATGTACCAAGTTAAAGCCTCATGTTTGAATGGAACATGGCAAGGTTTTCATTCGAACATAAGGAATTTCTACTCCTTATGTTCAAATGGAAGTTCACCATGATTCCAAAATTTGATTCACTAGGGTTTTTAATTTATAAACAAGTGATGGGTGCAAGAAGTTATATATCTTGCAATAGATCTAAAAAATAAACCCTATCACTAAACCATATTGTAATGCACATCAAACCACAAGGAATTGATTCCATATGCAATGAATGCATATTACAAATGTTCCACTCTTGAGAAATAAAAATGAAGGAGGCCCACAACCCAACAAATGAATGTTTCTAAAATAAGGCCCATTGTCCCTTCATCAACCTTCATGACTACAACATACTCACTTTTTAATGTGTTTTCTCCACTATCTTTTAAGTCATCATGATAATAAGAACTTCACACCATATCCCTTAAAACGTTGCTAATGTTAATCCCCAACCCACTTCACCTTAATAACGTTGTTAACATAGTTTGGGCATGCAAAAATAGGTTGAAGTTGGCAAAATTGGGTTCCAAAAAATTTACTCTAGTCCACCTTTCATACCTTGTAAGACTCAGTCAAAATGATTGCCTCAATGTCATCAATTATGTCATACCTCGTAATTGAACACAAAAAGAAACACACATTTTCATGCACAAAACATATCATGCACAACATCACAAAATCCAACTACACAAAATCCAATGCACATGAATGGAACTATTATTTGAAACCACAAGTGTACATATCACATACTTTTGTTCATTTGCACGAATCTACACAAGATTATAATCTTTTATGGTACTAGTATATATTTTTACTAAAATATTACCATGATAGAAGAAAGGCACTTATTTTGTTGAAGAACCACAAGACTCTCATGCATCAATCTAACCCTTACAATTTCCTTTAATTACTTAGTCAACCATTATAAACATCTTGTGCAAAGTTTAACTAATTTCATCCTTGGATTGGCATCCCATTAGAAATTTTGGTCCATGTGACCTTGTTCACTAGCCAATTCCATTAAGTTGGGCCAAATGTCAATATAAACCCATTCTAGTGGAATTGGTCCACTCCACTAGAAAATGAATGGAGTGCATAGTGGTTAGGACCACATCCCTTGCTAGTGAAATGGGCAATACATAAAATACCATGTGTAATGCAAATACACATGTTAAATGGCCAATCATTCCTATCAGAGATTTTCATCTAATCATCCTCATGTTCATTATTTCACCCAACAACATATCAAATTTCAGTAGCAATTGCATTGTTTGGAAAAATATATTTTAAATGATTCAATTTGCCTCTACAAGAATGTAAATCCATATGGCCCATAACTTAAGCTTGATCTCATGTGTGCATCTAATGGTGAATTCAAGCCACATTCATCTATGAATAATAACATAGTTCACAAATAACTCACATTATTTCAACACATATGTCCACCTCAAACATTGACCCCTTGTAATATAAAGACCAATTTTGATACATACCATTGACAATGTCAAGACTAAGGTTCAAGTTGACTAGTCTTGACCATTTTTTAAAATAGTTGTCAAGTCCTATCATAGAAACATACAACAATATTGACAATGTCAAGATTAAACTTAATGCCTTACAAGGTGCTACCCAATTGATTTGAGCATTCCATTAATATTGTTGATGTGTGTGGTCATGATCATAGAGAAGGTAAAGAGCCTTGACACAATTGATATTGTCAAGCCCAAGATCCAAGGCTAGGAGTGACGCACTCCCAACTCTTTGAAGGACTCAGATGTGAGTCCCAAACAGAAAATAGCGGAAGAGTAAGGAGTCGAGGCATGCTCCCTAGCTCGCAGCACTTTAGAGGGGTAAAGGGGCACGCTGGAGCTCCGAAATGGGACTAGGAAGAGTTGATAAGATTTATATACTCATGCGGACTTGCACAAAGCCAACGCAAGGTGGTTAGTGCATAGTTGGAACACCTTTGGTGCTAGGACGAACCATGGGCAACACGGACACACAAGACTCACCACGGCCCGGACTTGGGAGAAGCCACCACCTTCCCCCTAGTGTACTCTACACCTCTCCACGGGGCCCACATCCAAATGGCTTTTTGTCCCGGGACTCCCAAGTGGGAGTCCCGAAATTGCCAAGGTTGGGACTCCCACAACTTTGGGGCGCCATAACTTTGCATGCAGACCTCGGATTGAGATGAGGTCTAAAGCAAAGTTTTAGCCCTCATCAAGAGCTTTCCAAAGGTATGTCGCACGCCATCTGCACGCATGGAAATCAGGTCGATTCCTGACTTTTAGTGGTCGGGAGTCAAATTGCCAATTTGACTTTTGGCTCTTCTTTTGGCCATAACTTGTGTTTTAGATGTCCAAATGAGCAATGCGAGCCCATTTTAGATATCTACGTTCTAAGAGCTTTCCATTGATATAAAGAACTCCTCAAGCCATTGAGTTTTGATTCCTGCAATTGCCCTCTGAAGATTCAGGAGTCCATCGGGACTCCAACTCCTAAAGTGGAACTCCTTTGAGGTGTGAAGGTTCATTCCCTCACACCTTCTCACACTCCCAGGAATATGTTGTGCGACTCCTAGCTTCCCTCTTGGCCCGCAACCTTGCAAAGCCTTGCCTTAGTCGCAAGCCCAAGGCTAGGGTTGCGATAAGGAGTTTATGTTTAGTGCCAAATGTCAATTCAAACCTAGGAGATCACGTGGCTCCAACCACTAATCATTTCAACCATGGAACTATGGTGGAATGTGTTAATATCATTAGGGTGGTTTGCATCGTGGTTTTGGACAAGTGGGTGGATTCTACCAACACTAATTAATCACTATTATGAAATAGTGATTAACAATTTTATGTGTTAATACAACCATTATCACCATTTAAGAATCTGTGGCCATGAGCCATAAATCCACTTCAAATGGTGTCACATACACGCTCACAACCTATTCATTTTAGTTTGGTTGTATAATATGCCTCATGGTGGTTATGTGTCATTTTCTAGCTTGGTTATATAAATCTCATGTGTTCAACTTTGATATCATCAATTTAAATGTCCAGGTGAAGACAAAGATTATCTTTATTCAACAAAATGACCCATATCCATGTAATTAAATAGCTTGGGGATTGGTCTCAACAACGTAAACAACTAATACCTTTGTTGGGAGTACTAATCATCATCTACAAGGTAGAAATCAATTTTGATACATGTACCATCGATAATATCAAGACCAAGATCCAAGCTTATAAACTTACTAATATTGACCATTTATATAAGTAGTTGTCAAGTCCTACCATGTATACATATAATTATCACTATTGACATTAATTATCACAAAATTATTGCAAGGTGTAGCTTCCCAATTCATCCATGCACTCCATTCTTGAAATTTGTGTCAGGACCATAGACAAAGTAAAGAACTTTGACACCATTGATAATGTCAAAGGCACCCAAGACTAAAAGTCAAGTCTATTTAATTTGGAAACAAATGTCCAATCAGATCTAGGGGATCATGTGGTTCAAACCATTAACCATGTAAACTTGGGCATTATCATGGATTGTGTTAATATGACTAAGGTGGTCTACCAAATGGTTTTGAACAAGTGGGTGGATTCTACCAACACTGTTAGTGATTGAAAAATTTATATTGTGTGAACATACAACCACTATCACCACTTGGGCACTTATGGCTATGAGGCATAATCCACTCAAATGACCCCACATCCAACATGTATGTTAAGAGCCTATTCATTTTTCATTTGGTGTTTATTTTCACATGTTCATAACCTGTAATTAAATAGCTATGATACGTTTAATTTGATCTAAATGTACATGTCATGACAAAGATCCAAGATTGTTGGGCAATTGATTATTTTTAATTGACAATTGCAGCATTTGAATTAATTTGTATCGACAATTGTTTGTCCCCTATGAGCTTTAACATTGTGAACAACATCATGAACATCATGATCATGAATATGTGATCAAGATCTTGATGCAAGGTGTATATTAAACCAAGATGCAAGGGGCTACATATATTGATCATTGTGCCATTATGGAAAATGGTCATGATCAAACACAAGGCAAAGATTAGCCAAAACACCATTAATAATGTCAAGACTTGAATATCCAAAACTACAAGTCAAGTCTTTGTATGGTCACAAATAACAATTGACACCTAGGGGATCATATGGTTCCACCACTAAGCATTATTAATCCAACCATTCCATTCTAGTGGAATGTGCCCATATCTCTAAGGTGGTCTACCAAGTGGTTTTAGAAAAATGGTGGATTCTACCAATGTTAGTAATTACCCAATGTATGTAACCACACAACCATTATCACCATTTAGGCAATTATGGCCATGAGCCATATTCCACTATAAATGGTGCCATTATAGACCATGGGTAATGTATATTCCTCCCTTAATTATATAATTAGTGCATGTACATGCTACAATGCAATATGTTAATGAATTAATCAATTTTTAAATTCATGATCATGTTATACCAAAAAAACACAAATTTCAAAAGTAATTGGGACCCAATTGATAATATTTCCACATGTATTACTTGCCATTGATTTTTTCCCCCTTGATAACATCACCTTGGTGTTTCTTGACCAACATTTTAAAGTGTTTTCATTGATCCAAATTGAAATTATTTCTGCTAGTGATAGATTTTCATAACAAACCATCATGAGATGAGAATTTTGACACCTTGATCATCTATTAAGTCATGAGTTGCACACAATAACTCTTAACCTTTGTTTCATCAGCAACCTATTATTTAGCACAAGGTTTTCATTAACCCAAAGATTCCATAACCTTATCACTTCTTTGATGAAAATTAATAATCATTTTTTTCTTGGATGAAAATAAATAACATTGATTTTTATTATGGTTGGTTATGCTTAATAACAAACTTAAGGTTGCTAATTACCTAATTCATTTAGTTTAAGGGAGGGAAAATTTGTAGCACAATGTAAGTAAAGAAACTGAAAGTGTGTGACAAAGGCCAAAATAAACCAATGGCCAATGGAGTGCACCATGAAGGATGGATGGTAAGTGGTTAGAAAATAGTTTTTTGTTGGGTTCTAATTCATTTATTGTGTGACTAGATTAGTGGCCAAGATTATTGAAACCAACAAAGTGAATTATATGAAAATATGGATGCATTCACATTATTAGGTGCCATTTTTTTGTAACCATTACTTAGATTTGTAAATAATATGGTGTCAAAATTGATGCATTAATATAATCTAGATTTTTTTTCATAAGTTCCTTTAGTATGTATTATGTGGTTAAAATCCAAAATAAAAGATGATGACAATAAAAATATGGAATGCAAAAACACATTGTTGTATTTGTAAGCAATGTTTTTGTTAAAGGATTCCTAAAAGATTTGGACATATTTATAGGAATGTTTTCAAATATGACAAATACATAATATTATAATAACATTTCCTTAGGTTATAAGATTTTTTATTTTTTTTGGGGTGAAAGCACATTATGGTGTCAAAAATGTTGTCACAAATATCGTTTTTCAAACTTGTGCAACATTCAACTTCCACCAAGCCAATATTAAAAGAGGTTTTCATAAATTATACTCAAAATAAGGTGGTTCAATAGCCAAATAATGCAATTGTCAAAGGAAAAAATATATTTTACTAATATTAAATGATTAAAAAGTATGTTTATGAGAATTGAAATGTTTGTCATCATGTATTGCAAAGTGAAAATATACTCTAAAATTGATTCGAATAATTACAAGACTTAATGAAATCTTTAGTCATATATTGAATATGAATTGATTACACCATTTCAAATACAATTTGAAAGTTTGATTCATGTGATTTCACAAAAACATCTAGGCAAGTTTTTCATTCAAATGATCATAAATGTCTTCCAAAAAACGCTTTGTTGAGAAATTATTTTCATTTGAAAGTTGATAAAAATTATGTTGGAGGCCTTTATATTAAAATTCATATAATATGTTTATCAAAACACTAGATATAATTTTTAAACCCAAAATATACTCCAAAAAAGTCCATTTTCTTGCCTAAAATGGCCCCCCCATAGTGTGTTTTCACCTTTTTGGTGACTTGTAAATCGTGATAATTTTATTTATTTTTCAAATGAGGACTCTTCTTCCATGCCACATGATTAGTTTGATTGGAAAATTGGATAAGTTGATAGTTACCACTGGCCAATTAAGGATAAATATCCACCTTAAAATGTAAATGTTTCTTGAAGTTGTTATTTCCTTGGTTGTTGATAGCAACTTTGATGCCATATCCACAATCAAACCTAACAATCCTTCATTTTCATTGTTCACATGGTGTGCCTATAGGTCAAAAAATGGCAATTGGCCCCATTTTAAAGGTTTCCATAATGATGGCAAGAAATAATGGGGCCTAGCAAATTGACACCCCTAACATTACCATATTCACATTCAACCTAGAAGATGAAGATCTCCCTCTTGTAAGCCTTGTGAGAACATGTTCCATGCTTAAGGATATGGATGTACCAATTGTTAACCAATGTAAATGATTGGGGAAAACACACTTGGCACCTAGCCTAGGCCTATCTTTGAAAGTATACTCCTTCATTAGTTCCACATGGCTCTAGGAATTGTGATTTTAGACATGTAATTGCAATTGGTGAATCAATTTCAAGTCATTGCTATTAATGTGTGTTTTTACATTGGTTCTTATGATTGAAATTTTAATCAAAAAAGGTAGAGAACAAATTTGTCCACAATTAAACCAAACTAATCGTTAATGTAAAAAAAAATGATTGTTGATTAAAACTATTAGTCGATGTGGCAATGTTAATTGAATTTTAAAATTAATAGTATATTATTGTATAATATTATAAATAATGTAATAATAATGATAATAACTTTTTTTTTCCTAGATTAAACTATGGAGAAATCATTATGTGAATTCATTAGGTCACAATCTTGAACTAAATGCAATTGTAGACTAAAATGAACAAAAGCACTTTGGAATCATGCCACTAAATGCACATAGGTTCTATTCTTACACAAGAAGGTTGATCCAACCTCCAAACCATTTTTCAATTTTGTGGTGAATATTTTAGAAACCATCAATGCACCTACAAAATTTTCAAAAGTTTCAATGACTCCTAGATGGATGGAGGCAATGTAGCAAAAGATCAATTTAGTAGAAAAAAACAAAACATGGATATTTTAAGACTTACCCCTTAGGAGGAAATCAATCACCACAAAATGGGTTTACAAAATGAAGACAAATGTTGATGGTTCAATTGTTAGGCTCAAGGTGAAATTGATTGCTTGTGGTTTTCAATAGTAAGGGAGGATTTTGAAAAGACTTTTTCACCTAGTGCAAAATAAAATATTCTTTGAACCATCACCACATTGGCAAGTCATATTGTTGGCAAATCTACCACCTTGATGTGAAAACCACCTTCTTGAATGGTGAGTTTTTGAAAGAAGTCTATGTATAACAACTAGAAGGATTTGTAGAAAAGGGGGAAGGAAGGCAAAGTTTGCAAGCTACTCAAAACATTGTACGAGTTGCAACAAACATTACATGTTTGGTATACAAAAATTGATGTTTGTTTGCCCAATCATGGTTTGAAGAAAGGAACTACAAATGGCAACCATTATTACCTTCATGAAGGTGCTAAAGTTTTTTTTATGGTCCTTTATATATGTCAATGGTATCTATTTCATAGGCAACCATGACACCAAAATCCAATGGATCAAGATTGAAATCAAGAAAAAGTTTGAAATGGTAGACTTGGGTTTGTTAACTCATTCACTATGGTTGGAATATTTCTTTCAACTTAGTGGAATCATAGTCACACAAAGAGGATAGGTTGCATAGATGTTGAAGGATTGTGGTTATTCATAATTTATTGTTGTAGTTATTTCAATGCTACCATGATTCAAACTATATCAAAATATGGGAACTTTTGTTGTGGATGCACATGAAAATGGTAGGTAAGTTTAATTTTTTGTCACAAACATGGTTAGATATTTCATTTGTAATAAATATGGTTAGAATGTTTTCCAACAAGCCCTAAACTCCTCATCTAGATGACATGAAATAGATCAAAGGTTATGTAAACTTAATAATATATGATTGTCAAGGTTAAACAAGTATTCTCGAAGGGTATTCAAATGAGGATTGGGTTGAAGATATTCAAGACCACAAATCAATTGTTAGTCTACCATTTTTTCATCAATTGATGCAAAATAAATGGCCTTGACAAGTGGAGCAAAAAATGTTGTGTGGCCAAAGAATTTATTCAAAGAGTTTCATGTGATTAATGTGAAGAAACCAACATTCATGATTTGCAACAACCAAAGTGTAATTAAATCTTCTAATAATCTAACCTTTCATGATAAAATCGAACGTATAACAATACAACATTTCAATAGAGAGAAAGTTGTTGAAGGTGAACTAGAAATTAAACAAGTTCTATTATTTGAACATTTAGCTAAGATTCTAACAAAGCCCTTAGGAAGAATGAAAATATGAAAGGTCAACAAGGATTAATGAACACATTTGACTATCTTTTCCACTCTAAATTTTCCAAACTATAATATTCAAGATGTAACTCTAGGTGAAAATTCTTTAAGGTGTACCACATAGGACAAAAAGGGCCTAGTCCTTATTACAATTTTTTTTTACCTTATATTTTGATCCCCATAAACATTAATGAATCAAAAGTTGTCAAAAAATTTATAGGGACTATATTTTTAACCATTACAATTTTAGATTTCATCATAATCATCCATAAATGTGACTTTACATGGTAAAAATGGACTAGGTTAAAAAGACAAAAAAAGATGACATTGTGATGTTGTTGTACACCGTAAAGAATTTGGACCCTTCTAGATCTAGAAGACATTTGTCCATAATTACATAGCTAGGATAACACATAGCATGAAATGAATCTTTTAATTTTCAAGTTGTAGAGAAATAAGTCTTTTGCCATTAAGATGCATAAATAATCTAATTCAAATCTTAATCTCATGTTAAAAATGCTTGGAGAAGATCATGTTTGTCAATGTAGTTGTGATATCCAAAGGCCTCAGGATAAGCAATCATTAGAGTGGACCATTCAATTGAATTATTCACATATTTACATAAGTTTTTGTTGACATGTCTCAATTTGCAAAACAACATTGGTGCCAATGGATCATCAAGTTGAGGTCATATTTGTTGCTCCACTAGACGATTAAAAAAAGGAAACAACAACGATGTTTTCACAACTACATGCACTTCACTTTCAACAATGATTATAAACATGTAAACTGGTCATCCACAATAGATGTTGATTACACCAAAGTTCCTTCCTTCTCTACCACATCATTAACCAACAAAGAGATTGCCATTTTATGTTCAATCCATAACAAGAGGACTTCACACAACTTTCACCACAATTGACATATTGTCCACAACAAACACAACAATCTCTCCCCAAGAACAATTTTCTCCATCTTCTATGGTCCAATTATTCCTATTGAAACCATCTTCATTTTAAAGGAGTTTTCACTTAAAATATGTCTATGCTTCTCCAAGTTCAAGGGGAGCTATTGAAGATAGGTTGTTAATACTCTATTTAAATAATTAAAGTAGTGTAACTCTTTAATTTTGCAACAAGTAAAAGGACAATAATTAATTGCCATGATTTTGTGTAATATTTTGTAAGTGATTGAATGATTGATAATGCTCAACTAAATCATTGGATTTAACCATGCATGGTTCATGTTTGGATAATATTTACTTGATATATGGATGGGATCACTTAACTTTCGAACATAATAGATTCTCACATCTACTACAACAAGATGGTAGTACAAAAAAAGTTCATTCAAGTTGCATTGTTTCAAGCAAGGCCACTAGTGTGGTTGAGGAGGACATAGTAATGCACTACATGACATTGACATGATAATCAAATTGTTTCATGTTTTTTACAAGCCAACCTATATGTCAAAAATTGTCTACTTCATTTGAACTTTTATGCATTAGCACATATCATAAACTTTTGTTCAAAGGTTTTCAAGGTTTAATTGGCCCTCCTTTCATTTTTCACAATGATGCATAATATATATATTTATTTTACATACATCATCTAAATAGATAATGGTTATGGATTTTCGTCCATGGAGAGGAAGGTTATGAAACACTTCATCCACCCACATGAGGGTTATGGGGTTGCTTTCAAGCCTCTAAATAAAAGGTTATGACTAGTGGGTTCATTCACAATTGGGGTTCCACAAAGGGACATCTAACTGAAAAAGGATTACAAATGAGAAAATTTATGTTTTCATATTGTTTAATATATTATAACTATGGTGTACTACATGCTCTTACAATTTGAGTATTGAGAATTCTTTTTTAATCCAATAATTGTTGGATGTTGTGAAAAAGTCCTTTTGAGTTCTTCAAAAATTCATGATCAATTGATATCAAACTTTTTTTATATTACAAAAACATGTTTCTCATCATGCAACTACATGTTCACTAGGTCAACTTGATGAATACATAAATCATATGAAAATTTCAAAGTTTTAAAACTTTGAAGCAAAAGGTTGCAAGGGAAATTATTATTTAAAAAAATCCTTTGGCTAGTTTTTTATATTCATTAGGTTCAAAATCTTTAGTTCTAGATGCATGTCACATGAGCAAGAAATAATCATGCAAAAAAAACATGTTTAATTGAATTTCTTTTTAATGGAATTTTTTTGCATTTATTTTTGTCAACCAAAATATTGATGCACAATTATATATGCATGTGAAAAATTACTATCACCATGCATGAATTATCTTGTTTTGAACTATTCAATTTTTCTCATTAAATCTGGTCCATGTAAATATCATTTGTAAAAAGTAACCCTAAAATAGTCTCGAAATCATTTTTCCTTTTAAAAAACCCCAACTGTAAATGGACCTTGGTAACCAACACCACCTCATTGGTTACCTAGTTTGTAGCCGATTTTGGGGTCCTATTCAAATGTTTTTCTAGGCTTTTTCCTAGGTGGGGTAGGCAACCCATCTATAACAACTCCACCTTTTGTGTTATCAATGTCCACAACGATTGTGGACATGATTGTATTGTGAATTGGTAGTGAGAAATCCGGTTACACTTTGGACTAGGTCTAGGAAGAACCATTTATCACCATGGGGGTTTTTTTTCTCCCCAAATTTGTCAAGTAGGTCTATTGGTGAGGATCCCCACCATTAAATGGTGATTGTCCTAGATGGGCTGTAGCATTTTTTTTAAAGTGCTGCTACAAGTGGTGAACCGGGATATGCCTAGGTCAAGATGTGGTTAATGCAATTATTTTTATTTCAAAAAATAGTGAAAAAAATCCCTTAAAATCAAAAAAAATTATTTATTTGATTTACTGAAAAAATAAATTGCCAAGTTGTGAAAATTTGCCACAAAAAAAAAAAACACCAGTTACCACCTAATGAAACAGCAGCTTGCCCACCCTAAACCCTAGCCATGGTCCTTGGTGGAACAGGCCCAGTAAGCAATGCCCAACACAGTTCCTGGATTTAAATTGTTGCTGCCATGATATATAGATATTAAGGCCTTCAAAAACTCTTCTGGAAGGGCCTAGAATGATCCAGTTTACTACTATTGAGCACTGATAAAGGTGCATTCACACTTGGTGTTAGGGACTCTAGCATTGAGTCCCTTCTCCCCATACTAGTCATTTGAGACTTAAACATACTTTTCATGAAGGTTTTATGTTAAACTAACATTCACTTAACATTAAAAGCTATCGCCCATTTAACATTGGGTGCCACCTAGGATGCCACCTAGATTTACATTTAACATTGATTTAACATCCAGTGTGAATGCACCATTATAAGACTATTTACATGGCATGGCATGTACATTAGGGTACCTAGTTTCTTTGGCTCTCCGCAGAGCATTTTACTCCTTACAAATTAAACCTCATAGCCAGGTTTTGGCTAAGTCTTCCTAGGGACAATTGCCATTTTTTGAGGTACAACTTTCTAGGGATGATTGCCACTTTGGTTACATTAAAATTTTCCTAAAAGAACCGCTGGGTATCATAGCTCACTTTTGAATGGCAAGTGGTATCTTTGGGTGGTGGTAATAAGATGGTGAGAAATGGAATATGTCAGTAATTGATCTAATGAGCCTTGTAAACAAAGGTCTCAGCCCTGAGAGAATTTGAGTAAAAATTGTGGT
>Ga0209208_10007704_pt1 | contig 14531 bp, 9 predicted proteins | sample S1TSphfallax_3_FD_187694 | JGI IMG/M metagenome (GOLD analysis project Ga0209208, IMG submission 187694) | Host-associated microbial communities from peat moss isolated from Minnesota, USA - S1T2_Fd - Sphagnum fallax MG (SPAdes) (version 2) | ecosystem: Host-associated > Plants > Peat moss >...
ATCCATTGGGTCTTTGAGGGGAACAAATTGAGATTAACAAGAATTCAACATCCTTGGTCCCCACCTCCCAAGAAGGAAAAAACTAGGTCTATTGGGTGCATGATGTGGTTCTTCATTGGTGGAGCAAAATTTATGTATCATATCTTACATAATATACGTATTTTACATTATATAGTATTATAATTGAATTAATTTTGAAATTTTTATTATAAATCTTTTTGTTTTGCATGTAGTTTGAAAAGAAAATGGAAATGACCTCCCAAGACTCGCACATTCTAGGTGTAATATTATAAAATCACCTCTGTGGATCACTATCCATTGAGGACTTTTTAATAGAACTAAAAGGACAAGCCCATTCTTGAATGGTGCCATCAAGAACGTCACACCTTGATTTTCTTGGACCCATCAAACTTTGAAAAATCATGGGAAACATTTAAATAAATATTTTCATAATTTTTTTAATGAATACATTTATTAGGTTGCATAGATTTTGAAATTTTAATAAAATCAAATATATTTTGTATTTTGATGTTCGTAATCATTGCATTTATGAAAAGTTTCAAGAATGTAACACTAGTTTTTTTTCTTGAACTTTTTGGTCATGAACGCAAATTTGAAACATGATTTGAGAACTTTCTTGGAAATTTTTTTTAAAAATAATTGAGAAGTTTTATTTTTGACATTTTTATTAGGAAATCAAAGTAAGTATAATTTAGTTATGAATTTCCAAAGTTGAAGCTATCGATTTTTAGAGGCGTCATTTTGATTTTAAATACAAATTTTTAACAATTTTCAATTTTTTTACTCCAAAATAAACTTCAAGCCATATATTAGTGTATGCAATTGATAAACATGAGAAAAAAATAATTTATAGTTGTGAAAACATTTAAAATAAAGGGCCTAGGAAAATTATTTTATTGTTTTTGGTTTTTTAACCATTCCTTGAAGTGGTTCCTAGTGGTACCACCCAAGGATTGGTTTGCCCACTAACATAATTAAAAACCTTGTTGGCAAGGAGATTTTAACATGACAAAGCAAACAAAACAAATAATTATCCTTCATAATAGGATGGTTTTAGTTGATTTCACCCAACTTTGTTTACACCATTTTTTTTTCTTTTTCACCTTCTTCATATTTATGTGGATAAGTTTTCACCTTTTTATTGTTTAAAAAGAAACATGAAAATGTGTGATCCAAAAGTGTCATCTTTGTCTTTCTTTTATTTTTTGTTTTGCTTGGTTGTTTGAAAATTTGTTTGCCATTCAACATGACTTTCATTACTTTCATAAAAATAATAAAAAGTTCATCAAATAGTTGGTGACCATTAAAGTATTAGGAAATAACCTATGATGTTCATATGGTGAGACTCTTTACAAAAGATTGTTCCAATGTGCATAATTTTATGGAATACTCTCCTACAAAGTAGGTCAAATATGTTAATACATGTTTTGACAATGTTTGTTATGTTTCTTATGCCAATGCAAGTGATAAAAATTGAAATTGAATATATAAATCAATTTAGATTCAATCTTATTTATACTTCTATTTTTATTCTTTTGTATTGAAGAAGATCACAAGTGTGCAATTTTTTGTTGAAAATTATCATTATAATAAAATCCTCCAAATTTCTAGATTTTTATTCAATGTGAAAATGTATGACTTTTGTAATGCCCATTTTCACACATTTGGATCTATTTTTGAGAACTCATTACAACCACATGACCATGAGAATGAAATTTATACACAATTGATAGCTACAATTTTATGTTTGCTAAATTGCACTATGTCAACCACATAGTGACATCCATGTTGTCACATTTCTTCCAGCCTTTGTCTCATAATTAAATCCCCATTACCAATCAACACCAATCACAATGTGCTTTAACAAAAGAATTCAACAAATAAACATTATAATACTTCTAAACAAAGAATTCAAAAATCACATCCCCATGTGAAAAGGCTGCAAATTGTAGTTTCATCCCCATTTCAAAACCAATCTTATTGTAACCAATGTTAAGAATTAAACAACATTTAGGATTTTAAAAAAGTTTAGATTAGATGTAGGTCTCACAAACAAGTGCCAAATTCAAAGCAACAAATTAACAAAAACAAACCAAGAAAAATTATGAAAAACCACCACTACAAGATCAAGGTATTAAAAAAAAAAGCAAAATAGAGACAAAACAAACTAAACAAAGTAGGAAAGCAAGCCCTAGATCCACATCCATGAAGGTCACCAAAACCCAGCACTAAATATCCATTTCCTCCCTCCCCAACAACAAACCCACCCCTCCCAAGGAAAAACCAAACTTTAAAATTAGGGTTTTCCAACATGTTATCTTCATTCTTGAAAAGTACCCAATTCTTCCAAACCCCATTAAAACCTCCTCCCTTCTCACCAACATTCAAAACAACCCACACACAGAAAGACTTCAAAAAACAATATTAGAATACAACAAAACAAAAGGGGGCATCACACTAGCTTCCAACCATCCATTTTTCCAAACTAAAAATTACAATTGAAGTCACCAACAAGAAGAAAAATTTCATTGGGTGATTGCAACAAGTAAAAGCTTTAAAAGAAATGAAAGAGACCTAGAAAGGTGGTGGGTTCCTTGTTGTAACAACGATAGAGGAATGCCATAGTTGTAATGTTCAAGGAATCCATGGCTATAGCAAACACCCACCACCTCCACCAACACAAAGAAAAAGAACACAAAAGGAGTTTTCTTCACCCTCACCTTGTTTGATGTAAAACCCCATTGCCAACTAATTGGCAATTAATTAGTTTCACATAATGAACTTAATCAACCTCACTCCTAAATTTAAAATTTAGTCTTTTTCCTTAGCTTCCTCATTTACTTATTTAAGGTCTCTTTCCATTAGGCTAATTTGATCATAGGAACCTAATGGAAACCCATTGAAATGGATCCATGTTTCTTGGTGCATGGACATGCACCTTCCACTCAAGAATTCCAACTAAGTCTCTAAATATACTTATTTATAGAAGAGGTTTGATTAGGCTTTATAAATAATGTAGTCAAACTTAATTAATTTCTTATTTATACATGCTTGCTTATTTATTTACTTATGGTAAACATTATCTACACAAATGGGTCATTACAATAGTACTTTGGTAACTCCCACACATGTTTGTCAAACAATTAATCGTGAAATTTTCATTTCAATAAATAGAATATTCTTGAAGATTTAATGTTTTTCTTCACAAAATTTTGTTCTTTGAAATTTGTTTTGCAAAGTTTCAAAATTCCTAAAAATAATTTAATTAATGTTGAAACTTTCAGGGTATTAATGTATTATAAAGGCTATTGGATATAATTATTAAATGTAATGCCTAAACCCCAAGGGTGATAGCTCTATGGTATGCCCATTATTTAGTATCACAAAGGTTTTGGGTTCAAACTTGTTGATGAACAAGTGAAAACTTTGTCATGCCTTCTATCAGTAGACTTGACTTAAAGGTAGTGCCACCAATTTGCTAGGTATGTTGTTATGTTCAAAAGATTAAAAAAAATGTAATGCCTTAGAACAGTCAACCTAGTCTTCCATCACCACCTTTTTCTTGGAAATGAACTAAAAACTAATTGAAGTGTGATCTCGAACTCTTATAGTTGCATTGGAAGAAACATTCCAATTTACATACATAAACAACATATCCATATTTTTTTGTTTAAAATACATGAAATAAACAACATTCTTATGTTTTATTATAATTTGCATATTTGAACAAGGTAAATGTGAAATTGCAAAACATGTGTGTATCAATTTAGGGGAGAACATCAAGATATATATTGCCAAAATTTTGTCATTTGATACATGATTTTGAATTATGATAAATTGGAGTTGGACTACTCACAATGTTGAAATGAATAATTTTAAAAACAAAACCAAATTTAGGGAACACTCCTTTTAGTTTTTTCCATAAAATGTGCTTATACCTAGTTTAATATTACATATCCAAGCCATGTCTTCACATTTTGGGTAGATTAATCAAAAAACATAGTTGCAAGTTTTGTGGTATTGTTTCTAGTTTACTTTGAAATGTTTTGTGTAGCCTAGTTAGATTGGACACATAGGATCCCATGTGGAGCAAACATTAGAAGAAATTTAAAAACAAATGACTACAATTTTAGTTGCAAAAAAAAATTTAGTTGTAACGGACACATGCAACTACAAACCTATAATCGCCTTGGACAAGTGGCAAAAGACAACTAGTTGTAAAAACCTCCACATTGCATGTACACACTGATAGTTGCATATCACTTGCAACTATAGGGATTTTTTATCCGTTGACTAATCATAAGACTATGCAACTACAAATACTACATAAAATATTGGGCAGTATTTTAAAATTTCCACTATGGGCTTTTGGTATCAAGTGGGTGTCAAAGTAGGTTCTTACAAAAAGCAATTTTTTTTTTTTTGATGACTTGTTAAAACATATGTTGATCTTCATTTCCTAACTTATTACATATCAGTTTCATTAATATTTTTAACCAAAAAGTGGGTTTGAACACATTTTTTCAATTGGTTTCAAACATATATTTTTATCTACTTTTAAAATTCATTTGCTTTAAATTTTCTTAGAATTAGATTCTTATAAACTTAATAAAGCCAACTAATGTTACTTGACACATACTTTCACCTAATTTGATGCTACTTTATGTTAGTTATATGAAAGGCGCAAGGTTAAAGTTGAGACACTTACTTTTTTGATATACTTTATCTTGCTTTGACCCCCTAATAGTACCACCCAAGGATACTAATATGCACCAAAAAATTTTGGAAGATGTTTAGAACTAAACTTTAACTTGTACCATATTTTCTTTTAATTTTTTTGACCCAACCCCCCAACCCTTTTATAAAGTTAAAACAATTAATGCAATTTCTTATCAATAACATATGTGTTATTCAAAGTGGACATTATGAATATTGTCACTCATTCTTCCTTCAACATATAAAGTTAACTTACACATACATAATTCTAAACACATGACATCCTAATAGCACAACAACCCAACATTGACTTTTTGCAAGACACAAAACCCAAATTTATTTTTCTTTCATTCTCATCTATTGAACATTATTATTGAAAATATTTATTTTGTTAGCACATGACAATTTTTCCATAGTTCAATTAAAAAAGATAATACTTCAAACAAACATATTGTTTCCAATAGTTCAAAGTCTCCCTTAATTCCATATACATATCCAAAGTTGCATCCCAAATCTACATTATATCCCAAGGTTTTCTACTTTCTTTATGAATCAATTATCAATTCTTATCAACCTTTTCACATTTAAGAGTTCATATACTAGAAAAGATCACTGCAAACTACCCATTACATCATTAAACCCATAGCTAGGATCATTTATAAATTTTGGACAAAATTTATTTTACTTAAACTATAAAATTGAAATACATAAGTCCCAAGACATACACATTTCTAAAATTTTCAAGATAAGTTTGGCTACAAATGCCAATCCTTTCAATATATAGATGCCTAAAATTCTTCACTTCCCATCTTCCTCACTAAAGCTTGAAGAATTTTCATTTTCTCCTCATTTTTCAAACATCCTTCTTTATCATTATATGGTGCATTATAGAAATCTTCCAACTATGGCATATGGAAATCTAAAGGTAGTTTTCCAAACCACACCACACCACACTACATTATTAAAGTTTCAACGCAAATTTTGTAGCATTGCTTATTTTCAAGTTTAATTTCTTACTTCCATTAACAACAATGCATTTGTTTATCTTCATTCACCATCTCACCAATCCAAAAAAGTACCCATAAACATCACCAAACGAGACAAAGATGATCAACATCACCCATTTGTAACCTAATCACTTTTGAGATTTCCACTTTAGGAAGAACCTAAAGCAAATGTCATAACTTGCAAAGGATGTATACAATCCATCATCTCCAATCCTTAATGTGACAAGGGGCACACAAACACTCAAATTTTTTACAAAATCAAGTATAGCAATGGAAATTATCCAAAAGATGTCTTTCAATTCCCAAAAATAACCACTTCATAACTTGCATATGACAAAAACACAATGAACACTTGTAGTGCCTTGGTTAAAGTCTCTTTCCACCTTCCCGAGAGTGGAAAGTGACAATGATCTTCCCATTTTCCATCCTTTAATCGAAAGCAAGATAATTCACTTGAAAAACCCTAGATAAGTTCCATTCACACCCAAAAGGATTTGTCTACTTGTTAGGGCAAATTTCACACCTCTTTATTTTCACACCACAATGCAACCTAATCTTGAATGAACCCTTGGAGCAATTACATAGTCTTGTTCACATTTAAGCCAACAACACAAGCTACAATAATATTTACTAATCAACCAAAAACATATTATCATTTTGACCATTTCAAAATATCCTTAGAACTACATATACATAAATAACATTCATTGCATTAAATTACTTAAAAATTTCGCACCAAAGCAACCAATAGGGAATTTCATAGTTCCATGTCAAAAGGGATGTTGTGTTATATGAAAGTTTTAAAATACATTTACATGTTTCACAAGACAATAAATTTACAATCTTTATCAATGGTCATTATTCATTCATGTAATAATAGTGATATGGAAATTTTAAAATGGCCAATATGTGGGTTGGGTTTAATAAGTTTTAATTAATTTTTGCCAATAACTCAATAGTTATGACCAATCCAAGCATGCACCTTCCATGACACAACCTAAATTATACAGAGATTAAACAAGATTCTTTGGAAAGGTGTTCCCATGTTTATGAACTCATGGATGTGTCCAAATGATTTATTAAAAGCCACACCCACCTTCTTAGTTGATAGTTTAATAAATGTTTATTTTCATAATATTTTTTATTTTTAAAATTTAAGAGCTTAAATTATTTAAAAATTTACATTATACTATTATGTTAAGGTTTGTTTTAATTCTGTTTTTTCAATGTCATTTTGAAATATTTTCAAGAAGCTGAAATAATGTTTTTTAAACTTAAAATCATTGGTTACAATTATTTCAAAGTGCTTTTGGGTATTTTTTATTCATCATATTGATTTGAAAATTTCAAGATATGTATACCAATATATGAAGAATAAAATAAAATTAAAAATACTTATTTTTGTAGTACTTTTCTTTTTGAAAAATGTTAAATGTACAAAACAAATAGTGGTCAATATATGAAGGGGAAAACCAATGGCTATTAATGAAGGGGAAAAAAATAGGTTCATCTATATTATTCTATAAATTCCATTCCAACTAAAACATTTTCCAAATGTTGACCTTAATCAATAAACTATAATTTATTATATTACAAAACTTTTGTTTAATCACATTTCTTGGTGGACATGAATTCTCCATAGATATTAATATTTAATTTGTATTTAAAAATATGTCAATGGTTCAAATGGCTAGGATTCACAATTGCCTTGTAATGGTTGTTGGTTCAATCATCACAAGACTTTATAATTAAATGTTTCATTATGAGAAATTGTGTCCAGTGAAACCACATTACCTAACAACTAAAATTCAAAAAACCACTCATATACAACTATTATGTAACTATCCTTTGAATATTACAACTATTACACAACTCTCCCCTTAAAAATATAATGTATTAATAAATAAATTGTCATGTTAAAAAATCAATTAATTGTATTATAGTTGTAAGTGAGTTGAAAATAGGTCTTTTATATGATAATTTGTACACATTGTACATACATATGTAGTCAACCATGTTTAATATATTTTTTAAATGGATTATAGTTGTATGTGGCAACTATTGTAGAATTATTGTAAATGTGCCATTATAAGAACAACTATGTTGCAACTAATGTATAATGTACATACATGAGATGATGTCATGTGTTTACATTTCCATCACCCATTATGGGATACATTTGCAAATATATTTCCAATTATAATTCCCATTGATATAATAAGTACAACCATTAGTGTGCCACTATTAAAGTACTATTGTTCAACTATGTTATAACTACAATACAACTAATTACAACTTAATAAAGATACATATTCATTTGTAATGTTTTATAAATAATTTATTTTTCAATAATTTGACCATTAATTAGAATATATATGCATTACATATTAATTATTAATTAACATGTAATTTAATTAATTATTATGAATCATAAATGAATTTGATTCATATAATTAATTCATTGATTAATCAAATAAAAAATTCAAATCACTATTTCAAATAATTAAATATTGAATAATTAATTCACATATTTAATTATCATATAATCACTAATTTAATTTTTTAATTTATATAATGAAAACAAGCACAAAACATATGGGAAAAGTTTTTTAGGGTAAACTAGCCCATCATTGATCATTTGCTTATGACTAAACAATTTTTTATATCTTCATCATATGTGTTTCATTTTGAGTGATTTAAAATGTTATGGGAGAATTACTTCAAGCTTTAGAAATCAGTTTTGGAGTGCAAAGGAAAAGGAGCAATGAAATAATAATAAGAACAAAAGTAAGCTTTCCAACTTACAAAATGCGTTTTCGTTTTTCCTTCTTTGGACCCTTGTTACTTTCAAACTTCATAATTTTCTTATTTCTTATTCAATTTAAATGATTTAAAATGTTATAGGAACACCATTTAAAGTTTACAAATCATCTTTGAATTTTTATAACACTTGAACAACACACAAGGAATTTTTTGGGTGTTCGAGAACTAGCCTTTGTAGTGTTTGGTAGTTTGTTTTTTAAAATTCTTGACCCCTTCTATTTTGGGGCTTGTAATTTTAGTAATTCTATTTCATTTTTGACAAGTTTTAGTGCACTAGATGCGCCAATGAGAGGGGTTCAAATTTTGTTTGGACACAAGAAATAATAAAACCTTTTTCCCCGATCTAATTTGTCCCGAATGCTTAGGTGTTTGGTCATTGATTGGTTTATTTTTTAATTGAAATTCAATTGCAATTCAATTTGTAATTAAAGAACAATTAAAAGATTTAATCCATATGTTTTGTTTTTGAATCCCATGTTACAACCTATATAGAAAAGGTTTGTTTCCTTTTGTTCTCACTTTAAAATACATGTGCCATTTTGGGATGAGTTCAAAATGGTTTAAATGAAAAGCAAAATTAAAAATTAAAAAAATAAATTTCATGGTTATTCTTTAGTTCACTTAGTCTTGTGTTTTCCTATCTACTTATCTACCTAGGTAAGAAAGTAGGTCTTATTTTTCTATTACCTATGTAGGTACATAGGTAGGCCTTAGATAAATACGTAGATATGTAAATTTTCATACCTACCAAACTACCTACTTATGGCTATGTACACCTACCTAGCTATTAAAATAAATATTTATATATTTTTTCCACAATACAATTAATGATGTCAACACAACATCATGGGTGCAATTATAATGGCGTTGCATAATAATTGAAAATGAATTGTTTTAACAAAGTTGTAATTGAGTTGCAATAAATTGTACAATATAGTGGTGGGTTGCAATTCTACAATTCATGCAATTTGTTTATTAACACACACAACTTATAAATATATTGAATTGTAAATGTTTGATGCAACTCAAAAATTGAATTACAAGGCCAGTTGCAAAACACCATTTTTTTCATAGTGTTCTTCATTAAAAAAAAACGAAAAAAAACATTTTTAAAAAAAATTCACAAAAAAAAAGAAAAGTTGTCAATAACAAAAGTTCCAAACTCCAAACCTCGACTTGCAAAATGAAAAAAAATGAGGCAATACAAGTTCTAATAACATACATGAAAACACAATAACATGATAAGAAGCACAACAATAATGAAAAATAACAAGTACCTAAAGTGTGAACCTTAACAACAATAATAGCCTCAAGGGAAGTAAGAACAATGTGGAGGGAAGAAGCAACAATAGTGCAAAAGCTAAAAGAAGCAAACACAACAAAATGTAAAAAAGTAATAACAACATTGTGAGGGGAAACAATTACATATTATAAAGGATGTTGTGATCGTTTTTTGGGAAGCTTTTTTCATCACATGACCCATCCATCCATCCATGGATGGCATCATACAGGGAAGAAAACCCTAGTAAAAATAAATAACCCCCCCTCTGGGCATGAGTCGCTGTCTAGGAAAGGCATGGCAGGCCCCGCGGGGGGGGGGGCCACCCCCAAGATTTTGATATCAATATTAGCAACAAACCCAACATATATTTTAACAAAAATTTATATATATGGATTCCAAATTGCATTCATTTCAAAAACATAATTTGACACATAAGCAAACTTACTTCACATATGAAGAACAAATAATTGGTTAAACAATGGAAACCAATTCATTTCCAAATTATTGGTTTAAAAGTTTAGATGTAATTATGAAATTAATGTTTCATCTTGAAAATATGGAAATGCATTGGTATATCATATACCCTATAGTAATAACCAAAAAATCATATATCAATCACATATGTATTCGTTATTAAACCTTTAATTCAAAAAATTGAAACAATTATGATATAATTCCAAACATTTGATTGATGAAAGTTAACAACTTTTGATTTGTTGCTTAAATACAATTGAATTTTAACAAAGAATCTTTGCTACAAGTGTCATAAACTACTAATTGAAATATTTTGATCATTTATTAAAAATTAGCAATTCACTTATATCCCATGGTATAGTTTTTTAGTTTGGGCCTCCATTGGTCCATAGTACTTTATAAAGATTGTGCATGACAATCAACAAGAGTTAAGGTCAAACACTGAACAACGTTGGGTATATTTCCCATCTTCAATCTTTTACCATGGTCAACTATATGTTGCTATCTCACAGGTCACAAGTAGTGCAAACATCAAGATTTTCAGCGGCCAGGGTCCCAATGAATACATGCAGAATGTGGTATATAAAGAGGTTTTGAAAATGTAGTTTGTAGTCATAATTTTGTAATATGTACCGTTAAATACACACACACCTATGCATTAGGCATGGGGTTCAAACTAATAGCAACATAAATGGAGTTAAGAACAACAATTAAAAAGGAAGTATATAACAATATCAATGTGAAAGGAATCAACAATAATAGTCTAAAAGGAAACAAGAAGACAAAAGTGCAAAGAGAAGTAAGAAGGAAAAAAAATAAATTGATGAGGCCACAATGTGAACTCGGGCCATTTTATAGAGCAAAAATGTGGCACATGGGGTTTGAAATGGCCACATTTTGGTAAGCAATTGCCTTAAACTATCAAATGGGGTTTTGTTTTTCCCAAACCTAATTCCTAATTGAATGTTTTTCAAAAAACATTATTCAAACCTAACAACTTGACTTAATATCCAAATCTTGGCAAGGAAATAATATCTTGCTTGGATTTCAAAGTTTGTGATATTCGAATTTAAATTTAAATATTAAGTGTATGGATTTCATAACCTTGATTATCCAATGGTAGATATCAAATGTGATATACGATATGGTATTTGGGTTTTTTTGGATATCCATCCAACACTGGTTGTGTGCATGATTGACAAAATTCTTGCAGCTTTCCACATAATCAACCTTAACCAAATAGGACAATAGTCAACATTTTGTCGACAAAGTTATGTTAAGTACATGTACATAGGCAATTAAAGTCAATAAGATAAGTTAGGTCAAGTACATTTATGAAACTTATCATCACCTTTGAGTACTTAGCCCAAACTTTGTTACATATTTTTCTCATTGTGGCTACCAAGAGAATGTTGCACAAAGGTTCTTTGTAATTAACAACTAGGTGTCCATAATCAACTTGTACAACATCAATACTCATAATAAAAAAATGGTGTTTCATTAACATTTAGTGGTTGGAGGAGGTCAAAAAGCAAGCAACCAAGTGCTTGTCCTCCATTGCTCTTAACTAGTAGTGTTGGGTGGTTATTTGATTTTGTCATAACCTTCAATTTTTGAATTTTTAATAATTAAAAAAAAACCTTTAGTTTTGGGTTTTTGAAAACAAAATGTTAAAAATAGGCAAGTTTCTTCAAAGAAAAAATAAAACAAAAAACCACATGGTTAAGGGTAGGTTTGGACTGATGTTGACCAAGTTGAGGTTTTAAAAAATGAATTGTCAAGCTCAAGTTTAGTGTTTTTTAATAAATAAAACAACTTGTTACTTTCAGGTCCAAGAAATATTCTTAAAAGTAAAAACCCATTGATTTTGGGGTGGAATCTAATTTTTTTAGATTTTAGATTTTTTGGGTTGATGATTCTATGCTTTACAAAGGTCATTGGTTCCAATTTAAAGGTGAGGCTAGGTCCAATTTTTCAATTTGTCGATAATTGTTTTTTTTGCAAGGTAGTTTTTTCAAAGTTTTGATTCTCTTCGAGAGAACACATTAATGTAGTCTCATTATCCTCCAAGTTACTAAACTTCAAGAAATGAGATGATTTTGAATTCTCATGGTGAACTTCACAATGAGTGGGAAGAGAGGAAAAAATCACAAAGGAGTTGAACACAAAACAAAAACAAAGTGGTATGGAAGGAATGGTGAAAGAAAACAATCAAACAAGGTCACTTGGAAGGAATGGGAAGTGAGAAAAAAAGAAAGTCACATGGATGGAATGCAAAATGCATGTAACCTGAATGATATAATGTAAAATCCAAAACAAGTCAATAGGAGCTAATTGGAGCCATGTTTATGAAACTCTAGCCTAAGGTCATCCATATGTCTAGGCATGTTCCCTATACCTATACATTTAAATCTTGGGCTTGAGACCTATTAGGTCAAATCTTTTGTTAGATGTGATTAATCCCCCCCAAAAAAACTTAGGTTAAGCCCAAGACCAAGGTCGGTTATACTCACACCTAAATTCACCAAAGTAGGTCTTGTGGTGGGTTTTCCCTCATTGAGACCCATTAAGCCAAATACTCTGACCCTAACCCTAACCAAATTAGAAATGATAATGCTTGGGTGACACTTGCCTACCCTTTTATGTTGACAATCAAAATGTTAAATCTTGCCATTAGCTGAGCAAGTGACCTTTAACTTTGTTCTCACAACTCATTCATGACTTTCATTTCAAATCCAACTATTTGTTTATTTGTTTGATGCTTCAATTTATTTATTTTTAATTTTTTTCACAATCTAGGTGGTGGGAATGTTTAAAAACTTCCAGGCTGCTCCGAGCATTTAGGGGTTAAAAATTGTTCCAACACAGACAAAAAGCTAGGAAGGAAAATGATATCAAATAATGAGTTACACTAACATATGATGCATTTCAACTTTTTTTTAATTTTAAAAAGAAAAAGAAAATCTTTGAAAGGGGGTGGGTGGAGACTAATGTTGGGTGGTTCTTGACCTTTAGAAAGAACCTCCAATTCCAGGTCTAAAAAATAAATTAGGATGGTTTTGGTTCTTCAAAAAAATAAAATTCTAGTTTTACTAGTATTGGGTTCAGTTTTAAAAAACAAAATTCAAGTTTAATTCCAATTCTAAAAATCAAACCTAGTTTTACATAATTGAAACTGGAAGTTAACTAAGAATTAACTTTTAGTTAACCACTAGTTTCAGTTTGTTTTTTTTACAATTAAAAAAAAAAAAAGATTCTAGTTCCAATTTCAAGTCCACACATAAAATGGAATCAAGAATTCGGTTTCAAATTTGGTTTTTGAAAAAATTAGTTTTGGTTCCAAAAGTGAGAGCCAATTTGGATTCAAGTTTTTTTTACCCAAACCAAATTTGATGTTTCAAGTAGTGTTGGTGAATTCCTTGATTATTGAAGGAACCCCCTAACCTAGTTCCTAAAATGATCAAAGGAGTAGTTTTGGTTCTTCTTTTTCTCCAAATCGAGACTTGGTTTCGATTTCAATTCTAGAACTTACAATTAAACTAGTTCCAATTCCTAGTTCTACAACCTATGATTTTTGGTAACCTTTGACTCTGATTTCAAAAAGAAAAAAACAACCATCTAAAATTATTTTCTTGAAAACTAAAAACCCACAAAAAATTGGAAATTTTGAAACATGATTTAGAAAGACTAATTTAAACATAAATGAGCTAATACTAATTAATACCTATAGGTAATTATTAATAATTATAAAGAAAAAATAAAATTGGACAACAAAACCCTAAACCCTAAACTTAGAATAACCAAAATTAGATTTTTTTTTCAATAGTATAGTTCAAGTTTGGTTATAATATCAAATTGGAACCAACTTTCAAGTCTAGTTCCAATTACAATCAAGGTCAGAACGAGGGGTTAATTCCCACCCAATTTCAAAACATGGTTCCAATCAGTTCCAGAACCGAGACCCAATTCTAAGCAGGTGTTTGGGAATCGAAACCAAAATCTTTTTACATTTACACTTATAATGTTGTCATATATATATATACACACACACACACACTTACATGAGGCTAGTGTAAATGTTCTGGGACACGTAAATGAAAATACTAGAGTTGTAAAATCACTTCTTCTCTTTGTGCCTCCTTTCATCCCCCAATCCCTTTTCCAGTGATATGTGTAAAGTAATGAAATTTTATTAAATCTGTGTATGA
>Ga0209208_10007705_pt1 | contig 14531 bp, 6 predicted proteins | sample S1TSphfallax_3_FD_187694 | JGI IMG/M metagenome (GOLD analysis project Ga0209208, IMG submission 187694) | Host-associated microbial communities from peat moss isolated from Minnesota, USA - S1T2_Fd - Sphagnum fallax MG (SPAdes) (version 2) | ecosystem: Host-associated > Plants > Peat moss >...
AACCCACCAATCTTGGAAACTAAAATCTGGTACATAATCTAGCACACCCATATAGAAAACACAACCCTAGTATGTCAAGAAAACCATTTGACACACATCAGATCTAGTGACACAGTTCTCAATCATGGCACCCAAAGAATCCCTTCACCCAAGAAAATTCTCAAATAGGGGGGGAAAAAAAAACCGAGAACCTCTTGTGCACCTTATTGTTGAACCCTTGATAAAGAAGATTCCGAAAAAATTTTAAAGACCGCTGGAAACTACTGACTTGTTCCCAAATATACATATTACAAAAGCTTCCTCCTAAAAAACTAAAACCACTATGTCCCAACGCCCACAAGTGCACATACAAGAAAACACAGCAAGGAAAGAACAACACATGCAAAAACGATAGCAAATTGGGGAAACAGCAGCAACAAAAGAGGGATGAGAAAAGCTCACAGATACGAATAGTTATCTTCCAGGCATGGCACTGGCACGATCCGCATGATGCCACAGCTCCCTGTGTGCCTTGATCTGCCGATTTTCTCCTTGCTTTGCTTGCTTGCTGGCTGGGGCAGCGTGGCTATGGCGGATATGGCGTTCCAAGACGCTGCTGTGTGTTGGGTTGCATAACCGGGGCTGACCCAAAAACCACCACTCAGATTAGCTTAACCCCAATAGTTAGTTACAAAATTAGTACCTTATCACCTAATTAACTAATTTTGTACCTAATTAGTTACAGAATTAGTACCTTCTTTGTGGCTTTATCCACCTATAAATGGCAATCTGATTAATGGATCCAAACTGGCAAAATTACCTTGAATGTTTGGATTCAAAATTTCAGGGTTTTATTTATTTATTTATTTATTTATTTATTTTACCAATTTTGTGATGTAGGTGAAGTGGCGATTATCAATAAGGTGATTTAGCCAGATTTGGCTACAGATTAGATACAAAAGTAGAAAAAAAACTGGAATTTCCTTTTATATTATTGGCTACCTATTGGAACTTATTATAAAAATCTGGAATATTTATTTATTTCTTTGGAATCTTGCGAATTTGGGTCATTTTTTCCATGAAAAAAATCCTTTCTATAGGTTGAAATTTAGCAAAAATTTTCCCCAAAAAAAAAAACAACAACAATTCAAATGGGCTCATCGTGCATGGGCGACCCAGATCATTTCCAGCATTGTTTTGCCTAAAAGGGACCTATAACACATGGATATCAATTTTAAGAATATCAATTTTTAGGTCTTTTAAACAAAATGTTATGTATTATGGAACAACCCATTCCACCTAGTAATATGCCCAACTCTTTAGTACACAAGCTGCCATTCCGTTAAGTGCTAATGGGTTCTTCTAGGGCCTATTCCAAACCATAATCAATCTTTAATCGTCGGTTTACATTTGAAGCACCCTTTTTAATCATCAATTTGTATTAAAATTGACACTAACATCATCTAAAGTTGGGTTGGTAATGACTACCTAATCTTGCCTAGCAAATATGTCTATAAAAGTTCTTGAATCATGAGGGCATTATGGACGTAATCTCCCTATACCCAAAGGGGCCCTAAAATCCTTACACTTCTTTAAAAACCTATTTACACTAGTTTGAAGTAGTAAACTCTAGCTTTCAAAGGGGGCCTTAGAGGCATTATATCCCCCAAAAAGGTAGATTACACATATAATGCCTCCTTCATACAATGAATGCTCAAGATCACCAAAATTCAGCCCCCACAATTGCGCTAAATACGAAAGGCAAAAGAGGAACATGTTTTGTATGTACATTTTGGGTTTGTTGTGTATACAAATAATAAGTCAATTGGTCTCATACTTTGAAGTTGGGTTGATACCTTTGAGAAGAGAATTGTACATTTTACTTTCCCCTACAATTTTTTTGCTTTAAAGTAGTTGAGGTAGTTGCACATCAAGATTGGCTTCTTTAGAGTACTACTTTAGCCAAAGGAAAAATTTTAAACACAAAATGGTCCACAACAACAATTTTGCACAAACAAAAAAATATCAATAGCTTTACAAGCATTACAAAGAGCACAAACCATCTCAATTTTGAGACGGGCTTGTCACCAAAAAAAGGGTGAGGGTGTGTCTTAGCTATGACACTCCCTTATGAAAGCAAAACATTTCAACATAATGAACACATAATCACCTCAAATTAGTGGAAAGTTTACCAACAACTCTAATTCCTAAGCCTTAAATCTTAGTGCTAGTAATGCAACATGAGACTATGCACCTCAAGGGATTAGCCTCGCTTATGATCTCCTCTCTAAACCCAACTAGTTCTAGTGTGGCAGCTCATCACTAAACAACAAAATCCCAATTTCCAACTAATTTCTCCTTCCCACCAAATCTCTCCCTTTGGAAGTTGGACAAAGAATAATAAGGCACGCAACATTTTCAAAACCCTAATTCCTCGGAATGCCTACAACAACATAACATAGGTACTTTCTTCCACATTCAACTCATTAAATAGTTTTTCCCAAGATCCCTAATACTCACAATAGATTGACCATGCCATTGCCACCGCTCATAAGATCTCTAGACTCATTTGTCACTTCCATTGGAATGGTCCCTAAATCCTAATACTAAGTTTTCTATTCTTTCCCTAAAGCACATAGCATAGCGCAATATTTGCTCAAAGGAAAAAGGTTGAAAACCAACAATGGAGCATTCTTCCCCAACTATTCACACTATAAGATCAAGACTAAAAAATGCACAATCACTCTCACTAGAAAGAATAAGAACTTAGATTATTACATCCATTGTTTGCATCATCACACAAAGACCTCCAACTTATAGAATCCAAAACCTCCAACATCCGCACCATCAAAATCTTTCCCACCATCACTTAACTTCATCATCTTCCCTCACCATATCCAAGAGCAATAACAAATGTAGCTTGGAGACCACTCCATCATCAAAACCAACTTAGCAACACCACCCCATTGAATCTCAAAACATCAAACACCTTAACATGCAACAAACAAACATAACCAAAAAAAGAACAAGGAAGATTTAGCCAAATCGAATTGTTAACCAAATATAAAATATAAATATTTAATTGTCTTTCTATAATTTTGGCTACACACTAGAATCATATTAATAAATTTGGTGATTTTTACTTTGTTCTTAAAACCTCCAAAACGAACTTATTCTCAAATGATTATTTTTTCTTTTTGGTGAAATTTCACAAAGAAAAGGTTAGTCACAATAGGTTTATAATTTAATGAAAAAAATGAATATGAAAAAGAATACAACTTGAATAAAAAAGGCAACTTGCACAAAAATGATGAAAATCACTAAACTTCTACAACTATCAATTACAAATTAACAAGTCACCATATGATGAAACAAGAGATTTGATATAAATCACAAATTAATTGACCTCTTTGTCACGATTCACATAAAAGCATCAATTATCACATTTAATACAAATTTTATAAAGTTTGTTCCAATTTCATGACAAAATTAATGAAATATATATATGTGCTAATCTACAGTTAACATGTTTCAAAACTATAATAAAAATCATATGCTCAATGGACCAAGAATGTGGCAAATCTTTTAAATATAGTTATCAATTTATAAACATTTTCATTTTGGGGTCAAACTATTTTCCATTCATCATAGAAATAATTATAAGATCTCATATAACAAAATGATGTTGGCAAGTGGATGCCAACAACTATAGGATTTAAAAACAACTTAAACTTAAAGATTTTTGTAAATGTGACTATTAAGAATGTTATCTTAGCTTTAGCATTTCCATACCCATGATGGTACAAATTTCAACATGTTTGATGTTAACCCAAAGATGAATCATTAGGTCCACATTCGATGGTAGCAACATAGTATTTTATCTTCATGCTCACCTTGAAAAGACAAGACTACATATCTAGGGCAACCATACTCAAACTAGTTCACAATTTATTTTTAAATTTCATCATAATATAAATGATAATAACATGTTTTGACAACCTACAAATGTTAATTTGTAACCAATATTTTGAGTAGATGATGCCAATACCTTCAGTGAGAAACCTAATTAATAATATTAATGTCAAGGCATTGGTTGATTTACAAGAGTGAGACATCAACAAAATGTGTCATAAAAGTGCTAACACTTAATTTGATATAATTAAAAGATTATGATTAGTATGGTTCTTTATTATATATATGAACATTCAATGAAAACATGTTTAATTAGTAAATTAAGTAGGTTATTATGAATGAAAATAGCTACAAATAGATGATTTATTTTAATAAAAGCTAGTGCAAGTATATTAAAACAATTTTTAAATCAAATAAATCAAAATTGGCATCTTAAATTATACCATAGACTTTGTGAAAACATGTAATTTAGAAGTTAGTTTTTAACACATTCACACCTTCTATTCTCAAGAAATTTTCTTACACATTTTTATGATGCAATTACTTTTCATTCTTATGAGGTGAATTGATGATGGACGGTTTTGCATCATATAATGAAAGGGTTTTTGAGTTATTTTCATGTTTGCATTTGAATGTTAGATTATAAATTGCTCCCAAATTTATTAAAACCACTTTTTTGGTTTACTTATTGTGCATAAATCACCCTTGTCAAAGTGTTGAAAGCTTGTCATAGTGCATTCACCTCTTTGGCCATTATCCAAAACATTAACCATCCAATTACCGCATCACATGATGAGGAGTAATGTTATTGCAAAAAACTTTAAACACACATATTTCAAATTCTTTGCATTATAACCAATTTGGTTTTAGCAAATTATCACAACTTGGCAAAAGAAATTCAAAATAGTTTTTAACATCTTGGGAAAAAAAATCACCATTTTCAAAAAAAAATCAAAATTGTCATATTTGAACATAAAATGTAGCTAGGTCACCAGTTGTAACACATATTTTTTAAAAATAAAATAAAAATCTATTATTCCCCATAAATTATCACCATTTATTGTTAGATCTTTTCTGGGATCTTCATCACTAAGCTTAGTAGGAAAATATGAAAAGAACATGATTATAGTATTATTTCATAATTATGTAATTTCAATGAAATTGATTACATATGCCTTTAATTTCATTTTTTACCTTAATTCACATTTAGTCTCATAATTACATGAAATATTATAATGTCTTTAAATCTTATACATAAAAAAGATATTTTGTTAATATTCATAATTTTCTTTAGACCAATAATCCGAGCATAATAATTATATTGAGAAATATGTTCCTAAATATAATAATAAAGTGAATTACACTTGTAAAATCATAATTAAATGTCATGTTATTTAATTACATAATTACTCTTTTATTTGTTAATTTCAAAATCTAAAGAAATAAGATTGGGTTGAAGAACATATTCCAAAATGTCATTGCAATTTCTTTTATTATATAATGTAGTTTTAAAATTTCATAATGTACATAATCATTTTACAATTTTCCATGTTTTAAATCTCAATTATAAATTACATATGAGAATCTTAAAAAATTAGAACCATGTTATTCTTAATTGTTTTGGGTGACTCAATACAAAAAATAATCACATTCTTTTAACATTTTAATACACATAAATAAATAGCATCAAAAGTAGCATAAAATTTTAAGTAGCATTGTAGTCACATATGAATTGTGGCAACTAATGTCATAATTGGAGTGATTCATTTTAATCATAATGATCAGGCTCAAAAAATTCATATGGGCATTGCATCCATTACATGCACAACATTATGTTCAATTTGACAAAATATACATTTTTTGTTAATCATAAACAAACATACTTAGTTTTTTTGTTAATCCAAATGAGTATAATTAATATGGTGAGGTTATTTGATCTTACACATTCAATCACTAATTGTTTAAGAAAAAACAAGATGGGTACAAAACTTGCATTCTCCACCACATATGCTCAAATCTATACATGTAGCTTTAATTGTCAAAAGTTTTTACCTTACATAAAGGTAAGATACTTAAAGATTGGTTTAATCATGTATATAATCTTGAATTACACTTGTGGATACACAAATTCGATCATCATCCAACTTGCATTATCTTCCTAATTTTTTTGGTCATCTTAAGAACCTCCAAAAAATACATAATAGTTGGAAAGATTCATATTCAAGCATTAGAAGGCCATGTTGGATTTAGAGATGCAATATAATGTTGAATTGTTGCCTTTTTTCAAGCATGTGCTTTCATGTTAACCCACTAACCCCTTTTGCCACCACCCACATTTTATTGTGACAATTAAAACATGTTTTGTTTTTGCATGTGTTTAACATCTTTTGCATAATGCAATTGTGTTTTTTCAATTCCAATATATGATTATCATGCTTGCCATTTTTTCTCCCAATGTGTTTGGAAAATATATCCAACTCTAGGGTAACACTTTATTTTTCTTGTTTACTATTGAACATAATTTTGATTTCATGTTGTGTAACACTTCACTATCAATAGAAATCACATTTTCACATGATAAATTGGATATCCAAGTGTCTTAGAGTATTATATTGGCCTCATTTCTTTCCTAATCTTTCAATTTTAAAGACGCATTGCTAGCATGGGTTGGAATTTCCATTATTGCTTTAGGTTCAACATGTTGACATTTCAATAAAAGAGAACTGTTCATTTCCCAGCCTTGAAGTTTTTTACACTTGAAGTTATTCTTAAAGAACAACACATTCTTGCCTCCCCTAATGAGTTTTACTATAAGATTCCTATGTGGGAAAATTATTTAGAATTGAATCCAACACTTATTTTAATTGGAACTTAATTCACCAAATTTTAACTTCAAAAACCCAAATCTATCAACATGTCAAAATTTTGCCTTCAAAACTACCCAAAATCAAGTGAAAACATAATTTTTTAATTTTTTTAAAAACCATCTCCAATGCATCCCCAAATGGTGAAAAAATAGTACACAAGAAGATAAACATAGATAAACAAGCACACATGTACAAAACAACAAAAAACTATGTTGACAAATTAACAACCACAACACATGAATTTGACCATTTCATCAAATCCCCCAAAACAATCAACATTTTTTTTGTTGTAAAAGTTCACCAAGAAAAAAAATTAAAAATTCTAAAATGAAATGATTTGAAGGGGAAATAGAAAAATATGATATTTATATATATTTGGGTTTCAAAGTGTAACCAAAAATATATTGAAGGATTGATGGTTAAAGGTTTGTACTTCTTATTTAATTTATAACCAAATTTGGTTACATCTTCCTATGAATTTTTTCACCTTTTTTTGTTATGGGTGATCAACATTTTGGTTATGGAAAAAATTCCTAAATAATCCATTGGATGTAATCCTCCACCTCCAATATATAGTTGGTTAAAATACAAGGCAATGATGGTGACTTCCACTTCAAGACCAAGTAATTACAATTGGCAAGAATGGTGAGACTTTATATAACCATTGGCATTAATAATGAGACAAACAACTTGATTAATATTTTAGAATAGCCTCTTTTTATGCACAATTATTATATTCAACAAAAAGTTAGAATGAACATGCACCATGTGGCATCTATGTCTAACATTTGAAATTTGACAATATTATTTATAATTATTAGCACATGAGAATCAATAATGGCCCAAAAACAAATGTTGCAAGTGGTGATGGCACCTTTCTCTTATCTTTAAACAATTAGCAAAACCCTAATGCACATCAAAGATTGGACGCCATCCTTGCATGGTTTGAATACTAGAGGCCTCAAATTTAGTATCCAAATAATAAGGGAAAAAACCACGGTGGAACTAATAATAAGTTCTCAATGACATTCATTTGTTCTCTTCCCAAAATCAAATTGAGAGATTGCATACAATTGGAAGACTTTTTGGCTAATATTGAAATAAATTATTTAATATTTTTAAAAGCAAAGAAAAATGCTATATCTAATTTATTAAATTCAATTGATTTATCACCTACATTTGGACCTAGCTTAATGTTAGGGGTTAGGAGTAGGGAAACAAGTATCACATATATAATATTAACACCCTAATAATTAAAAAATTCAACATCGATAATTTATAACAAGTTTATAGATTTTGACAAATATAAATATTCAAAATAAATTTATAATTTATAAAAGTAATCAGTCAAGGATTGATATAGTTTGTTTCATTTCCTTAAGCCCTATTATGAATCTCTTTCAAATATTCAAAAACATCTTTGGTCATAAATTGGAGTATTATAACTTTTTTAATTTCCTTAATTCTTGCAATGAATATGTTTAAAGTATTTTTAAATGGGCATCAAAAAAATTTAATGTGTCAAAAATGTTGTCCATTTTAGCATTCTATGACTTTTTGGGTGCAAAATATTACATAAAACAAAGTTGAACTGAATATGAAATTGTTAGTTGAAAATGTTTTGAATAGAAGAAATAAATCATGACTCTAGAAGATGAAATAGGTATATGTGAATAATTTTACATTGTATTTTGATGGTATTCTATGCATGCACTAGTTTGTCTAAAATTGCAAATTGATATTTCAACACATGATATATCTATATTGTCAAAATACTTTGGTGTATAAATCACAACATTGAGAATTAACACTCATGTGCATCTTTTGGTACTTGTTATTTCCTCAGTAGAATTATACACAACCCATTAGGATGTTAAGGATTTGGACATAAGTTTTATGTCCATACATTACAAATACCCTTTTTTTGGGGGTTGTGAGATTGACCTACCCCTTTATGTGTTCAAAATGATTCATAATAGTGTATAAACAAATTTAAGTGAAAATTTTAATGATCAATTGGTAGAGTGACTAGTTTGTTGGTTTTTGCATGTTATGTACCTTATTCCTTAGTGAATATTGTGGAATTTGTGTTGAAACTAATAAGAGGTGCCATATGTTTAAAATTTTGAATTACATATGTACCTTTCCCACAATTCATGACAATATAAGGTACAACTTATGTTGACCCCATTAAGGTTATTCATTTCCTAATTATGGGCTTCAATTCACAATTAAGCTTGGGGCATTCTCGAATGTTAAACCATTGCACACTTGATTTCTTTTAAGCCACTGTTGCAAATTGACACCTAAACATCCTTGGTTGCAAATGAAGTACATATGTAAAGCTAAGATGACCACCCCACTTGAAAAATGTAATTCTTTTAAAGTACAAGTCCCACAACAAGTTATAAACATTCATAATTAAATAATTTTGTCAATTTAATACTCTTGCAAAACATAATCCTTCATGCATGAATGATCAAGTTATCTTCATTTGAAAAAATAAATGACTAACAAAATTGCAATACCATGGTAATAATACTCAATACAAAAATATTAGAACGATCCTAACTTGAACTATATTACATGATTCTAATCACAAATTGTCAAACCACATAAAGAATGTTTAGTGAAAATATAAAAACTACAACTATGTCTTGGCAACCATTGACTTACTAGAGGATTTGGATGTTGTATCATTCACATAAGCACACTTGAAAAATGAATCTAACATGGTGTGATGATACTCTCTTAAACACCAAATTTCAAGTTCCTTTTCAAATGCATGAACATGACTTTTAATAAATGGCATGGCTTCATGTAGCCTTTGTTCCAAGAATTGTTTCAAAACCACAAGTGCATTAAGAGCATATTTTAAACTCACAATTTTAACCACCACATGATGATCGACACAAGCATCGTCTTCTTTGTTTTCCATTGCTTATTTTTTCTTTTTCATCATCAAACTCCTTAAACCTAAATGCACTTACATTCATCATACTTTTTTAAAAATTTAAAAACCATATAAAGACATTTAATTCATCATGATTCACATTGGTTTTGGCTAAGGTAAAGTTTGTGGAAGTGGTCATTAGAAGCCAATGAAGTTCATGCTCAAGATTTGTTGGTGGTTTTACTAAGCAAACTATGACCACATTGATATTAGGTGAATTTTTTTTTTTAATTACATGGTATCAATTATTAAGAGGCACGTCATGAATTATGTATTTCATGTGAGGCTTATCATGATCCCAATCTATCATTTCAACCTTAACAATTATCCATGTCATTTTGATGCAGAAGGGAATACAAATTTAATAACATTTTAAGAAATTAAACATCTATGACTTGTTTGTGTATTTTTTAATGGAATAGACATTTCCACATGACATATGCATTGTTAATGCTTAGAAAATAATGTTTAATGTATAGAAAACACATTGGATGTAATGTGGTGGTAGACATGAAAATTTTCACTTAATTTTTTTCTTTAGTTGATAACAATCATTAGCTTCATTGTTGTTTTTACTACTTATCTCTTAGCCCCTTTCTTCCATGCCAACCATTAACATGCATGTAATTATTTTGTAGCCAATTGTTTTCTAGCTTACTTTCTTGACCTATTCTTTACATGATAGGTCACCTTGTAAAAACCCAATCTGAATTGCATTAGGGTTTGTCCAAAATTGAGTTGTGAACCATAACATGCTTCAAATGGACAATGTAGTGGTCGCATATCCTATTGGTTAATTATGGTCAAGATGTAACATAAAGATGTTAACCTTATCTTTTAAAGAGCGGATGTATGGTTTTATGTGTTATATGGGCATTGATTTGCTTGAAATGAGAGCTTCCACATTTGGACATTCAAGAAATACAAGTAACAATAATTAAGCTTTATATTTATTAGTGCAATTTGTCTAAAATGTGATGATTAGATTTGTATATGGATGAAAATTACAAAAATATTTGTCATATTTGCATCCACTTATAATTTCATTTATGGTGTAAGATATAAATATCAAACAATATATACTAATCATGGCTTGATTGGTTGATCTGATATGCACATGTTTCAAAAATTAAAAGTTGAAATTATTGTTCTATGCTAGATATTGAAATTTGATTTTTAGAATAAAGCAAATTCACATAAGTTGAAGTTATTTTTGGATTCCATTATCATGACCGCTATTAAGATTCTAAATCATTAATTTCAAGGGTATGTTAACAAGTAATATGTTGATTTTATTTTTTCAATTCCATCTTACACAATGCCTTATTTTAAAAATCAAAACAATCAAATTCCTAGATGTGAACATGTTAAGAAGGTGATTATGTTTAGGTTTAAACAAAATGTTAAAATGTTAGGTTTTTTTACCATGAATGTAAGTTTTAAAATATGAATTATATATATTAGCTATAAATGTCCATGTAATCATATGTGAATGAAAGATTGGAGTGGGAAGATAAAATAAATCCAAAGTTTGATTTGATAATTGGTTGTGTAAATTTTAACCAAACAACAATAGACTAATGTCTACACCATTCAAGGTTGTGCAAAATGCGATAAAGATGTCATAAACATTATATTTGTACACTATATCATAAAGATGTGGTGACCAATACATTTATTTAAAAGGTTTCATCATTTTTTAAATGCTACCTTGGAAGTCTTATTACAAAAATAAAATAAAATCATATTTTATGCAATGAAATGTTCGAATCTTGACACTCAATTCTTTAATATCTACGTGAATTAAACTTCAAATCTGGATGAAATAATCTAATGAAAATAATAATAACTTCTTGCTTATGTAATGTATTTAAAGTAATTGGATTATAGTATCATAAGTTAAGCAAACCCAATGTTACATGCATTTGTTGTCTTGAACTTCTTGAGAAATTTCCCAATTTCAAAAATATATTTGATAATACCTAGAACCATGACTAGGTGTGCAACAAAATATCTTATAATTGATTGGAATTGGAAAATTTTCATTCTATACATCACAACAAATAATTTGGAACAAGTTGGATAACATGTTTGCTCATGTTTTATATTGATGTAGTAGTCCAACCTTCAACAACGACTATGGATATGTTGCAACTAAGACATAAATTATTGGTTCTAATATTATTTTAGTTTATAATCCAAGCATATCACTCATCATGACTTTTATGTAGTTGTAAAAATCTGAAATTAATTTGTTTGAATCACCATCCTCATTGAATTTGATGGGATCTTCCCACTTTTTAACCCATGATCAAAGATAGACTTCCCTTGTAGAATAATTAAAATTGATCTCCTTTCAAAAAAAAATGGTAATTAATTAATCAAAATTTAGGGTACATATTAAGAAATAAAAACAAAAATCTATGAATTTAGTAATCCATTGCCATCATAATGTCTTTTAATCAAATAATTTGCTTTAAAAAATACATCCTCCAAATATTGTGTTGAGAATAATTTTTATTATTATTATCAAAACTCTTTCAAATTTAAGATTGGTTTATTTGTAGGTACTTGAGTATCTAGTGATTAATCAATTACGCACATTAGAACAAATGGCATATGTTTGGAAGCAAAGATTACAAATTGAAACCCTTGTTAATAAAATGACAACAAATTAATGGCCAACAACTAGTTTGAGTACATAACAATTTCAAAAGTGTTTTAAACCTTGGGTAAAATTTACATTAAACCCTAGCAAGACACTATTTGCTAAAATTAAATGACCCTATTTAAATCACATAATATTAGTTAAACACACTAACTTATAACTAATATTTAAGTCCCATGTAAATATGTATACCTATGGTAAAAATATCCATTATATATTAATTTCAATAATAAACATGATTGTATTGTAGGGCTAATTTTATCCAAAAATATAGGACCTTATATTTTTACTTGTATATTTTTCCAATTGAAAAAAAAGTTGCTCTCCTAACTTTGGATATATGTATATTCCATTTCTACGTTTAAAATTCAAATGTTGGTCACATGATCATCCATGCCATTTATGGTACAAGCAATTTGAAACTCGGCACCATTTTGTTATGCGTTAGGATTAAAGGTTATACATGTATATATTATCAAAAAAAAAATCATGAACACAATAGAGTATGGAATAAAAAACCCAAACCACCAATTCATCGTTTATTCATTTTTTTTGTATTCATTTCATAAAATGCCAATGACTATGATGAATTTAGAAATAGTGAATTTAGAATTCAAAGTAATCAATTTTATTTATCATGCATGCTTTGTGTTGTGAACCTAACCTTGGGCTTGCGACCAAGGGTGGGCATGATGACAAAGGAAATGGGTTTGGAATGAGATCAATGCACCCTTTGATTCAAACACAAGTGTGTGAAAGTGCAAGGGATTATGTCATAATGTTCCTAAATGGATTTCCACTTTGGGAGTGAAAAATATAAAATCTTGGATCAATAGTTGGAAAATCAAACTTTGTCAAAATTGAACCCTTCATAGCTTGTTGGAATTTTTTTAAAAATTATTAGTTGAGTATGTTTACCATTTTGGCATTAATTAAATATTTTCTCAAAATGCCGATTTTTTTCTCAAAATAAATTACTCGCAATTTCAAAAGTTCTAGAAATTTGTTTAACATTACTAATGACTACCAACTTAGAAACTTTATGGTGTAATGTGCCTAAATAGTGCAAAATTATGTGGTCTATTTTTTTTTCCACCTCAATTGTAAGAATTTCATTAATTTTTAATTTCTACTACCAAAGTGAAAAAAAAACAAAAAAATAATTACAAAGATTTTGTATTGATATATGTTATTATGATGACATATTATAGCATGGTCGTATATTCCTCACAAAATAATTTGTAACAAAGTTATGATCATTTGAAGGGTTGAAAATCAAATTGTTGAAATGATTTTTGAGCATTTAATCATTTAACAAACATGTCAAATCAACTCCAATTGAAGAGCTTGATACATCATTGGAAAATTACTTTTTAAAAATCTGTTTTTTATAGCTTTTGATTTTGGATTGAAATGAGAAAGTTGCGAGCTTGCAAAGTGATGAGATTCATAATTCATTAGATTCAAAATTCCAATTCGGGAATCCAAGAAATAAAGTAATTTTTAATGTAACCTTTGTAAAAAGTTGAAGTCTATAATATGGGGACAAAAGTGCATTAAGCATTCCAAAGTTCGAGCCCTATTAAGTTGTGTGAATCCAAATTTTCATATGGTTCATTTGTGCACCATTATGATTTCAAACTACATTAGTCACCTTCTCTTCTTTGTTCGTGCAATTTGAGATGACCATGAATTTAACATAAAAATGTGTCTTAATTTTATTTCAAAGGTTCCACATTTTTGTTGTTGTAATAAATTAGGAAACTACCCTTGGGTTTGCATCCCGTTCCAAAATCCAAAATTGAGAAGATTGTTTATCGTGGATACCATTTGACAAACTTAGAAATGCATAAAATTATGTTGAATTTCATCTTCAAGATGAAACTAATCAATGTTTTTTTTAAAATTTTAAATTAAAAAAAAGGTTTGCCACCTAAGTTCATGATTGCATGATTTTCATCCACATGGGCTTATTGCCCTTATTGCTTCATTGAGAATTTGGCTTGGACAATGGCTTGGTATTAAATTTCAAACAATTTAACACCAATATAATTTTTCCAATTGATTCCATTCCATTTTCATTAGTTTGGTGCTTGTTCATAATGAAAAGTTATTGATATCAAAATTAGAAAAACCAAGGAATGAAAACCTT
>Ga0209208_10007706_pt1 | contig 14529 bp, 15 predicted proteins | sample S1TSphfallax_3_FD_187694 | JGI IMG/M metagenome (GOLD analysis project Ga0209208, IMG submission 187694) | Host-associated microbial communities from peat moss isolated from Minnesota, USA - S1T2_Fd - Sphagnum fallax MG (SPAdes) (version 2) | ecosystem: Host-associated > Plants > Peat moss >...
TTAAAAAAACTACCACAGGGGACGATTCTGCAGCAATAAAGAGTAAAACAAAGGCAGAATCGACAAGCCCTGACTTTAATGTACTACAGAGCAGGCTATAGATGGTGCATTCTACAAGGTAAGCATGCCCTGGGCAAACCAGTTAGTGCAAGCCTTGGGTGTGCGCACTTGACAAAATCTGTAGTCTACAACCTGCTCTTCGACATTAAAGGCATGGAACGTTGTTGGAATGTTGGAGACTGTTGAGTGGAATGCTGCAGAATGTCGTGGCCACAAAATTGGCAAGCTGGGCTGATTCTGCAGCAATGAAGAGTCGGAAAAGGGCCGATTCAGCAAGCCCTGACTTTTTTAACGTCCTTTTAAGGGGTCGCTGAAACCACGTAGGTACCTTACGTAGGATACCTACCACAGCGCTTGCTACTCTGCTTAGGAGGATAGGCCTATCCAGTCTCACAAGCGACCAGACTTTGCACTCGCAAACGCACGCGCACCAAACATTGTGTGCAAGAGAGAGGGAGAGTGCGAGGGAGCGCTTTGGAGATCGTAATGGCGATGGCTGCATCTATGGCTACCTCTAATAGTTTGCTTCGCAACTCAACTTCTGCGGCGACGCCTCAGTCAGCCGCCTTCAACTCCTTCAATGGCCTCTCTGCTTGCAAGGCTTTTCCAGTCTCGTCGTTGCAGCAAGCTCCTTGGCAGGAATGTGAGTTTTCGATCACCTCTGTACTACCTATCTCAGATGTTTCATCATCTCCTACCGTCGGCTGTCTGTCTCTCCCTGTCCCTCTGTCTCACGAGTTTCTAGCTTTTCTTCTCTTTTTGTCTCCCAAACCCCTCCAGCGTTGTTGTACGTGCGGTTGTGCTTTTGCACATTACTGTTGATGTGGAGCTCTTGAATTTTTTTGTTTCGGTATCAAATGGAGAGATCAGGTAGTGTGCTCGTTCAGTCTGCCACTTTTTAGATTTCTATAGAATGCTCTCTATCCTCTGTCTTTCACTTCATTTCCAGTGAGCGACGAGTTCTCTCGTATGTCAGGACGAAAACTGCAGACAATCCGTGATGAAATTGTCTGCAGTTTTCTTCTCCGGCATTGTTTCGTATCTATCTTTTTAGGCCCCGTTTGGTCTCGAACTCTTCTAGCCAATTTGAAGACCTTCGCGATGCCAAAGCCGCCATGGCAATTATCTACCAACAGTACGGTTCTGGCTGTTGACATGATGGGAGAGTGCTAGATTTTGGCAGGGTTTGGTTGAGCGATTTCCTTGAACATTACCAGAAAACTTAAACTCAGTTCCTGAGAGTAATAGAACAGTCAGTCCATGGGGATACTTCTGTGTACAGTCCAACTTTGCAATACAGTCCAGTTTACATAGCACCAGTTATGTGCTTAACCTAGAACCAAAAACTCTCTTTGGCTGCAGACAGTTGTCTGCAGTTTTCTTCTCTGGTGTTGTTTCCTATCTATCTTTTTGGTGCTGTTTGGTGTTGAATTCTTCTAGCCAATTTGGACATCTTCATGATGCCAAAACCACCATGGCAATCATCTGCCAACATTTGCAATTCTGGCTGTTAGCATGATGGGAGCATGCTGGATGTTACTAGGGTTTGATTGAGCAATTTCCTTTGATATTACCAGAAAATTCAAACTCATTTCCAGAGGGTAAAAGAACGGTCATTCCATGGGGATGCTTCTTTGTACAAGTACTACTTCACAATGCAGTCCAGTTTACATAGCACTGGTTATGTGCTTAACCTAGAACCAAAAAAATATTTTTGGCTGCAGATAGACATTGTTCAGTGCTCTGCTACAAAATGGGGGGAACATTTTCAAGTTCTGCCTTCTCTTTTATGATGTCTATCATTAACCAGAGTTGGTGCAAACATGCTAATAGGGTGTGGATGGTGATTGCAGCTTTTTTGTTTAAGCCTCTAAGGATAGAAGCAAGAGAGCCGACCAGGAGGGAGAGTGTCAAGATCCGCCATCGCCGTCTTCGGAAAAAGGTACAGAGGGGGGTTGAAGCAGATTACCGTGCTTTTTGAGGTTGAGAGAGTGTGTCCATGAAAGAGTATTTTCTTTAGACACATGTTGTATAAATTCTGAGGTAGGAGGGGGGTGGTGCTGTGTGGTCTTTGTTGGTAGCTGAATGGAACCACGGAAAGGCCACGTCTGGCTGTATTTCGCTCCAATCAACATATATATGCACAAGTTATTGATGACACCAAACAACACACTTTGGCACATGCCTCCACTGTGTCCAAAGCAATTCGGGAAGAGCTGGAGATCTCCTCTGGCCCAACAATTGTAAGCCATATCTTTCCTTACAACTTTAGTGATGGGATGCTGCCTTGAAGCCTTGCAATGCCTAATCTGAGTCATGCAATAATAAGTAAGAGCAAATGGGAGATCCTGTGCTGGGGATGTAAAATCATCAGGTGAAATGACCAGATGGACTTGTAAACTGAAAGATGGATTCAAGCTACTTAGTACCTCATTCTTGAATGAAGAGATAGAAGGCAAGAGAATAATGGCAAAGAGAAAATCTTGGCTCCGCCGTATACAAATTTGTGTTGTGAATCCTTTGTATTCTCTCTGTTGTGGAATGATCTTTGACTGCCTCCAATTTGACTTTATTCAGTTCATGGGGTTACTAGAGGAGTAGCCTTTGCATTAGACTAACATGAGGACACAATTGTACATTTTCTCAAGCTCAATAGAAACAATCTACCATCTTGGAAACTTGGTGAATAAGTGATCGCAGAAGTTGATTGACATCTTGCATGAAGGGGTTGCAGACTTGTTTTGTTGAGCTAACAGATGTTTTTTGGTGAGGGTACAGGCTGCTGCAAAGCTAGTAGGAGAGACAATTGCAAAGACATGCCTTGAAAAGGGTATCAACAAGGTTGCCTTCGATAGGGGTGGCTTTGTCTATCACGGTCGGATCAAAGCATTGGCAGAGGCAGCACGGGAAGCTGGCCTCGAGTTTTAGAAATCCTTTTTTGCTTCTAGTTGGCAATATCTGAACCCAGTTAAAGTTATAAATTCCAGATGATGTGATTTGGATTTCACAGAAAAAAATGCCCTTTCTTGCTGTTTGAACCATTTCCTTCCATTTGTATGTCTTTTCCAGATATGGTATGGAATCTTTGGTGTCAATATTTCTCAAGTTGTCAAATCAGCAATCAAGAATAGGGAGTCTTAAATGACAACTTCCTGGCATTCACATGAAAGATCTCTGTTAAAGAATGGTCTACTAATTTGCAATGACATTGATATGTGGGTGAGATGAGCCAGCAGAGGCTTGGGGACAAATGCTGATGACCATGAAAGTCTTGAATGATGCAGAAGCATTTGTAAGGGGTAGGAGAAAGAGGCCATTTGGTGTTAGGTTTGGGGTTGATCATGCGGAGGCTGAACAATGTGCCAGAGACAGGGTTAGAGACTCTGATATCACCTCCTCCAATGAAGGTGTCTGGTAGTCACTGCTCAGCACTTTTAGTTAGAGGTTTGTTCTGACTGGAATATTAGGGATGGCATGTTCTCTCATACATTCAAAGTTAACATTCAAACTTGGATTTCTGTCAGCTTCAACTCTAGAGCACCAGTGCACTGATCTCCAGCCTGTGAAAGTGTGGAAGGCATTGGAAAATGGATCATTGGCAGCAATAATTGTCATAGAATGAAGTATTTTGGATCATCTTTGAATATTACAATTGGATACAAGCATTGTGTAACATGTTTTTCTTTCTCATTTACACATTACCAGGGTTTTTTTTTCAGTTTTGTGATGTTGTCACGCTGGCAATCATCCACAAAAGGAATTAGCCAAATTTGGCTACAAGTCAGAGAGGAAAGTACATGAATCAAAGACTCCTACAATATTTTGATAACATGTTGGAGCCTATTTTCTAAATATGTCTATTTCAGAAAAAAATTCCTGGGAATCTGGTGACTTTATACTTTTCTTTGGCAAAAATCCTTTGCATGAATCACAATAGTTTTTTTGGGTAACTAAGTGTTGAAAATTTGTGCCCCACTCAAAAAAACACTGATTCCATGATGCCAAAAACATAGGTGTGCAAAACAAACTTGTTGATTTACAAGTAAATATTTATTATAGTTCATGGTTACGAGATCTGCAGTTTGTTCGAATCTCACCAGGTTCTCCTGGCTCAATCAATTGCAAAGAAGCCAAATGAACTAGAGCTTTGGCAAATTTTGTTTCCCACAGCTCCTCATATTGTGCATTGAGATGGGACATGGCCTGCGTTTGCACATCATAGAAAAGTGATATGTCGGATGAGAAGAGCACCATACCCAACACTCCATTCATGAAATAATTGTTGTCAAAAACATTTGGAGAAAGAGGGTCTAAAGGGACCAAGATGTCAGAATCTGTCTCAACCGCACATATAGATTTCAAATGCTCCGCATATGTGGGATGGAATCTGGGGTCAATGCCAGTTGGAGAGCCTGGAAAGTTATAGAGGCGGTTTGTGAACTGGTCACAATGAGCTTGGCCAATGGTATGTGCACCTGCAACACCCATGATCCAATAATTCATGATCTTGAAACCTGTCTAATTTTGCTTCAGGTACTGAGGTCCTATACTGAAACTCTTCAAACAAGAAAGGAGGTACTATACTGAAACTCATTAAACAAGAAAAACAAAATGTTAAACCCAATTGAATCTCCTCTTTCAAAGAAGAATTGGAGTTCGTAGTACCTAATGAAACTTAGTATGTAGATGCAATAGTGATGATGATGACCCTTGACTTACCAGCAAGAGTTACCATTTCATCTTGTGTGAGTCCGTGTTGGGCAAACTGTCGGGTCATTTCCTTGGCACTTAGTGTGGTCCCAGGCAAGTTGTCAGAAGCATCTTGAACACTTGATATCATTCCATCCAAACGTCCTGTGGGCATGTCAAATGCCATTCCTCCAGACTGCACAAACATGAAATTTTGTGATAATTAGCACTCCTTTAGATCCTCAAAACAAATGTCTGTGTGTAGGTGTGCATGTTTTTCAAAGTAATCTTTCTGAAGAATTTGGGATGATCTGAACAGAAAATACTAACTAGAAGAATTTGTGAAGAATTTGGCATGATCTGAACAGAAAAACTAACTTGAAGCATTTGTGTAGAATTTTCATTACATTGGTTGTAGATATAATCTTTGCATGCTTACCAGACCCACTGCATCGCGTGCTGCCAGAGCAATGATATCAGCACAGGACACAATTCCAGGGCACAATCTTTCTAGCGCTGCCTTGGCTGTGTCAATCACCTCATACCCTCGAATACTCAAGTTTATCAGTGCAGTTTTCTCCGGCTCTGGATTGCTCAGGCTTGGGTCCAGAAGAATTGAAGCGTCACATCCCTGAGGAAGAAAATCAACCAAAGGAAGCCACAATGACAAGTCAAGATGCATGAGCTAAGTAAATTATTATGTCAAACACATGTTGAAATTCATGATGTGCATGGACAATAGACTCAAAAGATAGATTTAGCCTAGATTGTTCCAAGATTGATAATTTTGATTCATTGTTTGCCTATTGCAACTCCCCATAATTCACTTTGGGACACCATAGATGACAGTTTTAATCTTTGGACTAGAAACAAGAAATTAGCATCTAGATCATTTGATGTTGTGATTCTAGCAAAGTGCTACATTCTGGACAAAAACCATCTGAAGAGCACTGGGCTAGAGGCTCTCAGGCTGGTTGGTTACTTTGAGCTGAAGATCCTTGTGGGCTATTTCAGTAGTATTATTAATGGGCTGCAAGATCATATTGTTTTTGAATTCTTGTTTAGAACAATTAGAGCTCAGTGACCTGCGCACCCGCACAAAACAATCATGGTAGACCATTCGCAAGAGAGCGGCAGCAATGCTGGGGTTGGCCTTTACCACCTTCGTTACAACCTCATTCACAATGGCTTCTGCACCAGGGCACGAATTGTTTCCATTGTAAAACCCAACAGAATACTCACGAGCTTGCACTTCCATTTGCCAAGAGTAAAGCAACATCCCAATCATGAGGACAAATTTTGACTTATTCCATTTCATGCTTACTACTATCTTTTGTCTATGCCTTCTGTGTCACTTGTAACAGTCCAACCCCAGCTGGTATCATTTGATTCCTTGTAAGAAATTCTGGTTCAAAAATCAACAACCTCAAGAAATTGATGCTATAAACCCATAGCAATGTCCAACTCTCCTCGATTGGGGGAGATTCGACTGGCTCAGGACACAATGAGATCACATTTTAATTAGACCCTAGGCAGGGAAGAGTGAGAGATTGCATGGGACTAGAGATTGTATGACAAGAAAATGGCATTCAATTTGCGAGAGTTCTTCTAGGAAAATTGCCAGCAACTTGAGAAAGTGAAGAAGAATTGATAACAGTATAATACACTTCATGCACCATTTGTTTGTCCTTAAAAAATGGAGGATTCTTATACTAGAAATAACACAATCCACAGATCCAACAAACAGATTGTGTTAGTAGTAAGTAGTCCAATTTGATGGTGCCCAGTGAGTGATATATCAATGTCATCAAGTTAATAGGGAACTCAAGAAAGCACTTGATACATGAGTGACGAAGAATGGGTGTTCTAGATATGGACTGGAGGAGGATTAAGGAATGAGCCACCTACCCTCATTTTCCTTTTATTAGCCCATCTATCAACATGGTTGGCTCTGGTGGGTGGTGGTTCACTCTGGCCTACTCTCACACGACCAACCTAACCACACAACATCACCAACCTCTTTATTCTATTACCAACATCATGTTTCAACTCAACAGCAACAAGATTATAAAAAAAAACTGAAGAGTAGAGATTCTTAAACTAGGAGCTGGAGGAAGGAAGGAAGGAATGAGTCACCTACTGCATATAAGATTGCAGAGAGAGAAAAAATCCACAATAGGTAACTCTTGCAAAATGACGCAGTTTCCTTCATTGTAACTTGCCGCCATTACTCAGCACTGACCAGCTTCATCAGCTCCTGATGGTGATGACAGGACCTGAGTGGAGTTGCCATGGTTTCCTGTGTTTTTTGCAGCTTGAAGCAAATGGGAGTTCCTACAATGATGTTCAACTCTGGATTCCATCTCTTATTCTTAACTTTCAGAAGTCAGTGGATGCATTCAGCTAGGACAGCCTTATTACCCCTGAATTGGCTACAATCAGGTTGTAGTCATCAGTTGCCAGTCGTGTGTACCTGGGGATTACTAAACTGGCAGGGATGTGGAGGAAGGCAAGGGAAGGAGGAGGAGGAGGATGAGACAGAATTGGAAGTTGTGCAACTGGTCTCATAAGCAATGCACTAAGAAGCTTGCAGAGGGCAAGATTCACAGTGGGTAGCTCAAGTTATGTCGGAATGCCAACATGATATACACATTTGAATCAAGGTAAGTCCCACTAGTGAAGTGATTTCAAAACCATCAACTTTGTCCCCCCTCTTCCCACCCATTTCTGTTCCTCAAATTCCTCCTACTATGTTGACTGGCATCATGGCAGAGCACATTGGGCACAGTCCAGGGGTAGGGTCTGTCCTTCAGACATCTTTGAAGTGAAGAGTTTGTCAAATGTCTTTCTTTGCTGCTGGCTCTCATTCCTCTCTGTAGAAGGCAACCAGGCAAGCAAATCATATCGATGGTCCCTCTGTCAGGCACAAAAGGCTCAGGGGTTTTTTTACTAACATTCTTATTAGTATTGTAACCAAGTTGATTTCTCCAGTTTGCCTTGAAATCAGCATCTGCAACGATCCAGTCAGTAAAGTGTACAAACGCCACCTCCTGGAGGCAGACTTTTGATGTCTTGGATTTGATGAGGCAAGTTTAATAAGCTGCAGATTGGGATTCTGAAGTACTGTCATATGCATTTCCACCGGTCCTTGCATTGGTAGGCTAGATGCCTCCACCTTAATTTATATCAGAGATTATCCCATCACAACTGACATGTTATTTGGATGTGTATTTGGGTCAGATACCATTCTGATGCTACATAGCATTCAATCTGGCAGAAAGAGGAAGGAGCATAATGCTGCCAATGGGGCACTTAGAAGCAGGGACTAAATCTACTGTGCCCATCAGGAGCTTCTTGCTTTGCTCTTTTGTCATCAGAAGCTGCTGGTGCAGCCATTTGGGAGTCAATGTTTATTCACTTCTCAGGCATGTTCATGGAACAGGTAATTTGCCTGCTACTATTGTAGTCAAAGATAGTATGACTTTTTTTTGGGATCTTCTTCACCTACTTGTCATGATTTTATCCTGAACTTGGAAGCTTACAATGAATGTACACACAGACCTTGATTTTTTTGGGGTCTTTAATCAAGACCTCAAATAAATCAAGGTCCTCTAATCAAGAACAGTAACCAAATTTAATTGTTATGCTTCAGGACAAAATGACAAAACCACCCATGTTGAAGAACACCCTCCACTGCATCATGCAGGCATGATCAAATTTGCTTCTTGACTTCAATTGTTTTCAGATTTTGGCTTTTGAAATAGTTCCGAACACAGGGTTCTCCTCCTAGGTTTTACTGACTTTTGTGGATAACTTTATTGTATCTGAAGGTGAACTCTCTCCCTCTCACTCCTGGTCACAACCTAATGCTATTGTTCAAAAGTGGAAAGATGCAAGCCTGACCTCACTCCCCACAATTTCACACAAAAAGAGTGGGAGTACTGTGATTTTGCTGTGTGTTTGTGGTGCCCATCTTGATTCTAAAAAAGGACAGAGTTTATTATACAGTTGGTACAAAGTGATGAAGCAACCAAAAGAGTACTACTCAATTGCTAGTGAAGGGGAGAAAGGATGGGGGGGATCTTTGGAAGTGAGGAAAAGCCTAGGTACACTAATGTCAACGTTGGGTGAGGTTGTACTTGCAGCACCAAGAAAGTGAACTAATAAAAACTGAAAAAGCAATAACATCAACACAGAACAAAAGTGAGCAGATTTGATATGGGCCTTCTTAAGATACTGGAAGCTGCCACTGCTATGACCAGAACCTGGAGGGAAGAATAAATTTCAACTTTGATGGTCAAGGATGCCTGCCACAAAATTAGCTTGTGGACCCTCTCATTAGAATTAAAAATAAGACTTGAACCCTTTTTTCTATTTCCAGCACTTCTTTCCTTGTAAGTAGTGTTCTCATGTAACAAAGTTTGACAAGTTTATGTCATCAGTAACATAATAATGACATTGAGTTCCACCCCTATGAAGGAGAAAACTGCAGCTATTGGCACTAAGTCTTCTTTCTTTTGCAGATAACTTTTTTTTGGTTCATGCTTTGGATTATGTAAAGCCTATTCAAAAGATTTTTCTCGCTGGGTGTCTATGGCGGTTCAACCGGTTTCTTAATTGGCCTTCAATTCCCCCACCTTGTCTATGAAGGTGCTTTTTCACTTCCACTTTCAGGCATGGGACCAGAATGGGTCATCAGATCCTTCCTTAATATCCAGGATAAACTTAACAGCCACCAGTGCACCATCCACTGGATTGTTCTTATGACTAAGTTGTGGATGAATCCAACTGAGATGGAGTCAGGTTTCACCTAGGTAATCTATCTGACAAAATAATACATACAGGTAGCTGGGTATGTAGGTTAATAGGTGCCCACAAGATTAGTAGATGCATGTACATGGTTTGGTTCATAGGTAAGGTCTAGTGGGTTGCTGGTAGGGTATATAAGAGTTTAACACCATCTCTATGATGATTCCGATTTTCTTATGTATGAAAAATGTAGAAGACTGCACTGCCATCTCCACTATGTTATTCAAACTGTCTGAAGAAATCAACAGTTACAGACCAGTTCTCAAATGAGATAATGACCATTTTCCATATGAAAGAAGAATATGCTGCAATCCCTGACTACAACCACAAAAGCCCAACATTCGAAGGTTCTGTGAACATGGCACAATGTGATTCAGATTGAATGAGAAAAATGAATGAAAGAACTTGCCAAGCTAAATGACTGCAGTGCTTAACAAAAAAGCATGAGAAAGTGGTACACATTTCTTTACAAAAGCAGGAAGTTCTTCTCTGCATCATCAAACATATCCGGAAACCCACTCCATGTGGGTACACACAGATGATCACCAGAGCCACCTTTGAGGAGGAAATTTGTAGCAATGCAGAATTTGCCACGTTAGAAGTGCCAGCACTTCTAAAAAAACACTCCATTTGAGTATGCAAATGGATCACCAGAGCCACCTTCAATGAGAAAACTGTAGCATTGCAGAACTTGGCACATTGGAATTGTCATCATCTCTGGAACATCAGTGAATTTGGGCATGCACAGATGATCCTCAGACCTGGCCTTCAATCAGAAAATTGTAGCATTGCAGAATTCGCCACATCGGAAGTTCTTCTCTGCATCATCATCTCTGGAAAATCACTCCATCTGGGTATGCAGATGAACACCAAAGCTGCCTTTGATGAGAAAAGTGTAGCATTGCAGAACTTGCCAAATCAGAAGTTCTTCTCTGCACAATGATCATAATGTCTCAAAAATGACTCCATTTGGATACAGAGATGAATGCCAGAGCTGCCTTCAATGAGAAAATTGTAGCATTGCAGAATTTTCCATCACACACAAACTTCTTCTACATCTTCTCTTAGAATCACATCTTTGATAATTAGTGTTACAAGTTTGCTTGGCCTTCCTGGAGACTGTAGCCAGCATTTCCACCTTTGAGCATTATCGGTGTTGAGTGAATAAGTATGGAGAGCATCTCAGCAAGATACTGGAGATGGTGCAAAAAGTGAGTATCCTAGTTTCTTGGCAAAGATGGTGACAGATCTGTTGTCTGCGGTGACCACTCTCTCTCTCTCTCTTACAGGGGCATCTCAGCAAGCTGCTGGGGATGGTGCAAAATGTGAGTACCCTGGTTTCTTGGCGAAGGTGGTGACAGATCTGTTGTCTACTGTGGCTACTCTCTCACAGGAAGGGCACATGGTTAAGGTGGCTGCTGGCAATGGCATGTAGAAATCATGTGCAATCACATGAGGAGCTGCCACTTTGATTGCTCTCAACTCTTGCAACTCCTTTTGAAGCCTCTTGTTCTCTTCTGTCAAAGTCTCACAACACCGTTTGAGAAGCTCACAATCTACTTCAGTTTGCTTAAGCTTAGTCCTGCAGACACACACACAGAGCACATAAAAAAACACTGTTTGAGAAGCTCACTGTCTACTTCAGTTTGCTTAAGCTTTGTCCTGCAGACAGACACACACGCAGCACAGAAAACAAGCACTGTTTTGAGAAGCTCACAATGTACTTCAGCCTGCTTTAGCTTGTCCTACAGACAGACAGATACAGACACAAAGCACAAAAGCTAAGCAACGTCTGAGAAGCTCGCAATCTTCTTCAGTCTGCAGATTACACAGAGAGAAAGCATATGTGTACCTTGCTCTCCTGTTTTGGAACCAGACTTCCACTTGACGAGGTCGCAAGTTCAATTGCTTCGCCAATGCATTCTTCTGCTTCTGCGGAGGAAGCTCGCACAGATCGAATCACACAAGCATGTAGGAGGATACCCGCAAAATGGAGGAAAAAACAACTCTCTCTCTCTCTCTCTCTCTCTCTCTCTCTCTCTCTCAGAAAATTCAAAAGAGGAAATGGCCGCAACTGACAAGAGATTGTTCAGTCCATACCGGGTTGAGCGTGCTATGGTCTTTGAAGCTTTCTTCTAGTAGTGCCGATTGTTCTTTGGAGAGACGAAGCTTCTTCCTGGTGGCGTTTGTTCCTCCTCCATCTTCGTCATCACTACCACCACCTCCTCTTGAGCTTAGATCGCAAGCTCTTTCCCGCTCTTCCAAGTCGAACTCGTAGAATTTCTTATTACTCTCCGGCAGTTTGACGCCTGTGCTGCTTGGAGACGACGACAACACAACCTCGTCGCATTCGGTGGTTGAAGGCAATTGGTTCATGTCGATGATAATGCCGCCTCTAGGGGAAGAAGAAGCTCCTCCATGGCCTCCTCCTCCTTTTCCTCCGGAAGAATACATTTCCACTTCTCCATCATCATCGTAACCTGAAGAAAGAACAAGAACAAGGAACAAAACAACCAAAAAACTTTCAAGCTTTCCAAATCTCCTCGACAAGACAAAGGTTGATGAGAGCGCCAACAAACAAACAATGATGATGATATACGTACCGTCGCTGCCACCGGAGTTGGTCGTGCATCTGTTTCGGAGAGGCTGCCAAGAGAAGGTATCGTTGGTGGATGAGGGAGCCGGCGTGCAAGATGCGGCGTGAGAACAAGGCCTCAGCGGCAACAAATCAAGCTGCACGGGACATTGTCTCGGAGAAGAAGCAGCAGCAGCAGCAGAAGAGGAGTTCTCGTATCTTGTCTGCAACAGCACACCTAAGTCGACGACGCTCAATCCTAAGCTCGCAGCGCCGGTATCCGCGGCCATTTCTTTCATCGTCCTCCAGTCTTGTTTGAACATCTCCCTCTCTTCCGCTAACAACATCTTTGCTCGCTTGTAACAACAAGAAGCTCGTCCCTTACGGCGTCGTCGCCCAATGTGCTGCTACTTCCTCCTCCTCCTCCTCCTGCGCTAACCAAAATCCTTCCCGCATATCCTAACCCCGGAATTCCAAATCTCGTTCTACAAAACCGATCTGCTCAGAAGACCATCAAAGAGACGACGCCACAAGAGACAATCTCTTCGAAGTTCAACCCTTCTCCGCTACCTCCGAAAACCACAAACTCTGAGCAATCCTGTTCAAAACGTGCAACTGGAAAGCCAGAAAAGCAGTCCAAACACTGCAGTCCCAAGAACGTGTCTAGACAGAATCCCAAGCTCGAAACCGTTTCCTACGCCAAAACAAACACCAAAATACAAAAAACAGAACAAATAAAAAAAGAACCAAAACCAGCTGCAGTAGAACACGAGCAACAAAGAAGACCTTGAACTCTTTGCAAAGACAGATGATGGTAGTAGCGAATAATTTAGCTGCAAAAATCTCCAACAAGTTCAGAAAAGCTAGTCCATTTTTTGCTGCTTCTTGTTCTTCTTTTTGTTTGTTGGTTTTCTTTTGCTATCTTTGTTTGTGTCTGGAACTTCCTACTACTTCCCCTCACTTTCTTTCGTTCTTTCTTTCCTCCTCCCTCTCCCTCTCTGCGTCTCTGTCTTATGCAACAGCAAACAGTCTATCATCACACTAACACAATCTTGTTTCATGATTCTGTTTTGAAATTTCTGGGATTCAATTTCTGAAATTTCTTGAACTGAATTTCTCCCATAACAAAATGCTGTTTCATTTCTCTCTTCTGAAATTTCTGAAGTTTCTTGAATTGAACTTCTCCATCTCTCCTCAATCTCAAAATCTCTTGAAAAGTTGCAGGGATGGGATTTTTTTTCATTTACTGTTTTTTTCTTGGGGGCAGGGGGGGTGGGGGAATAATTTTCTCAATCTCTTTTCATCCCAAACTACCTTGTGCTGCTACTGTGCTGATGGCCCAAGTGTGAACTTGGTATTTATCTAAAATTTCTGTCCAAAATCATTTTTTGGTAATTTAGATTAATTTAAAATGAAAATAACTATTCAAAATTAAATATCTCTTCCTGCACCTTAGTAGGCCTAAAAGTTAGAAAATCACCTTAAGAAATCCCACTCATGAAGGGCTTTCCAACAGTACCAAAAAAATGTGCCTACTAAATTCACTTAAAATATTTAAATTTGAGCTTTGTTGAATTTTTTTTGACAAAATTGTTCAATATTCAATAACTCTTGCACCGTCCCATTGAGACATTAGAAAACCACCTCGGTGCACCCCCCTTACTTGTCAAGGGCTTTTCAATGGTACCAAGATTGCAGTAGGGACTTTGGTGTGGGAGATCTCAAATGACAAACAAAACAAAACAAACTACTAAGTTCCTACTCTCTGTCAATCTCATTTCTCCCCTTTCTCAGTATTTCTGTTTCATCCATTGCATTGAAAAGTAGTTCCGGGGATGGGATTTGGAATTTCTTTTTGTTAGTGTTTTTTTTGCAATGAATTTTTTCAATCTCATTTCTCTACTTGTGAATTTCATTAGTCGCAGGGATTATGAAATTTTTTCTTGTAATTTTTTTTTTCAGTTTTTTCGATGAAAAAATTTCCATCTCTTTTCATGTCAAATCTCTCATTCAATCTCAATTCTCCCCCCTCCTTTTTCTTCTGTTTCATTCATTATGCACTGGAGATTGAAAAAGTTCCCAGGATGGGACCTTTTTTTTCTCTGTTTTTGTTTCAGGGTGTGTTCTTGGATAAACACAAGCCCCCAAATTTGACAACAGGCATGCATGGAGTTCTTTTGTTTTTTCCTTCAATTTTCTTTTTGTTCTCTGAAACAAACACAAGCCCCCCAATTTCATAACAATCCCAGGAAATGGGTCACTCCAGTTTCTTTTAAATCAACAAGTGAGTCAACTGGTGTGATGAGAGGGCAAGGAAGGATTTCACACCAGAGGAACATAAGTATTGCCTCCAGCTTTTTTACTGGGGCGAATTTTAGCAATATGGCTAGCAAAAA
>Ga0209208_10007707_pt1 | contig 14529 bp, 8 predicted proteins | sample S1TSphfallax_3_FD_187694 | JGI IMG/M metagenome (GOLD analysis project Ga0209208, IMG submission 187694) | Host-associated microbial communities from peat moss isolated from Minnesota, USA - S1T2_Fd - Sphagnum fallax MG (SPAdes) (version 2) | ecosystem: Host-associated > Plants > Peat moss >...
CTATTCCTTGCCATGCCTCAATGCTCATGCTCTGTTTTCGCGGAAAATTTAGAAGAAAAGCAAGTAGAAGAAGAGTGAGAATAAGGAAGAGGAGGGGGGGGGAGGGAAGAAAAGGGAAGGTAAGAGTCCTTTTTCTTGGTTACTGAATGTGTCTTCAGCCTTCAGAGATGCTTACGGCCCGAGCTTCAAGTGTTTGGTATGGAAGTTGAATCCACGGGATTTTTGGTCACGTGGTTTCAATCTCACAGGCTTATTTGCGTCTGTTGCTTGCTGGCTATGCTGCACTAATTGGTGCCATATTGTCTTTTGCTAGAGCTTTCTGGTTGACGGTGTTTGGTTTTATGTATTCAAGTATTGTTCTTGACTCATGTGTCAAGGACCCATGTCTGGCGCTTTGCATCGGTAAATGTCTAGGAAGGAGATGCCGGAGTGTCATAGACATCGCTGTGTCTTTTTGACTTGCTTCACATTTGCTCGTTGGAAGAAACTCTTAGTTTCTGTTTAAACCCTACTATAATCCAGCTGAAAATTACTGTGTTATCGGAAACCCTAAACCTTCTAATGACCTATTTTCCAGGATCTGAATGTAGTGGCAACTACATAGAGCTATAGGTCGAACTCTTCATTGCATACTCAAAATTTGGAGATATTTGAAGTAGCTTACCTGGATTCTGATTCTTTTGCAATGTGCACTCTTGGATACCTGGCCACACATGATGTGGATGCTGATGCAGCATCTATGGCTTCATCAGTTTGAACCCTAAACCCTATAATGGACTCTGCATGAGATTAAGAAGTAATTCAGCTTGTTTAGCAGCACTCTGATCACTTTTTTAATACAGGGTGCTTTGGATGGAGGTTTGGACATTCCCCATAGTGAGAAGAGGTTTGCAGGTTTTAGCAAAGAGGACAAGAGTTTGAATGCTGAAACTCACCACAAGTACATCCTGGGTGGTCACATTGCTGACTACATGAAGGTTCAGTTTCTCTCTTTCCAAGCTGCCATCACTTCACCTAGCACTACTTTTAGGTGGACTTTTTTACAAATTATATTGTCCTTCACCCACAAGAAAGTCTCCAGAGGCAACAATACTGATTCTCTTTGGGGGGATGGGCTATAGCTTTTGAAGGAGGAAGAGCCTAAGAAGTACCAAGCCCATTTCTGTGGGCTGCTCATAGAAGGCTTCAAAGCTGATGATCTTGCAGAGATGTACACCAGTATGCATGCAGCCATTCGTGCTGACCCAAGTGCCCAGCTAACTGAGAAGAATGCTCCTACTAAGAAGAAAATGTGAGTTGTTGCCTCCTGATATAGCTTTACTACATCTGGTGACATATTTGTATACACTGGTTATCTTTTGTTTTTGGGGGTTAAGTGCCGGTCAAGTTCGGTAGGGTCACAAGCTGGATTCTTCTGCTTTTGGTGTGGCCTCAAGAAAGATGTCCAGCTACAAACTTTCAGTTATGTATTCTTATCTGCCTGCTTGAAAGGAACAATCTTGAACTAATTGAAAACTCATCATAATTGATGGAACAGCTGGAAGATGAAGAAGTTGTCTTATGAGGAGTGAAAGGTAGCCTTGATTTCCCGGCTCAATGCCCTAAATGAGGAAGGTGATGAATAAACAAACTAGCTGAGAAGGCCCCTTTAGATGAGGAGTTTAGGACAGTAAAGGGAAGTATTGAGCAATTTTGGCTTATTGTTTGGCCTCATGTTTGTAATAAAAATAAATAATTTTTTAAGGCCGACTAGGTGTGTAAAGCCCTTGAGGACAAGATATAGGAATCAATTCTTGAACCCTTCATATGTTATCCCTCTTGCTATCATTATTCTTCTCATCTTTATTCTTTCAAGTTACGCCTAAACCTCACTCACACCATAGTTGCAAAAAACCAGTGTTTTGAAATTTCAAAACTGTTAAGATGAACCAGTTTCAACGATATTTATTTTAAATCAGATTTTGCCCTCTATATGCAGTCTGGCTCTGCAACACTGAATTGCGCCACTGAACAGAATCACCATTGCTTGTGTCTTGTGCATAGCTCCAGTCTGACTTCTTAGTATATGTAGTTGTGCTTCAAGGTTTGGATAGATTTAAGCAGTAATCAAGTAGTAACCTGGTTTGTGAATTCTGCACTGATCAACACTAATGTTTTTGAAGAACTGTTGCATCAGCAACTAGAAAGACACCGCAAAATACCTATACTATCTTCAAAGTTTGAACCTTGTTGGAGTTCTTCAATTTCTTTCTGCAACTGACTGATGTAGCATGTGTTATAAGTAGTAGTGGTTCAAAGAGTGTCGAGGGACTATCCAAACTTGTGGAAGGATGTAAAGGAGCTATCTCAAGGGGAATTTTCACCATGAACATCAATTATGGGAATTTAAGACAGTCTGACTGTTAATGAAATGCATGCCTGATGATTAGCTGCATTTGAAGATTCCATTTTGTGTAGACAATGGAAGTGGATTTTGAATTTGGAACATCTTATACTGATACGATTGAAGCTTTCCAGCAACAACTGATAGGGTATTAGGGGATAATTGTTGAACTTGCTAGGTGGCAGAGCTTGTCAAAGAAGCGTCTTCATGCAGTCACTGTAACATCAGCTGCAAGCTACCTATTTCCATTTGCTTTACTGCATCTGGCTTTGGTAAGCTGATTTCTATCACTCTTCGTGACTTGCACTCTGACTTTATTGCCCATAGCTCTCTCATTATTCTTGGCTCTTGTTTGTTTCTAGCTTGTAACTGACAAAATGGATGTCAATTGGATATGTACTGCACTGTGTATGAGGTCATCCAATTCAAATCTTGTTGGAGCCACTGGTTGAGACGAATTGAGGATAAATACATTTTTCTGCCTCAAAAGATCATTCTCTTAAAATCTCTCCATGTTATTTCTATCATCTCTCCACTCTCCTGGTCAGGTTCATGTTTTTGGTTGTTGTCCTCTTTTTCATCTCCATCTCTTCTATGTTTTGTTGAGCTAGCCAACATCATGACTGAGTCTTCCCATTACTGCCACCATACAGGTTGGTTAATGTATGGTATTGATCTCCACCTACTGCCAAGAGCTTAGGAAGCCTGTGTGGATGTTATGTTCACTGGTCACTACCATACATGTTGTTGAAGGTCTCTGAAAATGCTTGTGACTTTTGCTATTGTTCAAACCACTCTCTCATTATCTCAGAGTCGTGTCTCTTCTTTTCCCATTTGCTGATATGTTGTTAGAACTTCAATCTTGATAACCTTATTGTCAGTTCATCTTTCAATTCTATTCAGGTTGACTAAATTGTAAGTATGGAGATGTTCTCAATGCTTACAGAGATATCTGTTGTGCCTTTTGACAGACAAATGGGGCAAACACACCTGGAGCAACATGGATCACCAGCATGGACATACATTAGCACTATTATCGTTGGCATACATAATTCATTTGTTGAAGACAGGTACTGCTGTTGATCTCTTTATCTGCTGATATCTGATACTGAGTCTTATACAAGGGCAAGAGAAACAGACACATAGCAGCTGGTGGGGCAAATATGCAACTGAGTGTCACCTGAAACTTCATCTTTCTGTGCTTCTACAGGTCTATTCTGCTGATTCAAGCCTCTTTTTGTATGCAGATTCCAAAGTGTCAACTGTGACATGCAGTTTGTCAAGGTTAAAGAGTTGTTAAATTGGTGGTTGCCCCAATTTTCCATTCCAGTATGGTCTCAGTTGCCCTCATCCTGATGAAGATTGAAGACCCTGTATTTCTTTCAAAGCAGTGAAGTGGAGATTCAAACTGTTACTCTCCCTCACTTATTGTTCTCTACTTTTCTTCTTGTCACAGACTAGAGGCATTCAATTCCTTCAAACTTGTCTTCATCATCATTATGCATTTCCTCCTTTTCAATTCCAGTTTGCAGCTGCCTGGATGGGAAATCGAAGTTTGGGATGGGCCCCTAGTTTGCACTACATAATTTACTCAGGTTGTTATGTTGATTAATACTCCATCTTAGCTTCTTACCTACCTATCCTCCTCTCATCACATTAATTGAAAAGATCCATGTGGTCAATGTTGCGGCTAGTTCCAGATGTACGGAGTTCAACTTGCACTGAGACAGAGAATTTGGTTCAGTCCAGAGTTCAGCACCTGGAAAACAAGTGAGGCACCCATCACCAGAAGCAAGTCACGTTGCACTGACACAGAATTACTGGGACTGCATATTTGTAAAAGTAATCAATCAAAGACCATTGTCACATGTGTTGGTGTCACATTGTTCTTCAGTGTCAAACTTGCTAGCAATAGAGTTTATAATCAAGACCAAATTTTTGAAATTACACCTGAATTGAAGTGACCTCCTTTGCAAGTGAATTGAACCTTGAGATCATTCATGGCTTTAAATGAGTTCTGTGACAATTCCTTTCTAGAAGAAGGAATTTTCCCAAACTCCTTGAGAGAACAAATCAATAACGGATAATTCTCAAATTGTATTGTAATTCTTTTTCACCCCAATTGTCTCTGTCAAATTCAATAGTAGTTCACACCCACTTATTTCTATCAAATTCTACTATAATCTAGTTTAGATCCATCACGTCTTCCTCATCTTGATTAACCTTTTAAAAAATAAAAAATTTCATACTCATTGCGACAAATAGACAAACAAAGTGATGATGGTATTTACAAATCTTACACAACAACATTTGAATTTAGAATTTGTACAAACAAATACACACAGACACACACACTTGCATGATTCATTCAAAAGCTTAATAATTTTTACAACAATAATTTGAAAACTTGAAATCAAAGTGAATATCTAGATAAACAAAATTTCCATCGTTGCAATTAAAAACAAAACCATCACTAAAACTCAAGTTCTTCATCTTTATCATCATCATCATGGTTATAGAGACTAAGGATGAAAAGCACTTATGACTTGGCTTGTGAATTATTGCAACAACAACAACTCCTATTGCAACAACCTCCCAATTGGGAAACCTCTAAACAAATTTCAAATAGATTTGATCACATTTGAGAAACAAATAAAGAGAAAGAGAGAAAAAAACACCAAACAAACTAAGACAAATTTACAAACTATAGACTAAGATAAGTTTTAAAAATAATGAATGTGATCCATCATGGGAGCTACAAAAGGAGAAAGGAACAACAACTAGATTCTTCTAAAAAATTCATAATTCGTTATTAAGAAAATGGGCGTGGTGTTGGTGAGCATAAACCAATGGTGTTAATTATGGCCATTTGTACCCATGCTTCTTTAACATATGCATAATGTGGTGATTACAATTTGTTTAATGTCTAGTTTGGAAACATTAGTGCATTTTCATCTCATCAAAGACAATCTATTACTTTAGAGTAAGTATGGACGATCATCCATTCACAACAATTATGTATAGGCCACATTTGTGGTGAGATCAATAAGATGTCATACTTGGACTTACATGTATGCCCATGTGTCCGATTTGCACAATCCAAACTAAACAAAATTAAAATGGATGTAGTCATAACCTCTTGAAATCAAGGTCACACAATATGTAATGTTCCCAACCTTCATCATAATTGCCAAGCTTTTGATGATAGCCCCAAAATTAATAAACATTTGAAAAAAAAAAATTGTGATTTGAATAAGTCACATAACCATAAGCAAATGGAATAATAATTCATGATATCATGTGTTGTTTCACCATCCCAATGGCTTAAAAAAACATGGGTAAAAAATTATTTGACAAAAGGTAGTAGCATGAAACACGAACTCACAAAACTCGCCACGACTTGGATTTGGGGGAAACCACCACTTCTTCCTTATAGTATTTTTTGTGTTTAGCCACAGGGGTTACACTCAAATGCCATGTTGTCTCAAGACATTTAAGTCAGGAGTCTCAAAATTTGCGAAATTAGGATTCCTGCCACTTTGGATGCTCATAAATTTTTGTGAAAACCTCCAATTGAAATGAGGCCTAAGGCAAAGTTATAGCCCTTGTTGATAGCTTTCCAACAATATATGACACTTCACCTATAAGCAAGTGCATCAAGACAATTCTTGACTTTTAGTGGTTGGGAGTCAAATTGGCACTTTGACTCCCGACCTTTCTTTCAACCATAACTTGTGTTTTAAGAACTCAAATGGGTCATGTAAGCTCATTTTAGACATTCACGTTTCAAGAGTTTTCCCATGGTATGAATAAATTTTCAATCCAATGAATTTTAACCCTTAAAATTGCTCTTTAAAGATTTGAAAATCCATTGACATTCCAACTCCCAAAGTGGGAGCCCATTTGGGAATGTGTGAGTTCATTCCCTCACACTTTCCTTCACTCTCGGCTTGCACCTTTGTAAGCCCTTACCTTGGTCACAAGCCCAAGGCCAAGGTTGTGACACTTTCCCCCACTAAAAGAAAAGGTCAATGTCTTCATTAACATTTTAAAATTATTTCCTCAATGTAATTGCTTTCAATTGGAAACTTGGCCATCGATTTCTGACTTATGTGGCAAGACCTTGCTTGAAACTAACTTAAGCATCCCAAAGTTTCCAACATTTTTTTGATAAGTCCAAAGGGGTTTCAAAAGAAACCCTTAACCCTTGCTTCATTAAAAGACCTAAACTAGCCTAATTGACGAAGCCCCCATTTGGGAAGCAATTATTCAATCCTTCCCCTCATGAAAAATTCAAATCAAATTTAATCTTGACCTAAGTTACTTGACATGACTCCTTTTCCAACCTTGCACCGTAATCACAACAATCAAGCCTAACTAAAGGTATGCCTATCAAGGTACGAGAAGTGATGCTTAGGCTTTGTGAAACCCTAAATCCCAAGCTATGTAAATATAATATGTGAAAGGGGTCATGACTTTTCATATCGACTGTTATTAGCAACTAATCTTTTGGAATCCACTATAAACATGTGTGCGTTTCCACAAGCTCACCTTGCTTGCTTCCTTTTCTGGGGCCAAAAATTTTTTTAGCCCCAAAGTTGGAGTCTGATTTTGATTTTAGCTTACACTAAGAAGTTCCATTTGTCCCATGCCACTTAATGCCTCTTTTTAGTACTAATCATTATGTTCATGATGCAACCTTTTGGAAATCTCTAGCCTTTATTTCACTTGCAACTTGGTGTGGTACATTTGTGTAATTTCCTACCCCACTAAAATAAATGTGATGTTTTCATCACATTTTATGTTTATTTTGCTTCTTTGTCGATCTATTATGGAATTTTCTTTTGGCTTTTTAGACATCTTCCATGTTTGATTCATTCACCCAAGATGTCTCTATTGGATGGTATCCTTTCCACTTGACCAAGTACTCTTGCTTTCGCCCCCTTAGTTGTTTTAACTTGAACACAAGCTTCACTTCAAATTTTGGTTCATTATTGATGAGGTCGAATGGAGGCCTTGAGTTGTATTCTTGATTAGGTCTTGAAGCATCACATGCGACTAGTTTCAAAAACGAAACATGAAATATGGGATGAACTTTAAGATTTTTTGGTAGTTTTAATTTGTAAGTGTCAAGAAATTTCTTTTCCAACACTCTGAATGGACTTGCATATGGGCCCAAAAACTTGTGGCTCAAACCTTTTGGCAAACAAATTTTTTTGATGTTCAACCACACTTCATCTCCTTCCTCAAAATTCACCTCCCTTCAAAACTTGTCTACAAAATCCTTGTACCGTTTATGTGTCTTTTCAAGATTGGTATTGGCCATCTCCTATAAGCACTGCTCCTCTTCATTAAGGTTTGTAGCCATTGACATTTCTTCATTTGCATCATTTACGGGTGGCTAATGTGTTGCCCAAGTTGTGGGCACAATTGGTGACTTGCCCATCACCATTTGAAAAAGGGTTGCTCCTATTGTTGAATATTTTGAATTGTTGTAACAAAATTTGGCCAACTCCAAATGGTCAACCTAATCTTGTTGGTTTGCCAACACATAATTCCTTAGGAATTGTTGGATAACCAAGTTCATTCTTTCAATCTTTCCATTTGTCTGGGGTCGAAATGAGGTGCTCATTTTGAACTTCAACCCCATACACTTCCATAAGGTTCGCTAAAACTTGCTTGTGAACTTTCAATTTCAATCCAGCACAATGTCTTTAGGTAGGCCATGAGGCTTGAACATGTGTGTGAAAAACAACCTTCCCATCTTTTCAGCCATGTCACTTTTTTTGGTGGGAATGAAATGTGCCATCTTGCTAAGTCAATCCACCACCACCATGATCGCATCAAATCCCCTTCATGGTGGTAAACTCACTATGAATGTCACAACCCTAACTTTGGGCTCATGATCAAAGCAAGGGCTTGCAAAGGTGTGGGCCAAGAATGAAGCCCAAGAATCATATTTCATGTTCTCGAGAGTGTAGGAAAGTGTGAGGGAATGGACCCATAACCCTTTAGGAATCGGTAATGGTCATAATAATCTTGCTTGTTTTTTATTGAATGTTCAATTTTGTTGGCAAGTCAAGCAAGTCTTCACATATTCCTTGGCATCGTCTTTCAAATTATATCAATAGTAGGTCTTCTTGAGGAATGTTATGGTGTGTTTTGCGCCACCATGGCCCGCAAAGGGCCCATTATGACACTCCTTCTAGAGCACATCCCTAAACCTCCCTTCAGGAACATAAAGTCAATTTTGTTTATACCACAAAAACCCCGTTTCACAAATCAAAGTGTGATTTGATTCCTTTTTGAATGTTTTGTTTCATTTCGTTGGCAAATTTGTCACGAAGACTCGTTAATAAAACTTCCTTTTAAAGCTCTGATTCCCTCACATATACCACCTTAAGTTGGTGTTTTCAATTTAACGCATCGGGCACCACATTATCCTTCTCGGGCTAATGTTGAATGTCCACATTGAATAAGGCCAATGTGTTTTGCCATCTCACTTGTTTTGATGACAACTTTGGTTGAGTGGCGAAATATTTCAAGGTGACCTTATTGGTCCACACCACCACATCCTTGGAGCCTATGTAATAGCCCCAAGTCTTGAGACAATGTATCACAACCCGCATTTTTTTTTCATGGGTTGGCCACTTTCATTTTATGTCTTTCAACTTCTTATTTTGAAATGCCATCGGCTTTTCATCTTGCATTAAACACTAGTAGAAAATGGTCATTTTGCAACTGGTCCTTGTGACTAATTTTTAGTTGCAAGCGACATTTGTAACTAAAATCTTAATAGTCGCATTAGACAAGTCGCAAATGACACTAGTCGCAAATGACAACGAATTTTGGATGAAAGAAAAAGTCAACGAAATACGCCTTCATCCTTTGACTTGTCATATACATATTATCGTTTCCAACTAGGATGCGACTTTTTTGGTAAACAAGGGAACAAATTATGTGTTGCCACGTGTCCCAATCCTTAATAATTAAATATATATATTTATTATTTTGAAATAATCCAAGACATTTAATTTTTATATTTGGATGGGTTAGATTGTGACACGTGGTGCAATAGAAATTTCCCATGCGGCATATTAATTGAATTTGTCAAAATTCAATTTAAATCAATATTTAGGTATATAGGTTGAACTAGGTATCTACCTACCTATATACCTACCCACCCTTCTAAGCTAAACACCTATCTAAATAAAACCTATTTACCTACCTAGGCCAAATATGTACTTACGTAGGTAGGTAGGTAGGAAAGTAGGTAGGTAAGTTAAGGAAGTATGTAGTTAGATATAAATACATGAATATTTTTATTTTATTTTGGGTTAAGTCGTTTTCAATGGTTCATCCCATATGTCCATGTTTTTAAATATGCAAATATAAAGAAAAAACACCTTGTTTATATACTTTTCAAGATGAGAATGAAAGCCAAAACATATGGGATAAACTTTTTAGTTTCAAGTCATTTGCAACTAAACCCATTGGAATTCTCCAATTGGTGAATCAACCTCTACCAAAACTCTAATACCATGTGAAACACTCTTAAACTCTTTAACATACTTAACTTTGAGTCCAAAGGTGAAAACAACGAAAGAAGAAAAAATTAGGTACGTTCCCTAGCTCACAACACTTCAAAGGTAAAAAGAATGTGCTAGAACTTTGGGGTGGGGACTAGGACAAGTGACATGTGGGTCAATTATTCACACATACCTGCACAAATCAAATAACAAGTTGGTTAGTGCATAATTGGAACACTTTTGGTGCACGGACTCACCATAGGCATACACGAATTCACAAGACTCACCACAACCCGAACTTGGGGGAAGCCACCACCTTCCCCCTTATATTATTCTATGTGCCTGGCCATAGGGTTTGCACCCAAATGTCATTTTGTCCTAAGAATCCTAAGTTAGGAATCCCGAAATTCTCGAAATTGGACTCCTACCACTTTGGAGGCTCATAAAATTTTGTGAAGACCTTTGACTAAGGTGAGGTATGAAGAAAAGTTATAGCCCTTGTTGATAGCTTTCTAAAAATATATGGCACTCCACTTGCAAGCAAATACATCAAGACAATTCTTGACTTTTAATGGTTGAGAATCAAATTGGCACTTTGATTCCTGACCCTTCTTTCAACCATAACTTATGTTTTAAGAACTCAAATGGGTCATGCAAGCCCACTTTAGACATTTAAGTTTCAATATTTTTCCCATGGTATAAATAACTTTTTAATCCAATGAGTTTTAACCCCTGAAATTATTATTTAAAAATTCGAGAGTCCATTAAAACTCCAACTCCCAAAATGGTAACCCACTTGGGAATGTGTGGGTTCATTCCCTCGCATTTTCTTACATTCTTGGGAGCATGAAATGTGACTCTTGGGTTTCATTTTCAGTTCACACCTTTGCAAGCCCTTACTTTGGTCGAAAGCCCAAGGCCAAGGTCGCGACATTTTTACGTAAGAAAATAGTTAATCCAAGATGTGGGGTACTTTATAACATAATTATACAAACACACAAAGACCAACAAGTCTTATAATAACTTTAAATGGGAAACTAGAAGATATGAATAATGGGCCTTGAAATTAATACAATCAAAAGTTCAAGTTGATGACCAAATTAAAAGTACATGAAGACATTGGAATTAATACACTACACCAAATCCTTGGTTTTATGACTAAATATATGACTACAAATGTTGTCATATCACTCCAACCTTAACAACTACCCATGATTACATGATTATGTAATTGAATCAAACTTGTCGCTTTTACCATGCATTCGTTAACCACAGTCATAGTTGTAAATACCATTCACAATCATAAGTATGGACTATCATAGATTACCATGTTTGTAGTCATAAAAAACCATTGTGATTGTAACTATAGTCATGGTGGACAATTTATAATATTTCATTGGTGAATCTTAGTCCTTAGATTAATAATAAAAATAATGAAAACTCATAATTTGAATCCAATGCCATGCTTGCACATGGCATGCCTCCACTAATTATAAGGTGCCACAAGTTTTTAAAAAAATTATTCCCTCACATGAATTTGAAAAAAAAACATTAATTTCATTATATATATGCACACATGGATATTTGTACACCAATTTGACCATGACACATGTCAAAATAAAGATGAATGAACACATGCCACATTGCATGCCATTGAGTTAATGGTCAAAGTAAAAAACAAGGTCAAGATTATGGTTAAGGTTATAGGTTTAAGGTTAGGATTAGGGTTAAATATTTAGGGTTAGGGTTAAGATTAGGGTTACATGTTTAGGGCTAAGGTTACTTATTCTAGGGTTTGAAATTAATAAAGTTCTTAGGGGACAAATTTGATTTATAATGGTGGAATAACCCAAAACTATAAATAAGTTTATTAATGCAATAATCACACATACATTAGTCACAAAATTTCCAAACTTTTGGACACATACATAATTACACTATCATGCATGATAAGTCAAAACTTACATATTAAAACACCTTTTGTATTCAAACCATGATTTATGGCAATAAGTTTTAAACCATTGATGTTAGAATTTTGGCATACCCAATTTAAGGGTAACTTGCATAAAAAAATTTCTACCCTCTTATTACAATTTGTTCTTTCTCCTTGTCCTTTATGTCTAATCACATTGTTGAACAATTTTATCACTATACATGCATGTCACGACCCTAGCCTTAAGTTTGCGACCAATGCAAAAGCTTACAAAGGTGCAACTCGAGAGTGTAACATGGGAGTCACATTTACATTCCTAGAGTGCGAGAAAGTGTGAGGGAATGAGCCCACACATTCCCAAATGGACTCCCACCTTGGGATATAGTTGGAATCTTTATGGAGCATTGAATTTTCAGAAAGCAATTTCGGGGGTTAAAGTTCATTGGACTAACGATTTCCTTATATCATTGGAAAATTCTTGAGATGTAAATGTCTAAAATGGGCTCACATGATCCATTTGAGTACTTATAATATAATTTATGGCCAAAAGAAAGGTTAGGAATTAAAATGTTAATTTGACTCCCGACCACTAAAATTTAGGAATTGCCTTAATTTACTTGCGTGCAAATGATGCACCACATATCTTTGGAAAGCTCTGGACAAAGGTTAAAATTTTATTATAGACCTCACTTCAATCAAAGGTTTGCACAAAAAATTATGAGCCTCTAAAGTCGTGGGAGTTTTAATTTTAGGAATTTCAAGACTATTGCCTTTGGGAGTTCTAAGATTAAATCACATTTGGGTGCAACCCCCATGGCCATGCATAGAGAATACTATAAAGGGGAAGGTGGTGGCTTCCCCCAAGTATGGGCCGTAATGAGTTTTGTGAGTTTGTGTATGCATGTGATTCATTCATGCACCAAAAGTGCTTTAACTATGCATTAACCAACTTGTCTATTGATTTGGTGTGTTATAATTTCAATGATTCATTAGAACAAACATCCCCCAATTTCCATGATGTTGACCAATTTGAACTTGGGATAAGTTTTCCTTCCTTTTTGCATCCCATTTGATTTTTTTTATATCATTAAAATAATATATGGCTTGCAAGTTAGGATCATGTGCTACCACTAAGTGCAATGCTTTTCAAAATAAAAGTTGAACTTTTTCACATATTTCACATAATTTGTTTCATGCATTATAATGTATTCATGTGGTTTTGATTTTTATCTTGGAGAAATTGCTTGTGAAGTTGTAATTCAAAAAACTTAAGCCATTAAAGTTATCTGTAAAATTAGGAAAAGATTGCACCAAAATCCCTTATTTGGTCACATAAGGGATGAGATTTTAAAAAACAATAAAAAAAAGTGCACTAGGTTTTAATGGGGCATGAAACTCAATTTAACACTAAATTTGGTGTTAAACAAAGTTTGCCCTATCCTTTCTTTAGTTGAACACTTTCAACCAATCATTAATGTTGTTATGTGTATTGTAATTATAAATGTTTTCGTGCCTCATGCATTTAATCTTTAATTTTAGTATTTCATGTTTTTATATTATAAAATTTCATGACTTTGCGGACAACAAACAGGAGGGGATGAAACATCAAATGAAGGGTGCAATTCAAGCCCAACAAGTCATGACTTTATAGATAATTCTATTGACCATAACTTTTTCACCAAGTTTTGCCACTCCAATTTTCCAACATTTGCCAAGTGGTTCGACAAGTTTTTTATAATGTAACCTAAATTCAAACTTGATCAAATTTGAAATAATCAATATTCACATACCCAATGCAACCTACAATAGCCAAATACAACACAAATCAAAAGGGAAAATAACCATATATATTATTTATTTATTCTTATATAGCTAATCAAAATATAACCAAACATTGAATTGTAGTGACATGGGTTGGAAGTTCAAACACGTAGTAGCCATTAAACACGCTTTGAAGAATCTTATAAAAAAACATTGTTTTTCTCATTGTTTTTACTTTGTTCAACCTTGCTTTGAAATATTATCTTATATTTTAGCCTTGTTCCTCTTTTTCATATTTCCAATCATTCCATGTTTTCGATAAAATTGTGTTTGAATAATTTTTATTGAATATGTCATGACCTTATTTTGAATTTGTGTGTAATTTAAATTTAGATTTAAGCATGTTTTTGTTATAATTTTGTCCTACTTATAATCCATCATGGGAATCCTTGGTTGTTGTAATTTACGATGTAATTAGAAAAGGAGGGGGCGTTTAAGATATAATTTTAATGTGCAAAATGTCAAAAAATTGAAATGTAAAAATTGCATAATGACAAAAGTTTTGGAAATCTAAAGCCATTTTAAGCCTTGGTCATTAACATGTTCTCCATTTCATTTTTGATTGTCATAATTATACATGTTTGGTGTGGTTCATAATATGACATTGAGCTTTGGTGGAGAATCCATGATATTCAAAGTGCTGAGCTTTTATATCTCAAGGGGGAAGGAAGCAAGAGCATAGGGGGAAATTGTTTTGAACTTACCCAAAAGTTTTCAAAACTGTGAACCATTCTCTCCACAAGAAGGAAGGCATCACTACAACTCATAAGTCTGGGATGTGAGATTTGGTTTCTGTGTTCAATGCACTGCTGCTGCAATGAGATTCATGTGTCACATGTATTCTCAGACTTGAATTTGGTTTG
>Ga0209208_10007708_pt1 | contig 14528 bp, 9 predicted proteins | sample S1TSphfallax_3_FD_187694 | JGI IMG/M metagenome (GOLD analysis project Ga0209208, IMG submission 187694) | Host-associated microbial communities from peat moss isolated from Minnesota, USA - S1T2_Fd - Sphagnum fallax MG (SPAdes) (version 2) | ecosystem: Host-associated > Plants > Peat moss >...
GGAATAGGTACTATGCTTTGGCAGCCTTTCACAATCGAACACCTTACAAATGTAGTAAGAAGATGCTCTAGTTCAAAATGACCTTGCTCATCCAAATTGCACCCCTGATCTGAAGAGTGTCTGTCTGGAGTGTCTCAACTTGACTCTATGATTGTTGCTCAGATTTTTACTTCTCAATTATACTAAACAAACCTAAATTAAACTTTTGGGGTGTGTTTAGTTTATACCCAATGCTCTCACATAACACTAATCTTGTTGAAAGTCCCACCTTACACACAAAGGACGGTGGGAATGACTCATGTAGAAAAGAAGTGTGAAGCGACGACAAAGTAAGGTGTTTGTTGTTGTGAATACCTATTTTGGCCTTATTCAATTCTAACTTCAACGTGGTACTCAAAGCCGTGCCAACCATCCCAACCATCCCTTTTCACAATAGCTCATTATACTACAACTACTCCTCCTAGCACTATGAACTCCCTTGATGTTATAAAGCTTTGCAGGCTCTTCTTGGTCTCTTTATTGTTGAAGTTGCAAATCAAATCACATTCAACAATGGGCCCATCAACTCCTAGTACACAATTTCTTCCTTCCTTCGTTGTTGTTTCAATGCAAAATGGGCCCATGGGGAACATGGGTTTAAAAATGGTGTCAAAACAATGAACGAGTGAAGAGTCGAATTCTGTCAAGTTGTGTGTCAGTGACAAAATACCAAGCGCGATCTTTTTTGTGTCCCCAATCTTTTGAATTGAAACATTTTGTATACCATTTGAGGCTCCAATGAAACCATCATCATAGCATCTCCACAGGTAGCAATATCGTGGCTTGTATGTAAAGCAACGGTGTCATTTTTTTTAACACTAGGATGAATGGGATTTACAAAGTGTAATTTCTCTCCCAGGAGGTGTGAGGGAATTTCAGTTTGTTGTTGGGTATTGCATTTTTTCATCAAAATTTCAGTTGCTTCATCAAGCATTGCGATATTTCATCATGGAGAGATTATTCTGTGGCTCCCAGGCTTTAAGTGGGGTAAATCCTTCAAAATTAGGGAGTCCCCAAAATAACGGCTCTTGGCTCTTGTCTGGGGATTGGTTATTTCAAGAACTCCTTGGTCCAAGGGAGTTAAGCTACACATAGTACTTGAGATGTTATTCAACCTTTAAAGAACATGAAATTTTATTTCAGACCTGTAAATATGCACAAGATATAACAATCTCTAAAAGAGCCTGTAAAACAAAGTGACTTATTGGCAATCATCCACAAGAAGATTTAGCCAATTTTGGCTGTAGACAGGATGTGAAAGTAGAAGGATTTGACGAATTCGGACAATTTTCTAGGCAAAAATCCTTTGCATATGTTGAAATCATATTTTGCAGATTCAGAAAATACAAACATGCCCCCCAAATAACCACTGCTTTATATTGTCCAATATTTCATGTTTACAAATGAGGAAATAATTTGTGGTGGATGTTGCATGTGTTAAACACTGGTAAATGGCCAAATAGGTGTGTAGAGATGCTCTTATGAGTTTCAAGCATAATTCCAACTTTTAGAAGGAAAAGCAAGTGGAATCCATGACCCTTTTAGTACTTAAGTAGTAGTACTCGTGTGATCAATTTGATTTCATCAATAAGCGACATACCAATAAAGTACTTGTGTAAGTATTTCCGTAACAAAAGCAAGAACAATACAAGCAAGCTGTCAGCCTCCTTGTTGCAGCCGACAGACATATGTTGCTTCTTGATAACTGTGTACTTTCAAACACATTTCTACATAGAAAGTGTTGTTGGGTTTAGACCGTATTTTGACATTTAAAATGATGGAGCATATTGAAGTAGGAAAACTCAAGCCACCTACTAAATGGACTACCACACCTGTCACACAATGGAGTTAAGTGTAAAACCTTATCAATTATTGATTTCCACAAACATGTGTATCGGCAAAGTTCACAAGAGAGGGAGGAGAAGCACAATACCCACTAAAACAACATTGTTATGTATGGTAGTTCAATTATTGAAATTCTCACTTATTTACCAAAAGAGTGCAAAATTTTGAGTGTCCATCCCTACTAAAAAGTCAAGCTGCATCTGAAGAGTCAAGTTTGGCATGCACCCACACACACACATACCATGAACTGAAACACTAATACTTGCAGCAGCAGGCAGACAAAACAGCCACAATCAAAGTACTTGAAATACTTGCAGGCAGGCAAACACTGCATCATTATTACAAATAAAAAATCACCAGTGGGAAGAGGGGGGAGAGAGAGAGAGAGAGCTTGTGACCACATAAATTAGTTCATCACAAAACATTTGCTGCAAGATTTCGCAGAGCAATTAACTTAAGAGCACCTAGTGATCACCGGAAAATTGGGTCCAGCATCAACTGGCCTAGCATCAACCTCATAAAGATTCATGAACATTTATTGATTTCTTGTCAAATGAATGATATGGGTGGAAATTAATTCAGTTGATTATCTGCCTATCCAACCACATGTAGTAGACAGGTAGAGAAGGAATAGAGCACATTTTCTTTCAATCTCAGACATTTGTTGTGTGTCAGTTTTGCAGATTTGGTCATGAGCCTAAAGAGAAGAACCTTGAATTGTGGTCTCATTTAATTGCTGTGCAACTTATGCTGTGGGTTTTGTCAATTTGGGTTTGGCTGCCAAAGACCCTTACAAGACCCACCAATAAAAAGTATTTAGTTTGAGCCACAAAAAGCTGCAGAATGAACTAACCTTTTGATTCTGATTGGAAACTTTGCCAGCTTCGTGCTTCAGCAGCTTCCCTCCCCACCGCTCTGCAAGAAAAATTAAGTTGATAAATACTTAGTTTTAGCCCCACATTTAGCACCTTTTCTAGTGCCCTAGAAAAGCCCAGACAATAGGTTAGCTAACATTTCCAACTTTGCAAATGGGTATTTGATTTTGTTAATAACAATTGGTTCTAGGCTTTTAAATATTTCAGAATCAGACAACCAGAAGTTTCAGTCAGGGTTTTTTAATTCCTTCAAATTTGTGAGGAAGATGGACTGGCAAATCATCCACAAGAGGACCAGGCCAAATTTGACTCGAGGTCACAGAAGAAAGTAGAAACCTCACTATATTTTGGCTACATGCTAGAACATTTCATCTAAATTTGGCAATTTCAAAAAACAATTCCCCCAAAAAATGGCAAAGGTGTTTGACAAAGAACCATTTATTTTCACAAAAGAACAGGTAAAGAACCAGTGGTTCTACTTGGTGGTGATTTGATTTTTTCCATTTTTTGGAGAACTATGATTAATATCTCAAAACCAGTTTCTTGAATTTTGTTGGAAAACAGTAGTTAAAAAATCTTAAGAACCAACCTGATAACTGCTGGCGTCTATTTCTGTTTCAAATAACTCCCAACACTGATTCCCACTCAATCTCCCAAATGTTTAATACAGGAAGCATTAGCAGGATGCAAACAAGTAATGGAAAATTCAAACAAAAATGTGGAATAACAATTAGCCAATGGTACTAGTCTCTATGGGCAACCTTGAAATAAGACCATTTCCAGCCACACCCCCTATTTGGGCTTTGACCATTGTTAACCTCATCCAACATAGAGGGTTTAATTATTTCTCCATCTGCACCCACAAACACAAAAAATTGAACATAATGTGAGAGACTCTTTACATGCCACCACCTGTGCTAATCTTATTGTTGGCCAATTGAAAGCAATGATTTTCTTTTTACTGGTCCTTTTGGAGATTGCTGTACCTTTGCCTGTTTACAGGTCCACAGTCTAAACCCAGTTTCACACTATTTGAAGGTTCAATTTCATCCAAAGTAATGTGTACACATCATTCTAGTGCTGTTGGTGGATATTCTCTTGGAACACCAAACCATCAAGGGTCAGGGCATTTTTGCTGAAGATTGATAGCTCTACCCATGCAACAAATGTGGAATGACAAAATCATATAAGTTGGGTTGAAATACTTCACATCAACACTATCACATCACCTCAAATCACGAGAATAAACCAGCTTTTGCAAAGAGATCTCTATGGGTGGTGAATTCATACCTCAATGCAGCATGGTAGCATTCGTGGCTGGCTGCCCATCCTGTAACAGCTCCATCAAAGCCAAATCTCTTATCCAAAATTTGGATGTCATAGTTCATCAGTTTTGGGAACGCCCACCCACCATGAACTTCACTGTGATTTGAGAAATTCCTCTTTGATTCCACTCCTTGAATGATGTGCAGATTTCCAACAATTATGTAAAGATTCAATTGCAAAACCTTGAAACAGATTTCATTAAGAAACAATGGAGTAAGTACCTTCAACATCTGTCATCAAAACCTTGTGGGAGCAATGGTGAATCCTCAGATGGTCCACTGCTGTTTGGGAGGAGCTCAAATCATCAAAAAAGATTGTTTCCTGTTTTAGCCTCCACCAGATGCACCACAAGCTCATCTGTGTAGCTGATAAAATCACAACAGTGCCAAATGAATGTTCTGGACACATGCTTGCTGCATTCTGTTTTTCATCTCCCAACCTGTGATCCCACAATTTCAAAAGACCCAACAAGAACTTCCACACAATTTAAGCTTCTGCACAATCAACTGCCTTTTGGGTCCTACAACAAACCACAGAAACCATGTAATGGGCTTCCAACACATTTGCATGATATGGCAAAATTCATCTGCAAAAGGTGCCAGTGCTCAAGATTGTCAACTGGAAAATCACTGGCAAGATCTTGCTCTTAAGAAAATGAACAAGAAGCACCTCCAGTGTACAACCCAGTGAGTAGGCCTGCCACAAGACATTGTGTCAATGTATCTGTTGAGTGAGTGACAATGGCAGCTGCAATCACAGCACCGACAACAATGTATCTCCACACCAACAGCATCTGATCTCCTGAAACCAACCTCATTTGAACCTGTTATAGCAAGCAAAGCAATGCAATGCAATGCTTCAACAATCAGCCAATGTGCCTGGATTTTTGCAATGGATTGTAGCTCAGGGACACAAGATCATCCTCACTTTTCACTCTGAAACCCTAAATTGTTAAGCAAAGATGGGCCTGATTTCAAACAGTTTCCAAACAGATTTGCAGAGTGAAGGTGCATAGATTGTGCTCACTCAGAGAGAAGTTGCAGAAGTTGCTCTCTACTCTCACCTGGAAGGATAATCCATACTGAACATGAGCACGAGAACGAACTCCAACTGCAGGAGGCTTCAGCAACCGCGATCAGAAGTCTTCCTCTTCGTTCTTCCAGATGATCAAAGATCGTCACCTCTTTCTCATCAGTTAGCTCCTCTCTGGTGGTGGATATAGCCATGCTGATGATAGTCCTGTCTGAAGCGGCAACTCCTTCTCCTGCTGCTGGTGCTGCTGTTGTTCCTCAGGGCCCTCTCTCGACTGCAGCAGATCAGTTCCTGTCGACAGGTGATGCGCTACTAACGGATGTTATATGCTGCTGGTGGCCAGCCATCAAAGCTTCATGCAAGCAACCAGACAAACTGACAACCTCTACTGATGCCAATATTAACAAAACAAAATTCTGCATTCTTCAGCAAACAACAAAGCTTGTTCCTGCATTTCTTCAACAAACAAAGCTTGTTCCTACGTTTCTTCAACAAGGAAAAGGTTTGTTCCTGAACTCTTCAGGAAACAAACAAAGTTTGTTCTGGAATTCTTCAACAAACACACCAAAGGTTGTTCCTTTTGGGAGTTGTGCAGGAACACCCTTTGGTTTGTTTGTTCTCCAACAACAGCTAAACAAACAACCATCAACAACAGCAGAATGAATGAATCATCATCACACAATTCACAACAATAAACATCAACAACACCACAACACTTGGGATCAATCAATCATCACACAACTCCACAACAACAATTGTCATCAACAACACAACAACAAACAATGGAATGAATCATCACACAATTCACAACAACACCACAACAACTGTGGAATGAATTGTCACACCATTCACAACAAGATTGGAATCATACAACAACAACCATTGTCATCAACACAAATAGTGGAATAAAGGGTGACACAAATTCACAGCATTCATGATCATAAAAACCCACCCATAACTCTTTCTTTTGCACACATAGTGAGAGAATGAGCATGTTAATCTGAGATGTTTCTTTGGACCATTGTTGAAAATTTTTGTGAAAAAGTGTGGGGGAGAAGCTCAATGGGTGTGTGTCAAGGAGTGTAATGTAGAAAGCTTCAACCCCAAGAAACATTGGCAAAACATCTTCCCTTTGTCTCCATTTCCGAGTAGTTTGAATCTAAAGCTAAATTGCTAATGGTTACCAAACATTTTCCCATTGTCTCTATTTCCAAGTATTTTGAATCTAGAGCTAAATTGCTAATGATTACCAAATACCATGCACCATGCTTGCTTGTAAACTCTAACATAATACATTACCAAATTTGCAAGGAACACATGCATTTCATAAACTCTACATGACACACTTTAAACACACCAAATTTACAAGAAATGCATTTACTTCATAGATTCCAATAAGACACATTGAATTTGCAAGAAATCCACTTACTTCATACGTTCTAACACGACACACAAAGAACACACAAGTTTGTATGAAATGCTATTACTTCATGGATTTTAACATCGCAGACTAAAAACACACCAAATTTGCAAGAAATGGGTGCACTTCATATATTTTAACATGATGGACACATAAAAAAACGCGACAAATTTGGAAGAAATATGGGTGCAATTCACTCGTTTTATAGGGAATTTCATGAGAATTCAATATAATGAACTTGTATAAAAAAATGTGAACACGAAGTGCATGATTAATGTACTAGGGTTAATGCTTTGGACCAAGTGGAGGTACACACATCTATACACATATGTATTTGTCATTTATTATGGGTTAATAATATATTTATGAAATTAGAAATGTTTAGTATTCATAATATGCTAAACTAATCATTTAGAAAAAATATTTATAAATTTACATAAGATTTTAGAAATACTTAAAATCTAATTTTAATTTTAATCCGTCCATGATTAGGTAAGATATTTAAATACCTATTTATTTATTTTTTTAAAATTTAAAAGTGACCATTGTATTTCAAGAATACATATGGCATTGAATAATGAATTGTGTATCTACTGTCGACATTCACAAAATACCACATCCATCTTCAAATCCATGATTGAATTTGAACCCAAGACCTAATGAAAGACCTAATGAAAGCAGGTTGAACACCTTTGCCATTACACTAGAAAAACCCCATCAGGGTTTAACAACATTTTGCCATCAAACCACACTAGCACTTTATGACAAAAATGGGCTGAATATTTTGTTTATTATGTTTGCTTTGAATTCATTTGGAAATCCAATTTGATATGCCTTTTCTTTTTCATTCTTGGTTAAATGAAGCAAATAAAGACATGATCTTGAAGGTTTTTCAAAGATCTAGGCAATGAATTGAATATTGTTACAAAATTTCGAATTTGTTTTTGCAAAATGCTTTTAAAAGTCAATTATGTTTCATGAATCAAATTTATTACTAGAATGATTTTTTTTTTTTGCTTGAATTGACATACAATATTTTAAAGGTGCTTGAATTCAACATGGATTGAAGGCCTTCTTAAAAACTTTGACAAGTTTAATTTCATTTTACTTATAGAATGTTCAATGTTTATAATTTATGGTCAAATTAATGTTATATTTGTCACCTTTTTAACAATTTGTTGCAATTAATAAGAGGTACAATGAAAACAATGTTAATTGCATCTTTAAAGATATTTGAGTTTTTATCTCAACTCAATTTAACATAAACATATTTGAAATGAAATCATTTTCTGTTGATTGTGTGTAGTGGTTTGTGCATTGCATGTAATGCAACAATTAATGTGGATGTGTTGTTGTGGTCATGTGAAATATCATCATGTCAATTTCATCACATTCACAATTTAATGAAATATAATCATGGAATGTAACCATGTTTTGTTATAGTGTTAACGTACATATTAGAACATGACACATTTAAAACACACCAAATTTACCAAAAATGCACATAGTTCATAGATTCTAACATGACACACTAAAAACATGTTGAATTTGCAAGAAATGAACTTGGGCAATTAGAATCATTTGGCCTCATTTTTTGTGCTCCCTTCCAATGTGTATTAAACCTACAAAAACAAGACAAAATCAAAATTGATGACAAAGAGGCTTGTAGATAATTTCCAATTATCCAAGTTGGAGGGCTCTTATGTTGTGCCAACAATTTTTATGTCAATTTCAAATCATGTAAATTGATCATTCATCATAGAACAATACATTACAATCAAAGTTTTCATTTTCAATTTGTGAGGTAGGTGGACTCACAATCATCTGCAAAGGAATGAGCCAAATTTGGTTAAAGGTCAAACAAAAAATAGAAAAAAATTAGAATCTTGCTTTGTTTTGGTGATAGATCTAGGAATGTATTATTTAAATATGGCAATTTTAGATTTTTTTCTAATCAAAATATGCAATATTGGTGATTTTCCTCAAAAAATCCTTTGTACCCTTCACATTGGATTCACTTTTGTCATCATAGTGCAAATTTTCATCCTAAAATAAAACATTGATTACAATACTAGAGACATTTTGTTTTGCAAAGTGTGTAAGTCAATATTAATGCACATATTATTGATGTGTGAAAATCAACAAAGCCTAGATTTATCATGGGGAATGTATATGAGTTGATGCATGTCATGTTGTCACCAAATTTTTGTTCTCTTTTATTATGACCTTTGCAAGTTGTCTTGATTGTTGATCATGGGATTTTTGTACATTCATGTACTATTATACGATGTCAAATGTATTCACACTTGTTGTCATGTCATGCCTTATGAAAATTGGGTCAACTTTTTGTGTTATGTCCATGTTATTGAATTGGGCCAATCTTGGTTCTTACATAATCATTTGATATTATGATCATGAGAACCTTGACAAACCAGAATGTGAAAAAAATAATTATTTTTTCCTATTTAACAATAATTGCACAATACATGAACAAGAGGATAATGCTTTGAAAGGTTGTCAAAAATGTGATAATGACATCCTTGCCTTCAAGGATTCTAAAAAGAAAGCAAAGCTTAAGTTTTAATTTCAATTAACATAATTGAGTTAGATTTAAGGTTTTAAAGGAGGGTGAGTTGCTTGTTGAAATTTCAATGAAATATTTCATATTAAAACCTACGATCCAAATAACTTCTTACTAAATATTTTTTTAATTCATTATAAATGAGAAATGGGCAATCATGGACGCATATGAAGCTAACAGATTAATTGCCTACAATAAAGTTCATTTAATTTTAATCATATTGAAATAAATTATAGAAAACATAGAACATTTATATCATGTTTTACATGAATTTGGATGAGGTTTATTGATGTCATTTATGACATCATTTTTTTTTTGACAATGTGTTCTTTAAGGAGTAGCTTAAGGTTTGTTTAAATTTTTGTTAATGATTTTTTAAAAATCCAAGCCATTGGAAAAGACACTATGACATGCTCCCAAAAGCTTGCCAGAAAATATTGAGGTAAACTTCTCAATATGATGTATTTTGAAAGACTTGAAAGTCTTGGGCACACTTTGTATTGGGACAAAAAGGACATATGAGAGCTTTGAATTAGGACTAAAATGTTTGCTTCTTTAGTTGATTTCATAAACATGTGAAAATGCATGGGTGAAAGCATGGTAAAGTATATAGAAAAAGTTGACAAAAGAATTTCAAGTTTAAAAAGAGGTAGTTTTTCATGAAAACACAAGAAAGTAAATTCAAATTTTAGTTAAATTTCATTTTGAAACTATTGAGCCCTCAATTGGGTTTATTGTAAATCAATTACAAAATTTCAAAAAAATTGGAATAATAAAAGTAAGGAATAAAAATGTTTGAAATTGATTGGTCAATATGGTGTTCAAACCTACTTTTTCATTAGAAAATTTAATGAAATATACATGTATGAAGTCATAGCATAAAGACTATTATATATTCAAGGGCATCACCAAAAAAAAAATTATTTTATCTTTGGTAGAATATATTGACAAATACTTGTATCAAATCTTACATTGTAGAAAGTAGGTTCTAAAAGTTACTTGCATTTAGAAAAGTTTACTTGAAACCTATTTTTACAATGCAAAATTTAAAAATTAATATGTAATAATGAAGAAGTATTTTGTTATTTATCATTCAACTAAAAAGATTGAATGTATAACAATTTTGTGATGGGTTTTGGTCCTATTTTTTGTTCATTTGACAAGTAGATTGGCAAGTACTTTAATTGCACATTTTATGGTGCTTTCATCTGCATAAACTAAAAGAAAAAGGCGATGAGTGCATTTGGAGCCAAATTGGGTCATTAAAATGACCATGCATTGAAACTCACATGGCCCAAACTTGGGGGCATGCACCACCCTCCTCCTTATAACATACTTTGTAATTAGTGGTAGGGATTATTTTGAAATGACCCAAATTCTCAAGAGTCATAACATGGACTATCAAAACTAAGATACATAATGTTCTAAATCTTTGAAGGCACATAATTCCATCAAAAAATGTGTTGTTTTGAAATGTGACAAAAATATCCAGTAGTAAGGTCTTTCCGACATCATATGACTTCCTATTTCAATCGAAAATCATTTGATGGGTTATTTGTTTTAAGTTTAAATGGTCAAAAATGAAGTTGCCAATTTGATTATTGATCACTCTTTTGGCCATAACTTGTGTTTCAAATCTCCAAATGGAAAATTTGACCCCATTTTCAATATCTTATATTCAAAACCTTTTCAATGGTTTAAATAGGGCCCAATTTAAATACAATTTGTAATTTGGGTATGCCACCAATAATACCTTGCACAAAATATTTTGTAATAAAAGGTGAAAAAATACTTCATTTTGCATTAAGCACATGGTTTTTAACGTTTTCTATATGAAACCTTATCACATAGATTCAAAACATTCATGGGATTCCAACTCCCAAAATGGAATCCATTTGGGTTGTTTGGGATTCAATTTCCCACACTTGTGAAAGTGAATTTGACTCCAATTAAAACACTTTCCCAACCCACTTTAACCTTGGCTTAAGTCCAAGGCTATAGTTGCAACATTCAAATTTTTTCATTTCAAGGACATATATATTATGTTGTTCTAGTTAAGAGTTAGTTTCACACCCAAATTAGGGGCACAACACATTGTTTTGTTCATTTCCAAATAAAGGTTTTACCACTTTAATATTGGTGATTACTGTGCAATTTTAAAAATTTCAAAGAATTATAATCACATTTGATTTCTTTGATTACTTGCACCATGGTGGTTTAAAAATTTCAAAAGCTTCAATATAAGCCAATTCTTACAACCATGGTTCATTTTTCACTAATAACAATTGATCATATCATATATGTTATTAATGTAAATATGTTGTTGAAAGTTGAGTATTATTTCTCACCTTCCCATAATAAGAGACACTTTAAAAAGAAATATGATGAAGGGATGTAGGGGTTGATTGTTATCTCTCACCTCCATAACATCCAAAAAACATTGTGGTTAAAATTAAGAATTATAATTAAAAGCATAATCAAGTAAACATTAATGTCAGGTGATTATTTTGACAACACCTTCATATATAGATTGATCATTGTTTTGTTATTAAGGAATTGATTAGACTAGTACAACCTTATCGTAACTAGTTGACCGTTGTATTGTTGGCCCAAATGGCATTATCTTCAAGATTTTAATAGACACAACTTTCCACAAAATATCAATTTTGAAAAAAGAAGAAGTTGGGCCCAAGTGTGAATGTAAATGTCATTGGACCAAGTGTTACAATTTGAGATATGAAAAGGAAACAAAATTTTAAAACCCATATGATGAAAAAACATTGATTTGTTGACATGGTTGAAATGTTATTGATCAAAGTGGGAAACAAATGTGAACAAGACCCCTAACTAGCCCAAGTGTGAATCAAATGTAATTGGCCCAAATGTTAAGGTTTTTAACTTTAAATTCTTTCAATGGTTTATGTTTCAAATTGGTTTTATTGGTCGAACTATGTTTTAATGGTTTATGTTTCAAGTGGCTACTTTGGTCAAATTTGGTTTCAGTGGTTTATGTTTCAAGTGGGGTTCAATGGTCAAACTAGGTTTCAGTGGGTTATGTTTCAAAGTGACCTAGATGTGGATATGCTTCATGTTTCAGAGATTGTTTCATTATGTGGTCCCAAACTCTAAATTCCTTTAATGGTTTATTTTTTGCATTGGTTTTAGTGGCCAAACTACATTTTAATGATTTATGTTTCATGTGAGTTTCAGTGGTTTATGTTTTAGTGGATTATATTGTGCATTTCAAGTCGAAACTTGGGTGGATTTAAGGTGGTGTGCGCACAATGACCTTTGTAAACTAAATGCAGTCTATTTAAAACGATTACCTGTGTTTTGAAGATTATTGTATCATTTTTTAATGCCTTATTTGATTGCAAGAAATCATGGCCAAACATAAAGATATTTTTGTGCTTTTGGCATGTAAAAAGAGCTTAGTAGAAGTAAACATGCATTAAAATCAAGGTATGGTAATCTAGGCAAAGGTCTTAAAAAATATGGGGTGTATCATACATGATATAATGTAGTTTGATGGAAAGACTCCTTTGGAATTCACGAAGGAGGAGTTGTTAAAGCTTATGGAAACGATTCCAAATGTTCAAACATTTTGGTCATATGTTATTTCAAAATGGGTGCCAAAATGTGAAATGTGGGTGATGGGGAATTGGAATCTCCCATACATTGACCATGATACTAATGTTGCCATTGAAAGCGACATTGAGAGCTTCAAAGTCATAATTCTCTAGAAGTGTTGAAGATTATGATGTAGATGTTAGAAACATAGATAAAGGTGTGGTAGATATTAGAAACAATGTGGTAGATAAGTGTTGCAAGCAATCAAAGACATAGGTAGATTTGAGATATGTTAGTACCACGAACATGTTAGAATAAGGAGGGAGAGAAATATTTATCCCATATGGTTTGTCAATGTCATGGTACATGGAAGGGAATAAAGAGCAAGGTTGGAAGGGAGTTGAATATCTCACTCCAAGCATTGTTCACATACTTGTGTGTTCTATGTGCTTGTGATTGCTCTGATACCACGCAATCTCTCCTCTAATCCTAATAGGTTATGGGCCCACTCATGCGAGTTGCATGATTAGAGGTTTGATTGCTTGTGTGCATTGAGAGAGAACTTGAGGGTTTGTGTGTGTTGGAGGTGCAAGTTTGCACTATTGGAGGCACTTTTGGAGCCTTGGAGGAGTTTTGAAGAGCTTTGGAGGGGCTTTGAGGTTTTGGAGGCCATTTGGAGTTTGGAGGTGCATAAGTGCTGGATTTGTGCTCTTTGGAGGTATTTTGAAGCATTGGATGTGCATGTGTGCACATTCCAGCATTGTAAGTCTTGATTTGAGTCATTAAGGTGTATTTGTGCACATTTGATTCATAGAGCACTTGATTTGAGTTGGTTGGGTGCATTTTGAGTGTGTAAGGAGGCATTGATGCAAGTGGGAGCCATTAAGGGCTGAATTTTGTGATTGGAGGTGCATTGGTGCACAATTGAGCCATCTAGGGGCTGGAGTGTGTTTATGAGAGTGCATTGAAGCAAATTGCATCTAAGAATGTTCATTAGGCACTAATTGGCATTTGGTTGAGCGCATAAGTGGGTAGAGAGGTCGGATTTGAGTGCAAAATGGCATCATTTGAGGGAGAAAGCGCTAGAGTCATTGACAAGTTCAATGGGGAGAACTTTAACCTCTGGAAGTTCAAGATGGAGATGGTGTTGGCCTCCATGGACCTTTGGGAGATTGTTGATGGGTATGAGGAGGGTCCACCATCCAATGCGGACCCCAAAATCATCAAGGAGTACCAACGGTGCGTGAAGAAGGCCATGTCTATCATTGGCATCAACTTGGTGGATAGTCAACTTCACCACATCAAGAGGTGCAAGGGACCCGCGGAGGCATGGAAGACACTTTGCAACATCCACAAGACACGGAGCTTATCCAACATCCTCTTCATTTGCCGCAAGTTCTTCATGTGCAAGATGCAAGAGGGAGAGGACCTTCTAGACCACATCAACAAGGTCAAGGCACTTGCGGATCAACTTGCTTGCTTGGAGGTGCCCGTGAGGGATGAGGATGTTGTGATGACCTTGCTTGAAAGCCTGCGACCTTCCTACGAATACCTAATCACCGCCTTGGAGACCTTGACCATGCAAGACCTCACCATGGAGTTTGTGATCGCAAGATTGATGCATAAAGTGTCCAAGAGGAGGGAGAAGGAGCCGCAAGGTAAAAGATGCGACGATGGTGTCAATGCAAGGAAAAGGAGGGACCACATCTACACGCAAAGACACCAAGACATGCTACTATTGTGGCAAACCAGGCCACATTGCACGATTTTGCTTCAAGGCCAAGAACAACAACAAGGAGAAGGAGAATGCCAACAAAGCCAAGGACGATGATGACTATGC
>Ga0209208_10007709_pt1 | contig 14528 bp, 16 predicted proteins | sample S1TSphfallax_3_FD_187694 | JGI IMG/M metagenome (GOLD analysis project Ga0209208, IMG submission 187694) | Host-associated microbial communities from peat moss isolated from Minnesota, USA - S1T2_Fd - Sphagnum fallax MG (SPAdes) (version 2) | ecosystem: Host-associated > Plants > Peat moss >...
AAAAAAATAAAAAAAAAAAAAAAAAAAAAAAAAAAAACACTATCTATATATATGAGAGTGATACATAACCGAAAATTTTATACACATCTAGGAAGAAGTATTAAGGTTTGTAATTTTTCAAGGTTTGGAGGATAATGTATTTTAGACTCAAAACCTTAAACCCTAGTTGGCATTTTAAGTGGGAAGTGACAAATTGGCAATGCATATTGTTTATGCATATCCATGATTTTTTAGCATTCAATAATGGTGTATTCATAATAGGCAAAGGGATTTTTTATTTTCTTTAAAGTGAATTATTATTATTTTTAAATGAAAAAAAGAAGAAGAGAGAGGGTAACTAGTTTTAGTCTGGGTTACCCAGAACCAAGTGTAATTTTCCGAATCGGAACAAGATTTTTTTTTAAATAAAAAAAAAGAACTCAACTCAGAACCAAATTCCAGGTTCCACCTATGTTTTAAACCCCACAACTGGAATCATAACTTTTATAATATAATAATATAATAATATAATAATATAAAATATTTTAATAAAATAATATAATAAGGTAAAAACTTCCAAAAGTTGGATCCAATAGATTATAACTGGTTTCATATTAGGTGAACCGGTTTCTTTGGTGAAAGTGTTTAGACTGTTTAGAAAGTGTGGAGAGCTTTTTCAAATTCTGAAAAAAACCTGTCAGATTTGGCTTAGTGTAAATGTAGTATAATATCAAAGGACAGTTAGAATCACTGCAAGGTCCCTGCAAAAGAGTACAGGCCCTTATTACTTCTTTTGCAAGGACCCCAGACAGTTGTCAATCAGACCTAATCTGACAGATTTTTTTCCTTTTAAGCGGGAAGAAGAGGGTCCTCCTATCTTTTCAATATGTACCTACCACTCAGTCTACGGCCCCCCCACCCCCCCCGCCCCCAAACAGGTAGGTACTCCAAATTCTAGAAGGTTCCTGAAAGATAGGCCTATCATATCTTCAACCCAAGTTTTGGCTTCCTTGTAGTAGGCTCACATGCCAATTGATCCCAAATGAGCCATTTCTTCAAACCCTAAATCCATGCATAGTATTTATTAATGGTATACAAGAGGTTTTTCAGTGGAAACAAACAGAGTGAGGACCTTTCTCTTGGAAGTTCTTTGTTGCAACAAATGAACCTCTTCCAATCAGCAAGCAAGTCTTATGAATCTTCTTCTTCTTCTTCTTCTTCTTCTTCTGGGTACTTGGGTCAATATTTCTGGCATATTTCGTGACATCCATCAACATGGATTGAAAATACTCTTTTAGAATTGCAACAGAATTCCTGCCTCTGCAAGTTTTAGTTGTATTCTTCTTCTTCCTGCCAGCACAAAATTTTGTGTAGCCGAAAAAAGGAAAACAAAAGGATTGCCATAAAATTGTATGCTCTTTCTGTCTCACATCAGTTCAAGTTCATGCCATGTTGTGCTCTTTATATAGTGTACATATTCCCTCTTCCCCCATCTCCTCTTGAACTCCCCAAGTACCTTACCTATACATGCAAGTCAGTCAATGTGTGTATCATGAATTATACCTAACACCCACCTACAACGCAATTGTGTGAATTTGTACCAACCAACATTCCACAAACCCTGAACCCTAAACCCATTGAATGCAAACAATTTATTTTGTGTAGAAAGTCGCATAATAATCTACCCCTGCTTTTGCTTGCAATCAAACTTTCCATCTTTCTTTCCTTACTCCCCAAATATCGAATCTGTAAAGACCTGTGCCAATTTTTTCTAGTGTAATCAGAGAGCACCTTACAGAGCTAATCAAAAGAAACACTAATGCCCAATCACAGATTCGTAAAAATGATCACCACCAGCATCAAATACGTAACACATTTGAAGCACTACAAAACAATTTTCAAGACCCATTTCAGGAATCTCTCCAATAGATCTGGACATTGACGAATCGGAGTTTGAAAAGATCTACTGAAAAAACATCAAACAAATTTGAAGCACTACAAAACAATGTTCAAGACCCATTTCAAGAATCTCTCCAATAGATCATCTGGACATCGGCAAATTGGAGTTTGAAAAGATCTACTGAAAAAACGTCAAACAAATTGGAAGCAGTACGAAATGATGTTCAAGACCCATTTCAAGAATCTCTCCAACAGATCATCTGGACATCAACGAATCGGAGTTTGAAAATATCTACTGAAAAAACATCAATTTGGATGCTATGCAAAACCCCCCATGATTCATATGGGTCCTGCAAGCTCTGTATACAGAGGACTCAGAAATTGGGTGGCTCCTTGCACCGGGGCTTGCTTCCCTTCCCCTCATGCCCATATCATTTTGAGGCAGCCATGCATGCGTGCATGATAAAGTCTCATACAGAAAGAAGCAATTTTGTGCTTCAAGGATTTCAAGCATCATCTCATGTCTGTTTTTTTCCCAATTAATAATCTCAGACTTGCAATCTCTTGTTCTTGAAGCAGATATCCAAATTGGCACTCTGCTATTGTTAGGATGTTTATTGAACAGAGATGTACTTACTAGGCTAACTCCATTGCCGCTCAGTACTGGAACACATAATTGCAGCAATGTCACCTACAAGATTGCACTGACACTACATGGCTTTGTTGCATGCAGGTTGCTGCAGCTGCATGGCGCTACAGTTGTTGCCGTTGCTCCATTCGTACGTTTTCCAACTACTTGCACAGTTCTCTCTCTCTCTCTCTCTCTCTTCTCGTGCCGTTTGCGCACTCCACACGTGGCTTCTTTCTGCTTTTCAGCCACCTTTTGTTTCTCCTCTCACGCTTTGCATAACAGCAAACAACAACGGCTGCGGAAGCTGTATAGACTCAACCCCTATAAGAAGACGATCATCTCCTTCTTCTCCTCAGCATCATCGGCAGCTTCTTCTCCTGATATTCTTCCTGATCTTTTGTCCTGAATCGAGGAATACAATAAGCAGCAGCACACTTTGCAGAGGTTCGTGTTCTTTCTTTTTTGTTTTCTTTTTTTTGCTCTTTGTACAAAGGGAAATCGATGTCATGATCTTGTGGATTTGCTCTCGTGTCGTCCGTCTCCTGTCGATCTCTTTTGAAGGTTTGTAGTGGCTCTTTTCTCAGAATCATGCATATGATATTATACGCGATTTGCTTGTGGCTGGCTTTCCTGCAGGAGCTTTAGTGTTGCTATTTATCTAGCTATCTCTTTCTCTCTCTCTCTCTCTCACTTACTCTTCTGAGACTTTGTATAGCCGATACCGGAAGATTGACGTGAGGATCTTGCGTATATATGATGCATATGGAAGTAGAATCTTAGAGACTATAGAATCGCTGGAGAAGCGGATTGCTTTGTTGCGAAATCTAGATCTATGATGTGGTGCAACAATCTCCGTTGCAAGGGAGTATGGATCTGGTGGAAGAATGCTGAGTGCTTACAAATGCCGATGCGGAAGGTTTGGGGGAACGCACGACGGTATGGATCCTAGCTGCTGCTGCTGGATTGATGAGTGCAGTGAACGGGGGGAGGCTTATGATCAGGGTTGGAAGAAAGCAGAAGGATCTGTCGCCCGATCTTCTTGCTGTACTCGTGGTTGTTGTTACTGTTGTTGTTTTGCTCCTCATTGGGACGGGGTGTTGTGGCCGGGGTGCAGTTGTGATTGTCTAGGGAATCATTCTTCTTCTGCGGATATGGCGAAAGCTGCAGAAATGCCGCGTTTCAAGCTCAACACCGGGCAATACATACCCGCGGTAGGACTCGGGACATGGCAAGCGAAGCCAGGCGAAGTTGGTGAGGCTGTGAAGTACGCTATCAAGGTAATCCCAGAGTCTTGTCTTTGCGCCCTCACATCGCTTTCCATGAGAAATGAACTTCGGGCTTCGAACTCTTCTCACTTCTGTTTTCCAATTGCACAATTCTTTCAAGGAAAGCTCCATCTTGTCTACCTCCCATTCCCAGAGTATCGCAGCATCAGCTTCACACCATGCATTCAGTTTTCAGAGTCCTTGGTCTCCCTCAATCCCTTGCATGAGAACTTCAGGCTTCTCTCCTCAATTCTGTTTTCCAATTGCATGATTCTTTGAAGGAGAGCTTGACCTTGTCTACTATGATGTCTAGAGCAGATCTAGTTTGATCTCACATCCATGATGTGAGATCCTCTCCTCAATGTGTAGCAGACAACCTCTGATGTCCAGACTACTGCTTCACATCATCAATTTGGATTGTATCACATCACAATTGTCATCACTTAGGTTATGTGTTAGTCTAACCATCTCTTGTGTTGGCACAGGTTGGATATCGGCACGTTGATTGTGCGAAAGCATATGGCAATGAGAAAGAGGTGTGTAATCTCCTCTATCACTGGGAACAGCCAGTGTTTCTTGTTGGCAAATTTCAATGTAGAAACCTGGTTCGGACATTTGGCAGTCCTTATTAGGCAAAGAGCCTGGATCATGTGAATCAACTTGGAATTGGATTGGCAGATTGGTGATGCATTGCAAGAGCTCTTCAAGGAAGGGATTGTTACACGTGGCGATCTGTGGATCACTTCTAAGCTCTGGTCTGTACTTATTCAACCTTCACTGCTTTCTTAAACATAGCACCATTCTTTGTTCGACTGCAAGAGACTTATTTCCAACTTGCATACTGAGGCAAGTTATGTAAATGAATTGGCCCTACTGGGCAGGAGATTGTGAAGTAAACATCTGTCTGTTGCTGCACTTTGATGTTCAGCATGATATGTGAACATTTCTAAACCCAAAGCAAAACAGCTCTCAAAGTATTGAGATGAGTGGTCCACTGTATCTCAATTTTACAGGAATTCTGACCAGCATCCTGATGATGTGCCTTTAGCTCTGGCTGGTTCAGTTCAGGATCTGCAGTGTGACTATCTTGACCTTTACCTGGTATATTTGCACCCACTGCACCTTCCATGGTTTCAATTGCAATTCAACATGTGTGTGGTGTTGTCCTTTATTTTTTCTTGGCAGTTCTTGTTTTGAATGCTTGAACAACTTGTCAAAAAGCAGATACAAGAACAATCAGCAATCTGTTACATTGTGGTGCATGGTGGATTGAAAATGCAGATGCATTGGCCAGTAGCCCTCAAGAAAGGTGCTCAAGGAACAGCACCTGAGGACTTTGCACCTCTTGACACCAAGGCAACATGGCAGGCTATGGAGAAGTGCTATGAGAAAGGTGACAAAACAAAGGCAATAGGTATCAGCAACTTCTCTGTGGAGAAGACAAAGGCACTGTTATCATATGCAAAGGTTGTACCTGCTGTTAACCAGGTTGAATGCCACCCAATGTGGCAGCAGAAGAAGTTGCATGACTTCCTGTACTCTCAGGGCATTCATCTAACTGTAAGTCTTCTTCTATATTAAACAGCATCAAAGGAAACCAGAAAACTCTTGTAGTTGGCAAGTTTACTCATTGTAACTTTTATTCCTCGAGATGATGATTACGTGTGATTGTGGAGGAGATGAGATGCAGGCTTATTCCCCAATTGGATCAGGAGGTAGCTGGTTCACAAAACATGTCAAGGTGTTGGAGCATCCGGTGCTGCAGTCCTTGGCTAAGAAGTATAACAAAACACCAGCACAAATTGCACTGCGCTGGAATATTGAAATGGGTCACAGTGTTTTGCCTAAGAGCACCAACCCTGAGCGTATTAAGGAAAATCTTCATATCTTTGACTTCAAGATTTCTGAGGAGGATTTGAAGTTATTTGACAAGATTGAACAGGTTATGACCTACTACTCTCCCATAGCATCACTTTTCCTGTTTTTGTGCGCAAGGGGGTGTTCTCTAAACTCTGCTCTTCAGCAAGAGTTCCTTTGTGAGGGCATGGAGTGCAGAAGGATGCTTCTGGAAGAAAAAAGGGTTTTATGTTTCCAGTCATAGTTCTAAAGACAAATGTGGTTGATTTTGTTTGCACTTTTTGCAGGTGCGTTTATTGCGTGGGGATGATTTGTGGGTGAATGACACAACCAGTCCTTATAAAACTGTGGAGGAGCTGTGGGATGGTGAAATTTAAAGTAACGTCCAAAGTTCTCTATTATACAGAACACCTGCAGATGTTATGTAATGGGTAAGTGGTCCTTATGAACGGAATATCACTAGGGGAAAAGTTTTGATATGCAGTTTGAAGCTGAGTGTTGACTATGATGTAGTGTTGTGGATAAAACACTCTTTATGGACAAACTGCCAAGTGATGTGTAAGAACACATGCATTTGGGTTTCTGCTTTGCATTTTTGACAGATATATGGCAATCAAATGTGAATGTTGTGCATGAAATGTATGCCATTTTGTTTTGTTGGAATCTCATTTAAATATTACCGGAATGTGAGCCATTGTCTAGTTTCTAGGTTTTGGAGCTCTGTTTAAATTCACAAAATTAGACAATCAATTGCAATGTAAAGAAAATAATTTTGGATCTTGTGTTCATCTTATCTAAATTGTGGTGATTGCATACCATATATGAGATCAAGAATTACACTAAACCACGTGCGGATTGTGTCTTCTATTCATACATGATCTTATGAAAGTTATTTTCCATCCATAGTGTGGGTTGGTTACTTTTCAGTAACTTGGTTCTTTTGGTTCTGGTTCTTGGAAAACTTTGGAAATCGAAGAATTCCAGTTCCAGTTTTATGACAAACCCTCAAAGAATAGGCAGTTTTCATGAAATAACCAGCACAGAACAGGCAGTTTTATAGGTGCTCATTTGACCAGTTCGTTTTTTTTGGAAAAACTGCAGTTGAAAATTGATGTTGGTTCTTAGATTTTTGAGAACTGCAGTTATGTATTTTTGAACTGGTTCTTTTGAGTTGTTGAGAACTGTGGTTCTTAAGGAACAACCTTGAATTTCTGGTTATTGGCCATCATTGCTAAATAACTGACCCATTTTGTGAGATACAAATGTGCAGTGGATACTTGGTTTTTGAATTGTGTTGAATTGTTGTCTTCTCTGCATTCCTAACTTGAGCAGTCAACCTTGCGCCACCTCCTCTGTGTAAACTAATCCCTATTAGTAGATTGCTTGTTTTTCGTTACTGACAAACAAATCCATTTCATGTTTAGATAATTGATTAAATATATTTTACAAAAATAAATATGCTGAAATTGGAATTATTTCAACTGAAATTAATAAATGTAATTACTGTTGGGTATCTATCAATTAAATGTGTTCTTGATAAAAATGCAAAGACATTGTGGCTTTTGAAACGCCAAAAAAACTGACTTTTGGCTTATGAGGCATTTCGATGGAAGAGATTCCCATATAAATTGATGTCATAGCTGGAATGAACTACCCTTTTGGACCATGGCAGTTTGAGACTAATTCAATTACTTTCAGAAATGTTAGATTGTTTAAAAATAATTGAATAGTCGTGAAAGAAAATAATTTTTTTTTTTTAATATGTTAGTTTTTGAATTTGGATTTGTATAAGAAATCTTCAGAAGCATGCATGATGGTGACAGGTGAAGGACATTCCCACCATGGACATATCATTAGATGCATTTCCTCTTCTTTATAGTGAATGTGCCCTTTGCTCCCACCCCATATTCACAATGTTGGCAAAATGAAGTGAGCAATAGATGTTTGAGCTAATTGAAGATCACCTTAGCTTTAATAAAGAATGTAGAAGACTTGTGAACTTCCAGTAGAACTTTTGATCACTTTTTGTAGAGTTTTAATAACGTGCAATCAAATAACAATGACTAATCTAAATTTTTGTCTACTGCTTAGTTTACATCTTAATTAGTTAAAGTTGATTTAGTTAAATTTTTGTTAAAAAAATTTATATATGTTTGTGCATCAAGTAACATGAACATCAACTTGAATTTGTTGGTAATTTCTTTTGTTACCTTAGTTGAGTCTTTTGATTTTCTGTTTTCTCTTCTCTTACATCTATGACCATCATTGAAATTTATGCACACTGCACCATGGAGAACACTTAAAGCTTGTAGGTTATGGTGCTTTCCTTTTGAATAATGGAACAATAAGTTGGTCCTCATGTAAGCAATTGATAATCACTTTCTCTACAATTGAGGCGAAATATATGGTGGCCTCACAAGCAACCAAAGAAGCCATGTCGCTATGTAGTTTTTCCAACGAGGTTGGATTCATTCAAGAAGAAAACATGACCATATTCTTAGACAATAAAGGTTGCCTATTACTCATCAAAAGTCTAGTTCATCACTCTAGGACCAAGCACATAAACATTCAACACCATTATGTGCAAAAAATGAAAAAATGCAGGAGCAATTAAATTTGAGTACATCTCAACTGTAGAAATGGTTGAAGACATGCTAACTGAGGGTATTCCAAGATCAAAGCGTTCTTGGTGTATCGAAATTTTAGGCTTGTAATCTATAGAAAATTGATCACTTAGTGGGAGTGGTGGCAAAATGAAGTGAGCAATTGATCTTCGGAGTAATTGAAGATCACCTTAGTTTTAAGGTTGATTTGTAACAATTATGTAGTTAGAATGACTTGTGAACGTTTAGTAGAGCTTGCAGTGACTTTCCATAGAGTTTCAGTGACTTACAGTCAAAAATACTAGTGATTGATCCAATTTTTGTCAATTGCTTAGTTTACATCCTAATCAGTTGGCGTTGATTAATTAATCTTTATTAAAGTGTTTGTAATATATTTATGCACCTAGTAACATGAACATTAGCTTGCATTTGCTAATGGTTTGTTTTGTCATTTCAGCTGTGTTACTTGATTTTCTGTTTTCTCTTCTCTTACGCCTACAACCGCCACTGCAATTTGAGCACACTCCACCATGGAGAATCCAGAAGGTTCACACACAATTGGTCATTTGGTGAGCTCTCTCTCCATTGTATGTGATCATCCTTGGTGCCACCTCCGCTCAATAGTTTTGTAGTGATTTGCTTGATATAATCAATTACCGTTATTCCCTCTTTTTGCTTACTGGAAACTTGCACTTGAAATTTAGAGCCAGATCAGGTTTATGAACAATTAGGGTTCAGAATTGCACACATTGATGGTTGAAGAGTCTATAAGGTTGTTGATGGTGACCGAACATTCAATGCATGTGTCTTTGTCAGGAGTGCCAAAAAGCAGGATTGTTTGAGGGGAGTTAATGGAAACCATACTGATTGCTTTTCGGATGTGGCTGAAAGTAGGAAAAATGCTGTAGTTGCAAATCAAAATAGTGTAGGATTTAGGACTTAGAGTTAGCATGCATTTGAAGCTCTTTGTTGTGTTTTAGATTAGATCTGCTGTGAAGACATTTTTGTTCACAATATGATTTTTGCTGCCTCCTCCCGTTCCCACCATTGGTGGCCCCTGGGCCCCTAGTGGCTTGGATGAGTTGAGGCAACACCAGCCTTATACCAAGTTCAAAGTGGAAACCCAACCTCTTGGGTGCATGCTTCATTCCATCATTGGCTTAGCACAATTTCTATTCCTACATATGTTTCACCATTTTCAACTTAGGTCCACACTGAAAGGGGAGTGCAGATATTCATGCTCACTCGACTGATGGATCACAATTTTTTCTGAAACAATTGGCACAAACTCCACTTCAGAAATGTAGTGCCCCTGGTTTATAGTTTATATAGATAAATGAAGGTTCATGTTCAGCTAAAGCATATGGGGTAAAAGTGTTGAGGAACACTTTGGGAACCCCTTGAGAATCCGATGAGAACATAGCAAGAACCAAAACAAAAAAACACCCCTGTTCTCAGTCCTTGCTCCTTACCCTTACTCCTTACCCTACACATGCTAACCATTGGCAGGTCTGCAATGACACAATAGTACATAATGTCTTTATTGTCATTAGCAGAGCTAGCTCTTCCCCCACCAGAGATATACACACTTTTGATGGGGAAACAACTAACCCCAAAGAGAAGAAGAAGAAGGCATTCAGTCTGTGTGCAGTGCACATTGACTGCAAGGAGAATTGCATTACATTGTTTTCACCTGGCAAAGAGAAACAAGAAGGACAAATAGTCTCTCAAAACCAAGCAAGCAAACAGCAGGAAAGGCCTGAAAGAGATTTCAAAACCGACCTGCAACAAAATTGTTCATCTCCTCCTTTGCAATCATTTGTTTGTTGCTTGCGAACCCTCTGCCTCCCCGTTTTGCTTTCGCTTAGAACCAAGGTTTCTTATTGTGGCCACCGGCGCCGCCTTCAAGCTCGTTCAACTGTTCCTCCGCCTGATCTTTCTTGTGATGTCCGTAAATGCCAACACCAGCACCAGCAACGCCTACACCCGCAGCAATCTCTGCGCCGATCTTGTGCATACCCGCATGCTGTGGATCAATTTTGGCCTGATGACCCTCGTACTGCCAGAGACATCACAGCAAGATAACACAGAGAAAGAAAATCAATCAATGTGCTCCATTGTAGATCTACTTAGCAGCAGATCTGAACCCGACGACATCAGCATGATATTCTTTGCACAAGTATAAAGATTTGCAAATGCAATTGTCGACACCGCCGGCGGCGGGGGGGGGGGGGGGTATATGGGTGCATTCTGAGAGAGAGCTAACCATTGCAACTCCTGCACCAAGAATCGCTGCAGCGGCTCCTGCGTACTCCGTTCTCTTGTACGTCGTCTCATGAGAGTGTGCCGCCTGAATGCCGTCCAGCTTCACCTGCGCCTCAGACACTTGAGTACTGTGCACTGTCACAGGGGGAGGAAGAGGACCTCCTCCGTAAGGTCCTGCTCCATATCCCTGATGTCCATACTGACCTTCATTACCATGTCCACCATAACCATAAGGACCGGGCGGTCCATTATAGCCGCCGCCGCCTTCATGATGTCTGTAGCCTTCATGTCGTCGACGTTCCTCCTCCTCCTCCTCGTAACGGTGCTCACCACCATGATGCTTCTCGTGGTGCTTCTCATGATGCTTCTCATGATGGTGCTCCTTGCGATCGTCGTCTGAGTCGGAGTCCGAGCCATGATGCTTCTCGTGATGCTTGTGATGAGACATCGTCTCTTGGAAGAAAGACACAAAGAAAGAAAGATCCAAACTCTCAAACAGAAGTCGCAATCAAAAAACGTCAGGAAGTGAGGAAACAGAACAAAATTTGACGAAACAAGAGAAAGAGAGCAGTACTACACAAACGATTCTGTACAACACCGCACAACACAACACAACACAATTTAAAGGAGGAGGAAACTCAACAGTGTTCGGTCGAACTCCGCAACAACCTCCGTGATCGTTTCACTCGTACGATTACAAGTACGACGCGGTCTGCCGGCTCGGTGCAGGCTTGGAAGTTGCGCGATCGAGAGAGCGAGCAGCGTGCGCAAATTCTTGCGAGATTAGCGGCAAGACGCGGATCACGGGACGCGGCCAACGACTTGACTTCCCACGCGATGCTTGCTTTGCAGAATCAGTACTACTAAGCAAACTGTAGAAGAGTTTATCCAGAGCCGAGGATGGCCATTGGTTGAGGGAGGCGATTTTTGAGTAATTTTTTAAACAAAAATGTAGGCATTAAGTAAGCACCAAGCACCCTACTACCTCAGCAGCTTCAACACTAATTGTATTTTTTGCGAAGTGTTGAGAATTTCAAAAACTAAAAATAAAAATTGCTCAAATAGCAAAACCTTGTGAAGGAACATATTGTCAAAAAAAAATTATTGGACAAACATGTGTTGAAGCTGGTAAGGCAGGTTGAATTATTGGACAAACAAGTATTGAAGCTGGTAATGCACATGATGATGCCTGAGGCAATAAAATCTTCCAAGACTGCAGATCTAGTCCTAGACTTTGAGAGAAACTAAACCAGGAAAAAAGGTATCTAGCCTCCACAAGTAACTAGTATCCATTAGTCACAACGGTGGAACCTCGCCTCTTCCTCCTGCCACAACTAAGAACTCAGAAAGGATTATCTATTTGAGTTACAAAACCTGGGCCAGAAAATAGCATAAGGTATTTCCAACCCCTCTTACATGACCAGCCACGGTGTGCAAAACCTCCAAAACCTCCATGCCTATCCAAAGTGACAAAGAACTGGTTTTGTACAAACTAGTTCCAAACATCTTATAAGAAAATTAGTCAGCATTTTACAAGGCTTATTGTCTTCTGGTGTAACCTTGCTATCCTTTGCAAACATGAGAATATTTTGCAGGATGTGGTCTATTATAACTTCCACGTCAAAAAATCACAACACAGGAAAGATTGTTATTCATGTTCTCTCTCCACCAGCCAAGCACAGAACAGCAAAGTGAAAGCAGAGTGTGTTTTGCTAGGCATCCTCTTAAGGCTTCAGAGCAATTGCCAACCCAAGCTTTGCAGACTTGTCTAGTGCCTTTGTGTCCACCTCACCAGAAATAGTGACAAGTGACTTTGGCCTCCACTCATGCTGCAGAAGTGCTGCCACCTTGCCATGATTGTTCAATCGTGCCTTCACCGTGGTTAAAATATCCAACTCATACAAACCACCCACAGTGAAGGTATTCTCATTCTTTGAGATCTTGTGAGCAATCTCAGCTGCAACTGTTGTTCTTGACGTGGGACTCACAGTGTGTAAGTAGGAGGCCTTCACTGTGTCCCCCTTGTCCGCCCTACAAAGATCACCAGCACTGACACCCATCAGTTTTCTAGCACTAAACCTGAAGGTAACAGGTGTGATCTTCCTAAGTACAATATCAGAGAACCAGATACAATATATTGAAGTCAAACCAGAAACTGGGCAGGTGAGACTTACAAAATCAAAGACCCATTGAAACCTGGCTGTATGTAGTTAAGAGCTGCATTGTACTTGGTAAGGTTTCCAGATGCAGTGTCAAAAGCCAGCTCCCCACCAACAGCAAAGCCATCACTGCCAACAACACCAGTAGCCTCTACAATTGGTGATGGCTTCAGGCCAATGCTGCCTGTGATTGCTGCATAATCGTGGCGATATTGCAGTTCAACCTGCATCCAATAAAGCAGTCAGACCATATAATGAAATGAAAATAGTCAGTGCAGTAATGAACAGGCACAAAACAATTCTGTACAGCAGTGGTATGGACAAAAGATGCCCAACCCAGACCACAATCAACTCCTTTTATTTGCTCTAAGGACTTTCTCACAAAACTTTCACAGCTAATGCACCCATTGCATGTACCAAACGTTACAACTGAAAGAACAATAACCAGGTACAAAAATCCAGCATAATTTGCAGGAGTCTTCTTCCATGCTTCTGTTCTTTTCAGACCTGGTTCATTTGCTGGCCCAATATGAAATCTGATTTAAAAAGTAACAGGTTACAAGTCAATCAGCGGAATGGCTTCAAATGAACTTTAGAGCACACAAGTACCAATACAAAGGACAATACACCTGTAACCAAGCTACAGATCATGCATTGTGAGAAACATTTACCTTGCCAGAATTGTGGTCTGGAATTGTGAAGGAAAATATACTCTTTGCTCCTGGTGCAAACTCATCAACTGTGATGGTTGTAATTATCTGCCGAAAAGAAAATAGTGGTTACTCAATATCTCCCCAGCCAACTGAGTCAATACAACCTCCATGCCACAGAATTCACAAGCCATCCAGCTATTTAAAATATCTCCTAAAGATCCAATCCATGGGAGAAATGTAGCTTACAGCTCAACAGAATACCTCATCTGCACCAACTGTTAATCCCACTAATGGTGATCTTTAAGTAAAGAGTGAGTAAAGGTTTCTAAAACTCACGGTGAAGCCTATACAGCAATTGATACTTACATTTGACTTTGAGTCTACTTTCACATCAGCAGTGATGTTCTTGTTTCTGAATGATGTGGATATATCTGCCAAGAAGGCATCCCCCCGGTTCACTGCATTGGAAGTAAAAGCCTACAGAACACCACAACACATGCATACTAATGTCAGCTCTCAAGAACTGTTAAGAAAAAGTCCACAGCAAATGTCCACATTCTGTTTCCTTTCCCAGTTAAGCTGTGCCATTTGCTCCCAACTAAGCTGTGGGGTTTGGATGGCTGTGCCCCTTACCAATCCAGATTGGGTAGTTGTGGAAATAACCAATTTGTGGTCATAGGTGTAGTCCTTTGTCAGAAGATCTGCACAAACAGGACAACAATCATGGCCAGCATTATGTGCTGATATAACATAGAATATTTCAATCTTAGATAAGTTGAAAGGCAACAAAGAGAACTGCTGCACCATCAAATATCAACATACCATAAAGTTAGCAACCAGTTTTGACTGTGTTGATATTCAACACAACATATGAAATAAGTAAAAAGCATACTTACCTACACATATGTTGGCACATATCTATGAGATTGCAGAGAAAACTTATCTTTCATAAGAATAGAGAAATCTCCATTCTCAGGATGAAGAAGAAAACAGCAAGGCTAACACTTCCTCAGGAAGCCACAGAAAGAACCAAACAAGGGGAGACAAAAAACAAAACAAAAAATGAAAACACACAGCAGTATGAACAAAACTGCCAGTCTCACACCTGTTCAGGGACCATCAACAGTAGTATGTATGATAGTGACTTAACTATCACAACTTCCCCACTGACTTCATCAGCTCCCTACAGTGGGTAAAGGCCGGTGACAAGCACCATC
>Ga0209208_10007710_pt1 | contig 14527 bp, 11 predicted proteins | sample S1TSphfallax_3_FD_187694 | JGI IMG/M metagenome (GOLD analysis project Ga0209208, IMG submission 187694) | Host-associated microbial communities from peat moss isolated from Minnesota, USA - S1T2_Fd - Sphagnum fallax MG (SPAdes) (version 2) | ecosystem: Host-associated > Plants > Peat moss >...
CACCATATGGGTTCATTCATTCCCATTTCATTACTCTACCAACCCCAACAAATAAATAAACAACCAAAATAAAGAGGTTTGGGTCTGTCGATTATTCTATCCAAGAAAAAAGAATTGGACAACGGAGAATGGCAATGGAATCATTCAAAGAAAGTGTATGGCATTGACACATGAAAGCATCACATAATCAAGCAAAATTGCCCATCTATTTAAACCAACACAATGCCCTACACATTTCTTGATGTACAAAAATGAACCAAATACTTATAGTATGTAAATAACATTCCAATCTCCTTATCAAAATACATTAACACAAATTATCCATTGTTGACCCTATGATGTTACAAGGTACACATTAACAATGTTACCATTTTTGGACAACAAGTCCCCTATATACCCACCCAAGTTTATTGTACATTGTATCAAATGATTACTCAGAAATAGTCGCAAAAACATCAAGTAGTCTTGACATAATCATAATCATTGACTAACATGGTGACCATAACCTTTCACTTAAAATTAAGTATTTTAACACTTGAATGTAAAACAATTTCAAAACATAAAAGTGCTTGGTCATAACAAATGAATTCGCAAGTTATGGGATTTAGGCAAGTTAAGGTCTTGGTTATAGCTTAAGTTCTGGATTTTTGAACCAAATGTTTTGAATTATTTTGAAATCATCATTACAACCTAACCGAAGAATTGGCCTTTTTACAAAATTTAATTAGAACCTAAATTGAGAGTCCTATTTTTGTGTTTAAATAGGTTCAAGTTCTAGTTTAACTACAAAAGTACAACTTCATTAAAAAAACTATAAGCTTGATTTTACATTTTAGACAAATTATTATAATTTGAATGGTTGTACATAATTAATACTACATAATATTTATTTTGAACCATGTGCATGAGTTGAATAAATTATTACACGATTCTTTTGGGTTTAGTTTTATATAATGGAAATGGAACTAGATCTAGTTTTAAATCAAATTGGTTTTAAATTCTTTGCAAAAGTGATTGAAATCAAAAGAATCGATTTCAAGATTAGACCAAAGGTTCCTTTTGAAATCAAGAACTAAACAACACTAATCATAAGCAGTGTTAGTTGATTATACCTATGAGCACTAATTATTAGCATGCATAATTCCCGAGTTATGAACAATTAATATCCAAAATTTTCTCATCTCCCCTACTTGGAGGTATAAGTTATTGACAAATGTAAGTTTGAATGATATCCTTATGTTTATATGTATCTACACATTTATGTTTTTTCATTATGCATATTTGTTAGTATTCTTTAATGAAATCTTGAATATGTGTAACTATGTTATGCATATCTCTTATATAACTTGTTTTTACGGTGTAGATATGCACATGTATATGCATATACCTATGTAAGGTTTAGGATTTCCAAGGTTCTTTATATTTTTATTTTTTTAATGGTCTTTCTATCACATCAAACCTTTGTCAAAGAAGATTTTGACACACTCAAGCATTCAAGTGCACAAAGTTTTTTTTGGGCAAGGTATGATTATGTTTGTTGTAGGTCAAAGGTTGGAAACATGGTTAAACATTTGAGTGTTGGTTTATTCAATGTTTAAGGTTACTCTATTGCAAGTTGGAACAAGTTTTGTTGTAGCTCATTGGGAGGTCTGTTGTCACTCATGAAAACAAACATTTTTGTCACTCATTGGACTTCATCGGCTCATTGGGTTGAATTTAGGGTTGCAACTCATTATTGATTTGTTTAGTTCATTATAATGAACTTTTTTAGCAATTTGTCAACATCAACTTTTATGTAGTTTGTCAAAGTGAGTTTTTTTACAATTTATATGAATGATTTTTTCTCACTATAAGGAATCATGTCCATTCCAACCCATGTTTTTGCAACTTGTGTCCAAATCAACTATTTTTGTAAATTTAGATATAATTGTCCTTCATGATAGTTGGTAAAAAATGACTTGTAACTTTGCATAAACGACTACAAAGTGGTTTGTAGTTGGATATGCAACTTATACTTGCATTTGGATGAAAATGAAAATGAAAAACACATTTATAGGCCATTGGACACCACATGCTATCTTTTCAACTTGATTTGCAACTATTAATCTTAGTCACAAAATGCACATGTAATTAAATGTGAAAAAAAGAGAGTTGGCCAATGAAATTGTTGGATTTAATGATCTCATTTTTTTACTTTAATTTTCTTCAATGAACTAACCATTAAATGTGTGGTAAGGTTTGGTGGGTTTGTGAAATTTTCAAATGACCCATGGCAATTAATGGTAAAAATAGGGCTAGGTAGTTGGTAATATGTATGTGGTTTTAATAGTAGGTATTTTATCATGTTGATATGTAATAATGTTTTTGTATTAATTGTTTATTTTCATTATGCCTATGTAATTTATTTGTTAAACAAGTTAGGGTTTAGGTAGTTAGTGGAATTAATTAATTAGGTAGGCTATGCAATTGATCTATTAAATAGGCAATAAGTAGGATCTAAATAGTAGGATTAATTTATGACCCATTTATAAACATTAGTCAATAAGTTATATATCATACATTTAAATTACATTTTGTTGATACAATTATGATCTATTATAATTAAAATTGTATAATATACATTTAAAAATCAATTAGAGGTTTGAGATGTGAAAATAAAGTAAAATTTACATACAATTTTTATCATAATTTTAAGTAAATTTAAAATTGTTATATGTGTAAATGAAATTTTATTTCATTTATCTTGTTGTTGGTCGGAGTTTTGTTATAGTTTGTTGAAACTTTCTTGTAGTTCATCAAAACTTGAAACTTTGTTACATGTCAAAATTTAGGGTCAGAGGTTTGTGACAGGTTTAGGTTTCATGAACATGTTTGAAAATGATTTGAAGGCTAAAGCTTTATGTTGTTATTTTGGTTTTATGTTACAATGTTATCAAAGGTTGTTGAAGCTTTATTGTAATTTGTAGCTCATTGAACTTATGTTTGTAATTGGTAGGTTATTTTCTTATAGGTTGAACACATTTAAGGTTTGAAAACTCAACATTTTGTAATGTGCACTATGAACCATGCTTACAAAAGACAAATTATTCTTGTAAAAAATGTTGGTGGTGTTGATGGACCATTATCATGTGAAGATGTGATTACAAATAGTTCAAACATGAAAAGTGTGTGTATAAAACTTGGCACTCATTGGAAAATGAAATATTGTAGCACACAATTATATAAGTTCAAGTTCCATTTTGGAAACCACACCACCATGTTTCAATTTATTAGGGTTTCCTTGTTGTGAATGAAGGTTTGCATATGGATCTTGAAAATTTACAAATGTTACAATATATTGTTTGTAAATAATAATAAAAAGGTAATGTTTTGTCCCAAAGTTCTATTTTGAGGAAGGGCTTGATTAAATGTAATAAAAATTAATGGGATTGTTCCCATGAAGACTCATGTTGATATTGCACATCCTAGGTTATTTGTTCAAAAAAAGGTGCAACTTGTAGAAAAGGTAACAATGGTTGATGTTAATCATTCATGGTAGTGAGGGAAGGAAAGGTATGAGCTTTCTAGTTTTGCAAGAACTAGTTATGGATCTACAAACCCATACAAAAATCATGATGAAACATAGCAAATGTCTATTTAAGATCTAATGTTTTACATTTGCAAGGGTTATCAAACACTTTCCAATACTAAAAACATTTGGCTAAGAAGGTTACACCAATGTCCCCAAGTTTCATTTCCTTCTCAAACTATTCTTGTGGATGAAGTGTTTTTTTGCAATGGTAATAAAACCTTGAACTTGCATGTACTTCCAAACCTTGCATCTACAACCATTATTTATGCAAGTTTTGATATGTGGATGCCTTGGGGTGGTGTGAACACTTTTGCCCTTGTGATAAACTCTTAAGTGAATCTTGGACTCCTATGCATGTTTCTATGGGTTTATTTGAAATGAATGAAACAAGTGCGCACAATATGACTATTCAATTTGAATCATTGCTTTCAAAGTTTGGGTCGATGCATCATGTGATTACATTTGTGAAAGATAAGGGTAGCAATTTGACAACCATGGCAATTGCATTATGCTTCATCATTGATTGTGAACCTCTAAAACTTATCAAGGTTTATGAAGGTACATGTCTTGAGCATGTGATGTATAAGGTCTACAAGTATGTTACTAATGATGAGAAAGTTTCTAAAGGTTTAATCTAAGCGAGTGTGAAGGATGCATGCTTTATAAAACATGATTAATGGACAAAAAATCTAGAAAAAGAAAGCAAATATGAGAAAATGCTTACATTGAATGTGGGATGTTGCCTTGAAAACTTCAAACCCTTATCAAAACTAAAATTGCATCCAAAGTCATCATGTTTGAAGAGACTTTGGATTTCAAGCAAGTTGTCATCACTTGTTATGGAACACAAAAGACTATCACATTACAACAAATATTTTTGAATGCCCAAGTGTGGGCTATTGTAAAGGCAATCACATCATGCTTGAACATGTGGTCACAACTTGTGTTATGAACCAATCCCATGGTCATTGGTTGTTGTTTGATGCTTTAACTACTATCATGAGTTTAACTATCAAATTATAAGTTGAAATGACTGAAATGGTGTAGGTTTCAAATGGGATAAAATATTTGGACCAATTTGATTTTGAACTCATTTTCTTCCAAAAAAATATGTAAAAAAAAGTTGTGAAGGTTTTGAAACTTTTTCTCCAATTTTTTATTTTTAAAAATTTGGACCAATTCCATAAAATTCCTGCCATAATGTTAGATCCTTGGTTCAAATCATTACAAATTGTGGAAAATGTGGTGGGACGTGGGGATGCAATCTGACTTGTTTTTTAGTATGATTGAAAGTTGTAATTCCCCTTTTCATGACATGTTTTGAAACCTTAAACCTTATTATTGAGGCACATACTATTGGTCATGTTGATGAACTTGAAGATGAAAACAACATCTTTGGGGTTGGAACGTCCTTTGAGGAGTTTTTTTAAGCACTTGTCACTAGAGAGTTATATTTGTTCAACAAGTTATCCATACCCTTTACTACATGTGAAGATCCTTTTGATTGGTGGCACAACAATGAAAGGTAGTTTCCAAATGTGGCATTTTTGGCCAAACAAATTATTGCCATTGTAAGCTCACAAATTGAAATGGAAAAGGTGTTTAGTCTTGTTGGGGTATTGATAGCTTTGCGGCAATGCCATTTGTAAGTGGAAAACTTGGAGAGAATCATCACAATTATTAAAAATTGGCTTGATCATCAACATGTTAATTGTATGCCAAATAAAAACATGAATGATTACATGAAAGTGAAAAGGTGTTTGGTTAATGATACTTACAAATTGATTGAAGGAGAAAAATATTTTGAGGATTTGAATATAGATGGTGACTAAAATTGCACATGTATTCAACTTTCCCATTTTTCCTTTTCTTTTCTTTTCTTTTCAACAAAAAATGAATCTTTTGTTGTTCCTTTCATTTTCTTGTCATTAACATTTCAAGGTTTTTGCAATAAGTTTTTTCACATGAGGGTTTGGAAAGAGTTGATACAAGAATTGGATATGTATGGCAAGTTATTGGTTTTTTAATGGGATAATTGGGATCAAGATTGGAGTGTTGGTGGGGTAGGTAGTTTGCATTGCAATGGGTAGTGTTTTTTCATGAATTGACATTTAATTCACTTGCAAGTTATTACATTTTAGGAATGTGTTTTTAGGTGATTGGAAAAAAATTATGATCATATAGATTTTGGATATGCATAACCTTTGTGTGTATCCATATTCCATTTGAATTTTAAAATTTACAAATTCATATCCACTAAAGGATCTAATTAAATTTGAATCCATATTTGCCTTACAAATAAATTATTTGTATATATTAATTAACCTTGATCCCACCTCCTTCCCACTTACCAACTATTTATTCTTATTTTATCCTTAAGTAAAAGGACTATTGTAACCTAGTAAAGTTTGTTTCCACTTTGAAAAAGTGAATAATTAATTTTTTCAAAAAGAAAATTTGTTTATAAAATTTGAAATTACTTAATTTTTCATGAAATATTATTGTCACATGAGTAGTCAAACTATTTAGAGTGTAGCCTATGATATTATGATGATTTTCAACACATCAACTTCATATTTTCATAGAAATCGTTTCACTATTTTGAGGATTATTTAATGATGAAATTGATTTTAGGGTAAGGTAGTAACATTTAACTATGGTGTGAATGGGTGAGTCTTGTGTTAAAGTACCCATAGAGGTTGTGACACATAACAATGTCTTTAAGTGTGAATGTGTAAATATTTGTACTTTGTGAAGTTTCATGATTTCCTAACACGAAGTGCTAGCTATAACAAAATTAAACAACTATTTAGATTATAACCTTTTTTCAACACAACTTGCTAAACATTAGGTATGAATGAATTATGATGAAGTAACACATATCTAGCAATCCTAACCATCATTAATGTTTCGTGCATTCCATATTGGTGATTTCTTTGGTGACAAAATTTCATTATTTTGAGAAAATTGTTTTGAGAAGAAAACTTGGAGGGATGTTTTTTTTCTAATGTAAAACATGTCTTTCCAACATAGAAATACTACCTTTGCAAAATGATAATCGAAAGGAAAAAAAAAGAGAAAAAATAACATTCTTCCATTACTAGTCATGACATAAACACTAAGTAAGTCATCCCTTAACAATGACAAATAGACCTAAAATATGGAGGCAAATGTTTGTGTTGCAACACAAATATAAATAATATACCATAATTAGTGGTATCATTTAAAAATTCCTTGCCATTAGGTTCACATTAGTATAAAGTTGAAATGATGTTAGCATTACCTCAGGTCCCTACCAAGTTGGTTATTGGTACAAGGCTGGTTAGGTATTCCTTTGATACCAACTCATAGACCGGATGGTATACCATGGACATGCCGATATATATACCCTACCAACATTGGAAAAACCATTAGCTTTGATTTTTTATTTTTTCAAAATTAATATATGTAGGTATATTTAGGGTGGGTTATAGAATTGGACATTTAAATAGAAAATCTGAATCTGAATGTATTATATATTTCTTAATATTGGAAAAATTGCTAGGGCATAATCAAATTACTTGTGGAGGATGTTAAAGAGCCTAATTTGCTACATGTCAAAACCCGCTAAACCATATGTAACCTATCTATAAATTAGTAACTAAACTTGGGCTTTTGTGTTTGATAAATGTTTGTTGAATAATTTATTAATTTTTTTTTAGATTTCCATTTTTTGCAAATAAAATATTCCTGAAGTTATTTACCACATTTAAATAATTAGGTTCCTTGAGGTCACCAAAATATAGGTACCCAAGATGCTGAAGATTTTCTACTTTCATCTCTCCAAATTTTTCTTGTGGGTAGTCTCCTCTAGTCCACCTACCTCACAAAATTGGAAACAAAACAAAACCCTCATGACTCACCTGCCAAGGTACTTACTATGGTACAATATATGGCACAAGTTGTTGCTTTAGGTGCCATCTTTTGAGCAACCTAAAGAGTGCTTCAACTATAATAATTTCATGCACAAAACAATTTCCTTTGCAATATTTGGTAAAGAATTACACACACACACACACACACACACACACACAAAATGTGATTAATATTCTTTTGATGTATATAATTTTTGGTATGTATAATGAAGACCCAATCCTTGTGTTTACCCTTGGAATCATGAAACATATTGATTAATTAAAAGAAGGAAAATCTATTTTTTGCAAGATGCCAAGTTAAAAGGAAACAAGCATATATTCTCAACATAATCATGTATAATAATAATTATTATTATTTGATAGCAAATTTTCTTTTCTATATTAATGCAACATTTTTTTGGGTCATCAATTGTAAAAGGATTTCCTTTCAAAGAGAAGGTATTAAAACATATGAATGCTAGAATTTCATTAAAATAAAGGTTCTTAAATTCAATGGGAACTAGGTAGGAGGAAACTTGAAGCCTTTGTGGCATAAACTAAAATACTTGAAATTTGGAAGACACTAGGCTGATTTTCCTTGGGCACCTTCACAAGATGGGACCTCTTGGCAAAACAAAATTGGAACGAATCTAGCAACAAAACATTCACATTATTCGCATACAAAGAACAACAATTTTTGTTATTCCATAATAGAGGGTTTGTGCAAAAGAAAGGAAGTCTATAGAGGGCAACCAAGTCTCATATAATCTTGATCAAGGACTCCTTGATGTTGTTGTTGTTGATAGTAGTATTGCAAATCATTCATTCCACGTAAACCAAATTTCATCCGTCATTTATAGAAGACTTTGAGTCTACATCCACATCCCCATCATCTTCAAAACCCTAATAGGTGCGCGTGTGCACATACGCGAAGGGGGTTAGGTGGGGGGTGGTGTGTGTTTTTTCTCCTCATTCTAATAACGGTCAAATACTTGTCTTGAGTACGAAACGCCGATGGATGAGAAATTAATAAGATGAGAAATGTGGAAGTGGATGAGGATCGGGGAAGGGTCGGAAAAGGGAACCAGGGATTGAGGCAAGGGGTAGGATTTCATGCCGTTTGGTTATGTGATTCATTCATTCATTCATTCTTCAGTGGTACAAATGGAGGTGGTTATGTTTTTCATCCTTCCATGGTACCCGTGTAGGTGTTGGTTTCACCCAAGGCTTGGGTAGCCTTGGGTGAACCAAACACCTACGTTGGTACCATGGTTAAAATCCCAAAATACATTGAATAATTTCTAAATATTACGAATATTCTGGGGCTTAATATGGCCATTAAGAGACTATGGCCATTAAGAGACCTCGCTCGAAAGGGTGAAGGTAACAACCTGGGTACCGCTTCACCCTAGCCCACCCGACAAGGTTAGTATGGACGGGCAAGGTGAAAAATTGACCCCAAGTTAGTGCTTTTAATGAGCTCATCCACCAATACCAAAGGAATTTTAAAGGCCGAATAAAAAACGGGAAAAGAAAGAAAGAAAGAAAGAAGCTTCTGATCATGATTCAGAGTGGCACGGGTTTGGCCATGGAAATTGAGAAATTTTTTGTCGGTTTCAAATTGGAGCATTTGGTTGGAACGATCCTTAGAAAGGCTCCAATTGATGTTGTCATGAACAACACGAAAATGGATCATTTTCAGTACAAAAAATGATTCAGAACAGCCTTGGAGAATTCATTTTCTTTGGGGAAAGGGGGCGGGGAGGGGAGCTATGTTTCGTGTTTCAAGTATCAGATCAACACTAGTCAACTTTTAACCATGGTTTGAAAATGCCATAGTTACTACCACATTGCTTATGGGCCTCTTATAGCATATGCTAGATTTCTTTCTCTTGTAAGGCTTTCCAAACATTCATTCATTCACATTTCATTGCAAATGTGGAAAGGTCAAGAAGCCAATTTGAAGGGGTTCCTTTCTTGTGCTCTTTGCAAATTGTTGCAAAATATGGGGGGAGGGGGGGATATTCATCTTTATGTGCAGGATTCATTAAATGTTTAGGGAGTGTTAGGAATTTATTTTCATGAGCACCAACAAACTTTATGTGGACAATGTGAATATATTAAGGTTTAGGATGTGTGTTGCAAGCTCAAGTATATTTAAGGAGGATGTTGTTGAAAGACTCCAAGCTTTTAAAGGAACTATTTAAAAGTATTTGTTTTCTTGGATCGCTTTTGTAATTATTTAACATGGAATGAAGAATTATTCAAACTTGCACTTGTTTGCATTTATTTTGTTTTTGTGCATTTGTGATCATCGCAAACTGCTTCATGAGACTTTTGAATCAATTACATAATTAGTTCTTTATGAAGTTAATTGTGCAATGGTTTGATCGTTGTACAATTTGGTTAGGTTTGTCATGTTGCCCTTGCTTGCACTATTTGCACATGTATGTTCATTTACACAAGCTTTTCACAATTGACTTAGAGACACAAAAATCATATTTTAATCGCACCATTGATTGTTTGCAAAGATAATTGCATAGCGGGGTTATCATTGTAAAGTTTGTTCATATTTGGGGTATTTTTTATACTGTGAAACATGCATTAAGTATAACAATAAGGTCGGATGACTAGTTGCCTCCCATATTTACATCATTCTACAACCAAGAATCTTCAACAATTTGTTTTTTAAGTTTATATTTGCAATTTATGTTGTGCAATGGTTCAAGGTTTAATGTTCTTATGGTACATCATAAATCCTTCACATTTCAATCTTATTGTGTAGGTGTTTTTTGGTTGCATGTGTTGTTTGCAAGTTTTTTAAAATAATAACACCCATGAAAAATGTTACCAATTTCACATTTTCACTTGCTATTTTCTAGATTTGGGATTGCATCGTTTAATTACACAAAATCCATCCAATCAACGTCTAGAAGTAGAAGTTTGAAACAACATGGTTCATTTGTTCCCTTTGAATATTTTCCAATCTCTAATATTGGTACCCCTTTCATTTCCAACATTTTAATTACAACTAACATATATGCTATTAGTGTCAATAATCTTTTAATTTTATCAAGGGCCCATCTATCTATGAAAGAATGCAGTTTGTTTTGTTTTGTAGTTATGAGATCCATCGAACTAGGATGCTTCAAATCGTGTTCTTGGTGTCTTCGGAAAGCTTTTGATGAGTAGGGGTGCATGGGCTTGATTCCATGATGTTTGGACTTGCAGTGCAAAAGTTCTTGAATATTGAATGAATTTTTCATTGAAAATTAAAGTAAATTGTATTTGAAAATTTCAGAAGAATTGGAAGGTGCCTTTGAGGGTTGGAAAGTTCTTGATGATCAGGATTTAATGGAAGTTATTTGATAAGATTTGGATTCAAAATGTGGGAGATATTGATTTTTAAGTGATTTATGCCATTGAAAATTCAAATAAATTCCAAAAAACCAGGTTTTGGAAGGAAAAATCAGTTGAGGATGTAGTAACACTTGGGCCAATGGCACAAGCCACACTAGTCCATATAGAGAAAGGCTAAATACAAACTGAAGAAACACTTCCAAAACACATGGGTAGTCAAAACACTCATTGGTTGAACCTATCATTGGAGAAGATAAGAAGATGCACCATGTGAAGTGCAAGATTTGCATTGAAGTTGAGTGTTGAAAGAATCTTGGTGCCAAAGTTGGACGGGCTTTAAAATCATTGTGGTAGATGGAAGTGTAAATGACCCAAATGTACATAAAAAGTTGGTGAATTTTCTATGAGTTTCAAGTGCTAGCATGTCAAAAATGGTTGGGATATATGGTGTCATCGGGCTTGATTATATGTTTGAGCTAATGTTTAATGCAAAGAAGGCTTAAACGATTAATTCGACATTGTTTTTCATCTCTTGAAACATGGGATGTTAATGACAAACTATGTATCCATTCGAAGGTAAAATTTGAATATTTGAAAGTTGAGAGATATCTAGGATGCATTAGTGATTCCAATGGGTGGGGAATGGTAGATTGTATGCACATTGATGATGTCTTAGTTACCAAATTAAACATGCAATTCAAAAGATGACTATTCATATAATTTGAATTGTGACAAGGTTGCAACAAGTGATAACAAGTTAGATATTGAAATTCATCGTTATGTGATAGAAATTGAAGAAGGGTGTCCATATTCCTCATTTTGCAAAAGGTCATAGACAAAGGTGGTTGTGATAACTTGACTACCATGTTGGTAAATTTTATGGCTACTTGTTGTGGATTATTTGAAGCGGATGTGGCATTAAAGATGGTTTGCATTGGTTCAAATGGCACATTGATTGATTTTTAGGGCATTAAGACAAATGTGATTATGTAATTCTTATATATTTTTGCACCAATTGACACTAGCATTTGTTGCATGGCATATTGCCACATAGGCATAACTTGGTTATGCAAACATCTTCCAACCTACATCTAGTTGCAAAAATTCAAACCTTGTCATAATCCATTTACATTTATTTTGTTCAATTTCTACAAAGGCACATGGAACATGTCAAGGTAGCAAAAATTATGGAGTTAAAAGGTTTGAAGATCTTGCACAATAATATTAAAATTCGTTAGAATGTGTGTTGTTTAAGTATACAAGGCTCATGTTGTCAAGAGGAATGATGACAATGTGGGGAATTCACTTGCCAAAAACAGTCATGAGTTGCTTTGTGATTATGACATTTGTGCCTTGTTTTTCATTGTTTTCAATGAGAAAAAAAATCCATACAATAAAATAAAATTTGACATGGTGTGAAATTTTTGAAACTTGTTTTCATTGATATTTTAACTAAATAAATTTGAGTCCCTAACAATGATAGTTTCAAGTATTGGACCATTTTGGTCTATATGAAGTCCAAAATGAAGCTAATAGTTAATAATTTGAAACTTTAAAAGTCAATACGTATTTTAATTTAACGAATTACAAAAAAATAAATTTAAACATCATATACATATGCAAGTTAACAACCTCATACCAAGTCTTTATTGATAAATACCAACAATTCAAATTCAAATAAATTCAAATTCAAATTGTTGATTACGATTGCACCTATGTTGCAAATTATGGAGTTTGCATGTAACTTTTATTTTGGTCCACCATACTTTGCACTCACAATTGCCCAATACTAGAGTTGGTGCAAAGTTTGTTCAAGATGGCATAAGTAGAGAGAGACATTTGTTCATAATTTTGTGACATCAATCATATTCTATCAAAGTGATATGTGTACTACAACCCTTTGAAAAGGTACGATCACCCCCAATTTTAGACTTTCAATGATTTGATGAACCATGTCTATGGTATTCTACATATGGTGTGGTGGCTATAACCACAAAACTAGGTTGAGAATGTGACTTTTAAGTTTTATAATCGAATGTATGTGTTGCATAAGGTATCTCTAACTACTACAAATTTGTCTATGGTGAACAAGGATGATTGGGTATCTACAATGTACATTTGTAAAGGACCAATGCACATGTTTAATTGAAATGTCAATTGATAAAATAGTTCATGAGGCCCTTACCTACCTAGGAGTTGATGAACACAATTGGAATCATCTATTCACAATATTGGATGGCATTTGATATAGAGGCTACTTTTGTTAGTCATTTGGTAGTCTAAAGGCAAATGTTTGTCACCCCAAAGCAAAAAACACCATTTGGCACCTTGGTTGGTTCTTTTTTAGATTCATAATTGATTAAACAATGTTTTTTTTTTGTAATAATGATGAGGAACAATGGCCATGCTACCTTACATTTATCGCTTGATTGTAACCCTACAACTAAATTGTGAAGGTGCTTGGCTTCAAATGCCATTATAACTCAAAGATTTGAAACGCAAGTGCAGATTACCATTGTCGTGGTCCTTAGTAATGTGAAGGATGAAAGGGCTTCAACTTTATCATTAGAGTTTAACCACACATTTGAACTTGGTCATGAGAATGATTGTGCAAGAATTTTACGAATTCAACATATTTGCTTTCTACACAACATTTCATGAGTAGGGGAAAACAAAGCCCTCTTACCTACCCCAATAGGTGGCCACATAAATAACACCTATAATCATCTATGATGGAGTTTTTGATTTTGTGCGAACATTCATAAGCATGAAACTTTGGTGTGTTTATCACATTTGCAATATGAGTAGGGCAATTTGAGTTGGGAAAAAACAATAATTCAAGTTTTGAGTTTTTGGTCCACAACTTGTTTGCACAATCATCAAATCCTCTTGCATTTTGTTTATTTGAATAAATTCTTGAATTTTGCATGTTACACTTGATTGGGTTGGGTAAAATGTTTGGGATTTAAAAAAAGATTGTTACTTTGAAATAGGTTGAAGGGAAGGGTGCAACATACTTGGCCCATACGAAGTATGGTTGTGGTAAAACATAATTAACAAATTACAAGTTGTTTTTATTAATGTGCCTTGTTTTGTGTAAATCTTCCTTTCACTCCAACTACTTAAGGAGAACCTTAAAATGGATTGGGGTTCAACTTCCTTAGGAAGCATATTTCATTGCTATCACACAATTTTCATCATAAATTCCATATTGGTAGCATTCTTTTTGCATGGGTTTTCATTTAGGTCACATCAAAACCCTCAAACCTTGACCCTTGAGCATCCATGTTGATTCCATGACAATCTATGCAAAATTTCAAAACATTTAAAAATTTCATTGCACACACTCATTTAAAATTTTGAAAACCCCAAATCATGCACTTATAGGTTAATCCCACAAAATGACAAAAAGAAAAGAAAAAAAGAATATATATATATATATATATAGAAGTGGGGCGGGGGGGGGTGTTAGAGAGGAAATTTTTTGGCAAGTTTTTACCTAAAAAAATTCTGAATTTGATCAATTCAAAAGGAGGTTTATATGGATTAAAAAAGACCAGAATTTGCCAGATTCAAAACATAAATGTATTTATTAATTTGCCAAACTTTTGCAAACGGCTTCCGGTAGGATATGCAATAATTTCTAAAAGGATGAGAACCATTTAAAAAAAAAATTCATATCTCAATTATAGCCACTTTTTTT
>Ga0209208_10007711_pt1 | contig 14527 bp, 10 predicted proteins | sample S1TSphfallax_3_FD_187694 | JGI IMG/M metagenome (GOLD analysis project Ga0209208, IMG submission 187694) | Host-associated microbial communities from peat moss isolated from Minnesota, USA - S1T2_Fd - Sphagnum fallax MG (SPAdes) (version 2) | ecosystem: Host-associated > Plants > Peat moss >...
AGTTTGACTCCCAGCCTTTCTTTCAACCATAACTTATGCTGTAGATGTCCGAATGGCTCATGCGAGGCCATTTTCGACATCTACACTTCAAGGCTTTTCCAACGGTACAAAGAAAATCTCAAGGCAAGGTGTTTTGATTTCTGCAATTGAGCTCTGAAGTTGCGGAAGTCTCGGAGGACTCCAAGTTCTCACTTTTGGGAGTGTCAATCTCATCCTCACACTTGCCTCAAAGTGGGGTTGCAACATTATTAATTTTCCTACTATAAATGTCATAAATTTTAACACTTTTTGTTTCATTTATTTGCATGTAGTTGTCAAAATCATGGTTTAGTATTGTGGGTGGTGTTCGAGTCCAATTTTTTGTGGACATGATCATTGTTGATTGTCGAATGGGAATGCTTGTCCATGGCTGAATGGATGGCATTCAAGTCCCCCCTTGGAATGCATTCGACAAATGCTATCGGGAGTATTTTTTTCGATGGTTAATGATTTGTTGGATGACAATGTGTGTTTGGTTCTCTTGCAAAGTTGTGATGATGCATCCACCATGAAATTGTTTTCTTTTCCACAAGGTAGTAAGGTTTTTATCCTAGCCAAAAAATATACATGCATCAACAACATCCCTATGCACACTAAGTCAAGAAAGGTGATATACTGAAACTTCCACCAAACCAATTTTCATTTTGTCAATCACATGGATGCATTTTTTGGAATTTGAAATTAAATAGATGTGGTTTTTTTGGGCAAACTTTGTTCTTTCGTGCAAATGTCTTAACCAAGCCTAGGGGATGATTCAGGTTTCAAAAGTCTGGTTGACTTGTTGACCCACTTTCGGATCCAATAGAGTTGGATGCAATTTACAATCACATTCTAGATGATGTTTTGCTCATGAAGACTCCATAAAAAGCTTGGAAGGGTGCACAAGATCATTAGAAACATGTTCACCTCTTGGCTTTCGAATATTGGATTTCACAATTAGGACAAGTTTGTTTTTTAATCTTCTTTGGATTTTTATTTCATTATGAGAAAATCATGTTTGTAGCAACTAGGTTATCTAGTTGTAACTTAGTTCTATCAAACATTTTTTAGTTACAACAGACACAATTTTCTCATAGTGTTTTTAGTACTTAGATAGCTTCATAATTTCTTCCTTTCAAAAATTAAAACAATGCACATTTTTGACATTTGTGATTTAGGAGCCACTTTCATTGCTACACGTGCATTAGGCCGTCATGTGTTTGGCCTAGAGGGTGACCAAACAATGTGTGCTACGCATTTGTCTACATTACAACAAAATGTTGGCAATGTGGTGCACTCTTTGGTTACTCCATCCATTAGCCGACCTCCTTTAAACTCATTGGAACCACTCGCTTCCAAGCTGGCTCACAAGCTTGGGTTGAACCTCAATAGGCCTTCATCGTGAGTATGTCCTTTATTTGCAATAAAAATCATTTGGAATTTGTTGTTGTTGTGTTGATGTCATAAAATGTAAATCTTTTATTGTTGACATTGATTTTTTTGTGTGATGATTAAAGAGTCATGGGCTTTGTGTTGTCCATCATGGATAATCTACCCTCTAGTCCACCTTCATATTTCTTTTTGCCTATGCATGTGGAGCAAGAAGCTTTACACTCTATTCAACAAATGGCTAATGATAATTATGATGACCATGGCATCTAGAGATAAAGCTTTTGAAATTCGCATGTGTAACCTATGTGGGGCTGAAATGTTTTTGGACATAGATGTTAGTGTCAATGATGGGGAACCTTTCGATGATGTAGACGAATAACATTTCATTTGCCCACATGACAATTGCAAGCCCACATGATGATTTTGGGTGTATGGACATGTGTAATGTTTTTTTTAACTTTCAAGGATTGGGGAGATTGAAGTGTTTTGTTTGTTTTGACGAATTGATCTTATTTTCTTTGCATGGGTGCAAATTGTGCCAATATTACTCATAGGTTTTCACTAATAAGTTTGGATATTCTTTAATAAAACAAAATAGTTTTTAAGTCCATTCACATATATATAAAAAAAACACATGGCAAGTTTTATGCATTGAAGCAAATTTCCTTCAATGGGTTATAGACATGTTCTATGTGTTTATATGTTGCACACCTTGCCTCCATCAAATCCAACATACTCATTATTTCAATTAACCTTCCTTTTGATAAATGCACCCTATTCGAAACTCCATATGGAGGTCAATGTAAATATTTCAATACCAATCCCCATTGGATTCATTGAGAATGAATGAATTTCATCCATGTATTGGACCATGCATCCATTCATTTAATCTGAATGGATGAATGACATTCATTCACATCAACATTATCATCCATGTTTAAATCAATGCTCTAAGCTCGAGCTTTAAACTCAAGCATAAGTCATTCTCGAGTTCTCTTGGGTTGCTGCTTTTAATTATAGAAAATAAGTTGTTCTAAGACTAGGGTCTCTCATTTCAAATTTAACAATTCCCAAATTAAAAATATTGCACCTAAAGCACCTGGGATCTGATCAAGGCCTTAGGTGAACCAACACTTACAGTGGTCCCATGGTCCTCAAAACCAGTGGTGGGCAGGTATCCATTTTGGAACATATGAGTTGATATTAGTATTAAGTCTTTTTTAAAGAATTCTCATATAGGGGCTAAGGCTGATTATTGGTTGGTATGAGGCAGGTATATATATATACCTGATATTGAGATCTATATGATCCTGGTATGAAGTTAGTATCAATTCTTTGTACAAAAAAATAAATACCAGGCTCTTAACTGGAATAATCCAGGTATTGCCTCTCAGGTCTGTACCAAGCAGGTCAGTTCTTTGATACCAGGGTCCAGGACCAAGCGCATGCACCCCTCCTAGTCAAGAGCTTTCCAAAGACACCAAGAACATGATCTGAAGCATCCCAGTTCAGTGGATCTCATACCTACAAACAAAACAAACAAACAAACAACCTCCCTTCATAGAATGATACCTGCCCAATTTGGTTGTTGGTTGGGTTTGTTTTGAGTCACCTTGAAGATGTCTGTTTTGGGTTGCTTCTCTCAGAATCAGAATTTAACTCCTGGGTTAAATATAGCCCTTCTAGAGGCCTCACTCAAAGAAGTTGAAGGCACCAGTGTAGGTGCTGGCTCATGCTGGCTTCAATCAAGCAGGTGAAGGTACCCAGGAAGATGCATGTTCGCCCTGCTGCCCTCATGCAGGTCCGGGTGAACACAACATCAAAGCCTGCATGCAAGAAAGAAACATGTGACATGACACCTTCAAGGTGACTCTGCAAAAAAAAAAAAAAAAAAAAAAAAAAAACAAAGAAGGGGGAGCGAGGGTTCATTGGCTGAGTACTTCTTAAGTGTGGAAGAAAAGTGAGGCAACTGCAGAGTCTTATCAACTACAGAAAGAGTTGAGGCTGGGCTCAGCTGGGGCCAGGCCAAACGTCTTGTGAAGAAAGTTTGGTATTTCTGGTGAAGAGAAAAATCCAATAATTCACAACCATAGTCGTCGAGGGGCATGAACTTTTGAGGGATGATGATGATGCAATGGATAATTATCGGCATGTGAAGCTTCGTGAACTGAGAGTGTGGAGCCCCAGGTCCCGGGTGTAATGGCCTGCTGCCATGACATTACCCGGCCTAATGAATGGGGCGGGCCATTATAGCAGGCCCTCTCACTTGCGCAGACAGATAAATAATGATTTTTCATGAGGTCATTACAATATGTGGGGGCGGGGTGGGGAAGGGAAAGGACACAATAAGGAGCCACAAACACTAAACGAGAATAACACATTAAATGCAGCACCAGTCTTGAAGCAATGTATGCATGAAAATTCACTCATCAATCTTTGGGTAATGAAAGTGAAAAAGACGTAGGTAGCTATATTTTGCATGTTTTTCAGGTATCTCAAATGCAGAATTGTTGCTGACTCAGTCATTTTTTTTCCTATACCACTGCCAATTCTCCCACTTCTATTCATATTTCATTATTCACACCTACCTCTGCTTTTAGACCAGGGAATTGCCTCTGAAGCACATTCTCTAATAGTCCAGAAAATTTACACCACGAACCTTTGGGTCTTCCACTTACTATGTGTCCAAGGATTGATGGAAGGAAGGTTCTTCAGTATATTATTTGGCAAGTGTACATTAAAGTTATCCATAAAGTTAACAATTTATGGATTAAGAGTATCTGGTTTGGGTGAAACAGAGCACAACATGCTGAACAAGGCATGGATATCAACCAAATGAAAATCACAGGGTAGCAAGCCTAGAAACCCACCGAAATGAGAGGTTGCCAAAGCATCCTCCTGTGTTTTTGTGCATAGAATCCTCTTGCACATGTGATGTTGCATTTGTAAGTTGAGTTGAAAGCAAGTGCAACATTAAGTGAGATCTGAATCAAGCAAGCAAGTAGTAAATGGCGGTGTTGAAATCTTTTTGTGAGCATCACTTTGTAAAACCTAGCAAGAAGACACTTACAAAGAATTTGACCATTGCAAGTGGAGAGAGGGAAGATAAACAAACTTTGCAATGGTGTGGGTTTTTAGTGGGCACAATTTTGAAAATGCAATGTGCAATTTGGAGCATTGCAATAGTGAGATTTGTGCTTTGCAATGTGGAGTAGCATGGTCGTGTGTGTGTTTTTTTGTACAATGAGTTAAAGGTTGCTCAAGTGCATAACAACATCAGGCTTTATTTTCCTTTTGCAAGGTATTCAACCAAAGATTATGTGTGGGTGATTCGGAAGAGTGTCAATTTTTAAAAGTTTTGCCAAGGTTGTGTGTGTGTGTGTGTGTTTGTCAAGTTATGTATTTTGTTCTTTGTTTTTTGTGTTTATAGTTGTGTTTAAGCTAGCATATTTAAATTTTTGGTTTTTTTGTTTTTAGTTGTGCTTAAAAAGGTTTAAATGTGTAGATTCAAATGTTTTCATTGTTTTGTGTCTCCAATTGTGTTTAAAGAGGTTGAAGAATGAATTTTGTGAAGCCACATGTAAGTGGTTTTGCCAAAGAAGTTTGGAGAGAGAGAGAGGTTCTTGCCATTTGCAAGAGAAAAATTGAAGGTTAAAAATGCCTTTTGATACATAGTTTGGAATGTTGGTTTTGAACAAAGGGTGACTTTAAAAATAGCTTTAAAAAAAGGGTGAAAGGCAAAAGGAGGCCCAAACTCAGCCCCAAGCAAGGGTTGACTTTATGTATAATTTATTAAATTAAAAATTTAAATAAGATATTTTTTGAGTTTTCATATATATTCAAATAATATAACTAGCCTTGAGTAAGGTTATAAATGCCACTTACCTTGCATATAGACATATACATGGTGTGGGTATGCTTGTTAGGAATGGGTTATCAATGTGATGTTTGGGTTTCACAAATTGTGTTTGTTTTGGTTAATTCCAAGCAACCTCCAATTATGGCTCCAACATGCAAAACACCAAACTTTCAATGCAAAAAATTGAACTCCAAAAAAGGAAAAGATTATTCAAAAGATTTGAAAATGTTAAAGTAATACAAACTAACCTATTTCTACATTCTAAACTACACCAAATGTTCCAAGATCCAAAACATCAAAAACAATAATTTGAAAACATGAACTTTTATTCTTGGAAAGACCTCCAATTTTTTTAATTATCCATTCTAGCAAGTTGCCAAATTTGGCTAGGCCCTCTTCTAAATGGTTGCTTGACCACAAACCTCAAAAAAGTGAGAAAAAACCTTTCTTTGGGTATGGGAAAAAAGAATTCAACAAAATAGTCTAGGATAAAGTTAAAATTTGCACAATGTTATGTTAAACATTACAATAGTTTAGTGATTGAATGCTTTCACCTCTTTCCTTAATGTGCAAGATTCGAATCTTACCAAGCACTTACCCATTTGAAACTATAATAGATTTTTTTTTTTAAAATTTAAAACTAAGACATAGTTCTAGTTAAGTTCCTTGGAACCATACTTGAACTACCTTCAAGTAACGTGATAACCTAGGTACCCACCCAACATTAGCCCAAGGATTCAAATGCGTGCACCCAAATGTATTTCATAGTCACACTATGACCCAAATGTATCCACCAAAATGGATTCTCATTATGTGGAAAATGTAGGATAATAGACCATGGTGGGGGGCTCATTCCAAAATTATGGGCATAGGTAGGTGAGTTGCGACCTATGTCCTTTATTTTGGGAAGCCTCAACCATGGGCGTTAACTCAACATAAAACACAAGGTGAATCATGAATAAAAATTAGTAAACCATGAGATGATGATGATGTGTAAATCATGAAGTGACCACCCCTTAAGTACAAAGGCACCTTATGTATATTCTTTAGGTGTGAAAGCACATTTTTTTACACAAGGCCATAAGCACACTAAGCCCTCCAAAAATTGTAGTCACAAGTATAATTTTTTTGCAATTAATTTTTTCGACAATGTATGGACATTACATCTTGGATTCTTTTTGTTTGTTTTAAGAATATTTGATTAACTGTAAACTTAATCTAATCAATTATTTTAAAAGTTCAACAAACAATGAAAACTTGAATGTATGGAGTATATTTGTGACAAAATAATACATGTTACAAAGTTTGAAATTTTTTTGTATATATTTCAAAACTAGGGTTGTGAATGGAATTCTTGGGTGAATTTTTTTTATGGTGTATGATATTGATAAACATAAATTAAATCTAAAAATATTTGGATATTTAAAGTTTTTGGATAAAATTTCATTCGAAAAATGTGTTGTTTTTTTCATTTTTGAACAATAAATGCATAATAATATCTTCTTTTTAGGGGAAAAACCATTACCATATATTAAAAAAGGAGATTTATAAACAGACATTGCATTATTTTTTCAGTTCTCTTTTGTTTGGTAATGTTTCATGAACCACAAACATAAGGCCCTATGGCCATTGAAAATTTGTAAATTATATATTATATGTACATTAATTTTATCCAATCATATTCATTTAATTGTTGGATCAAGATTAATTTTGACTCAAAGTGAACTTTGAGTTCCAAAATGTTGTCAACCAAATTTTAAAGTTTTTTGCTTGTGTTTAGGATGCCAAAGGATACCATCAAACTTTTAGTTTACTTTGTATTATAATATTCGGTATACATCACCTTTTTTGGTGAAAAGTGGTTTACCCTTAGTGTGCTTTCACCCGCAAGGCACCTTACATCCACTAGTTTGTGTAAGGTGTGTTAGCACCTAGAAGAGGCATTAGTTGTGCATATAAGGTGCCCTCCTTTTAACACTAAAAAAAACTAGCCAAAGTTTTACAATACAACTTTGTAGGTATTGAAAGTGTAGATATTTTTGTGTGCCATTGCTTTTGTTATTGTGACCTTTAATAATGTGTTTTGATTTTTAGGACCAAGAAAGGGGTACAAGGTGATATGGACTAAAAGTAAAAGTGAAAATTGTTTTTCTACAATCAAGATGGGTGTTTGTGAATTCTCATTATTTTGTGAGAAAATTTTGGAAAAAAACTTTTTTAAGAACAAAAATTCACCACTTTCATGAAATGAAAAGAATGAAGAATGAAAAAACAAGAAATTTCGTATTATGTATGGTATTGACATGTTGTCAACTGGGGAAAATGTGGGGAAAATGTAGGTTACACAATTTTTTTTTCTTTTGGATTGGGCAAATTGGATCTTGTATTGTAATTTAATACCATCTACTTGCATTGCAAAAACCATGAAATTACCATGGTTTATAGTAACTAGAGTAGATGGAATTCTAATTCCATGCAAATTGATGGAAACTTGCCAAATTTTATTGTATTAAAAAATTACAATGAAGAGGGAAGGAAAGGGAATATGAATTAACACATGCAAGCTTGAAATTGAACATTTATTGTCCATCCATTTCTATACATATATAGAATGGGACTGAATGTGATTAAGGTCATTGTATGTCATTTATTTGGCATGCTAGGCTTAAAAGGTCTTGAGACAAAACTCTCAACTTTCAATTTTCACCAATATATTCATGCATCATTTATGAAATTTAACTATTTTAATATAGTGGAGGGTCATAAGGTATTTAGTTTGAATGAGGGTATTATCATCTCATGTAATTATGGCACATTATATTTTGCATTCCTCCAAATTTACATCATATGAGCATTGAACTTTAGTATATTGAGAACATGGTTTTCAGGTCTTTCATCTTGGTGCATTTGAGAGATTTTCAAAATAAAGTGTAACAAAAAAGGGAGGCTTTTTTCATTCTAACATTGCACATGTAACTTCACACAATTTTAGTGCACTTGCATAAGCACATATTAACACATGTTGATAACACCTTCCATAAACATATGCATGCCTTCTATGATTTGCAAAGCTTACACTATCCAATTAACACATTCCAAAATTTAATTTGTAACACTATTAAACCAAAATTGAATAATCAATAAAGAAATTTGGATGTTGCTTATTGGGATTAGAACTTTGAATGTTTAGGTGTTTCTTTTAGTAGTGGGCTTCGAACCCACCTCACCATGTATTCTAATGCACAAACCTAAACACTTATGAATCTTTCCTTACATTAGTAGGATTCATGTTACATCACCCAACACCCCATGCATCCCATTATTTTGTACTTCATCTTCTAGATCACAATAACATAATTAACCAAAAGCTTAATCAATTTGGGTTTTCTCTTCACAGGAATCATTCTTGCTTGAATCCTAGGAATGATGCATATTGCATTCTCTAGTCATTCTCATGCAATCTTATTGGTGTCTTCTCATCCCAAACCCCACATTGCTTTCCATTAACATATACATTCTAATCTTCCAACAAAATCTAGACAAATATCTATTTTTCAAGTTCTAACCCCACAATTGCAAAATGCAAGTATTTGCTTAAATTTGAGACTTTTTCGCATTTTTTATCATCTTTTAGTAACATCCTTATAATTGTGTATATGTAGAAAAACTAGGGTGCATTCACATAACATGAACCATAACAAGTGTAATTAACCAATGCTTGAATTTTCATGTTTTAATGTCAAAAACTATATTGTTGTGAGTTTTTATATATATTTACATGACAATGTTCTTAATGGGTACATTCATAATATAGGAGCCATAGGAACTGTAACCAATGCTTTGTTTTTCATGTTTTTGTGTCAAAAATAATTTTAATATTACACATTTTTTTAATACATTTTGATGCTAATGTTCTTAATATATTGTGGGAACATGTGTAATAATTTGAAATGAATATTATGAAATTTGAACTCTCAAAAACATTCAATAATTATCACTGTAACTAGTGTTTTACAATGTTTTTACAACTTGAAAAAACTCATAAATGACTCTTCAAGGACTTGAAAATGACAAAATTTTGGAAAGACTTTTAAAACATATATTCACATAAGAGTATAATGTAACATATTTTTGAATCAAATGGATTTTCTTATGACATTTTGCAACTTACAAATGAAATATTCTTAATATATACCCAAAATCTTTTAGAATAAGCAATCACTGAAGTCCTTATTAAGGGTGCATCCCCGATTCCTTATTTTGTGAATGTACCTTAATATATTATGAAAACATGTGGAACAATTTAAAACAAATTTAATGAATATAAATATTCAAAAATATTCTAGAACACAAACCTCTAAAGCATACATAAATATATTTGTTTGCTTAACTTCCAAATTATATCCTCTTTAACAAAAAAAATTTGTTTATCTGATTCACACACAACTTGGATTCCTTTTTTGCATAATTCAAGATACAAGGATAATTTTTTTTTCATTACCTTTTACCTAGCACTAGTTAAAAGCAACATCCCTCACCTACAAAACACACAATAGACACCAAAACACTAATGCAATAAACAAAACACACAATAGACACCAAAACACTAATGCAATAAACAAGTTCACACTGCAACTCCATCCTTCCATTACTCTCATTCATCACCAAGCTTTGCCACTTCTAGAAAGATGACTATGACATCAACTTGTGCCTTCTCAGTTGCCAAAAGTTGATAGCAACATCTTGCAACCTTAATTCCAAACCCCTTTTACACAACTTCATATTTCAAACCTCCTTGATAGCATTTTCTGCCTTCACACCATTTTGGACCACAAAATAATTTATAATATAAATGTTTGCAATAAAACCAAGATGAGCATTGAAAATTTGTATGTGAAATCTCTTTGTCGCTTTTTCTTTTTTTTTCTTTTCTTTGATGCAAAAGGCAAGTTAAAGTCAAATCCTTCACTTTGAAGGACAAGGTTAGGAGTAGCCCTTCACCATAAGGACCAAGGGAACCCTACCCTACACATTCAAGGCATGAACACAGGTGCTATCAAAATTCTCACACTCAAGTACTAAAGCAATGCAAGTGGACAACACATGCTAATATGTGCAAATCTGCAGACCTGAAGATACGTGGAAGGTGGAATCATTTAGATCTTATGCAAAAAATATCACCACTTTTGTCCTTTTTGGTCCAAGTGCCACACATGATTGTAGTGTAGGAGAAAAAAGAGAGAATTTCTAAGACTAAACAAATCTCTCATGAACCTGACCTGTGCCATGTGAGCTTGGAGGCAAATACTTCCTTCCCCCCATCATAATGAGCTTATCTTTCCATATCTACATGAATACCTAGTAGTAAGGAAGGATGTGGTGGGGGCAAAGCAGCATGTGTGCAGCAATCTTGAGAAGACTTTATATTAGGTGCTGCAAATGCTAGGAACATCCTCAAGAATCGTGCTCCCCTTGACCAGGAAAGCAGTTTGAGAACTTAGAAAAAGCACAGGATTTCTGGTCCCCAAAAAAAGGATCCCAAGGATTAACCATGAATGTGGGACCTCCAACCCTGCTCGTTGCATTATCTTGTGCTTGAGTGCATTATCTTGTGCTTGAGTCAAGTGTGGTCCAACAAAATGACAAATGAAGATATGGTTTGTTGGGGTCCAAGAGCTGTGCAACTTGCAAGTTCCCTCCCCCACCTTTTCCTCTGGACAATTGCCACTTACTCTAAAAACAAAGGTTCCTATAAACCAGACGGCTTCTCATATGAGACCAAGCTACAGACAAATGTCCGTACCTTCCTCATGAATTACAAGTGGCTTATTGCATAATGGCTCTGGCTGTCACCACATGTTCAAATGAAATCATGAGAAATGATGGAACTGTGTAACATGGTACGGTAATTTGAGTGCAAGATAAATTTGATAGGAAAGATGTAGCCTAAAATATAAAGCTAGACCTCCAGCTGTAATTGTCTGGGTTGGCAGATTGTGTCATTTTCTTGACCATATTATATGACATAATCTTCCAATGATGATCATGTGAATGTAATCGTTACCAAAATGTCTTTGTAAATATGAATACTTAAAAGAAAATCATTGAATCTGGCACCCCAAACCTTAATGTCATGGAATGGCCTTGCCATTACCCATTATGTTAGCATTGCCTAGCTCACCCTAACAGACTCAGCTAGCACTTTATCGAACATAATCAGCAGGGGCTTGACCATTTCATAGTACATTAAGAGCACTTATTAGTCTTTGTGTTTTGGATTCAATACACACCATGTTCATGAATTTATGTTCTCAGCTCCCAAGTTCTCTGTTATATCTATTTGACAACAAATTATTGTTGGTCCAACTACATTTCTTTGGTCTTACATCCATTCCTAATTGAGCACCAACACATGTTTACATATGAAATTGCAGAGCAGTCTCCAGAACGTCAAATATGACAATGCATAGTGGTAACTCATAACCTTATGAGAGTTGCTTACAAAGTGTCAGAGAATTGCTTTTCATCAGGCATAACTGTGACAAGCTGCCATGACAACACCTGGAGGAGCTAAAACAACACGAGTCAGTCAACAAGGTCAGGATGAGAAAATGAGGATCAGGATTTTGGGTGAAAGCACTATGTAAAGAAAGAACTCATGAACAGCAAAGGATACATGGCAGAATTCCTATTGGAAGAGTGACTTCCATGTTCATGTTTTGATGTTAATGGCCTCAGTAGGTCATACCTATTGCAAACTGTAAATGGTAGTGACACATTAAAACTTAAAAACCCTCACACTATTTTAATTGTTTGAACCCTTTGCGGGAAGACCTTTTGTGAGAAAATAATAACATTATATTGCCACCCTGCGAGAAAGTTTCAGACTTTACCTTTAGAAATGAATCTCCTTTGAGACTAGTGTAGTGAGGTTTGGGGAGGAGAAAACACACATTAGAGTGAATTATTTATGCAAATAGGAATAGTTGGAAACTCCAATGGCTAAGACTACATGATTCTGTTTGGGAACCGCAAAACCCACACTGACATGACAGACAAGAGGCAACAAAGAGAAATATTTTGGGAAGTACTGAGAATTTCTGAATACTTATAATTCATGTCAATCTGAAAAGAAATTGAGAAATGACCCAACAATGAAGTTGTGTAGGATAAGGACCATGGGCCATTCCGGGAATATGGGCCCAGCGCAAGGCAGGAGCCAAGAGTAGGACCTGATTCCTCAGAACTGCCCCATTCAAGGGTCCTTATCTGACATAAAGATATGGTAGAGTTTTAACAGCTGCGATTTTGTTTGAGGAGATGTGGCACCTTATGCATAAGCTCGGTAAGGCAGCCTCCACATAATCTAAAAAAATTTACTAGTTCTTTGTGCACTTTCAGATCTGACAACATAACAGCAACCAATCAGAAACCATGGAAGGGAGGAAACCCAACCCTCCAGAAAAGAGAAAACAAGACCAAGAAAAAAGTAAAAAGCAGTTTGAACAACAACAAGAGTCATACGCTTGTTCAGAGACCACAACCAACAAGACGTAGACATGACAAATAATCATTGAAATATTTAATGAAAATAGACCTGTTTTCAATGCAATTTTTAATATTTGGAAGACAGGTTTCAAAACTCAATTCAAGCAGAATCATAATTTTTAGACATCTTTAGAATTAGTTATGGCGTTCTTTAGATCTTAAATAGGATTACCCAATGTTATCATTAAGTTGATTCCTAAATGGCTCAACAATATTAATTCGTCATAAGAGGTTCCTAATATTGTGAAGTACTGTTACTCATATTAAGGTCATATATGCCAAAACTAAGTAGTAAATGAGCATGACTTGTGCCAAAATTGAAAAAATAAACAATGAAATAAAGAGAAATGAAGTTGAAGATTTGACAGGTTTGACACATTAGGTCAACACAAGCTTTACACATTATGAAGGGTAGCTACTAGTTTGTTAGGTGGCAATATTTATTAATGTTAGTCCTTAAATAAAAATTCAATGCCTCATTTTCTCATGGCCAATGCTTGCAAATGTATGTTCAATATCTTGCACGCCTAATTGTAATATAGGGTATTCAACTTAAATGGCACTCAAATTTCATGCATCCATTGATTATAGATTAAATGTAGACTTCATATTAATATCCATTTGCATGGAGATGAATGTTTTGAATTGGAGTCGGTCAAATGATTAACCCTTAATGGTGGCTAGCCCCCGCTTGGCTTTGGGAACATCGACAAATGGTATTGACAACCTACCATAAACATTCCCAAACTCACCAACTCCCAGCAATGGGTTATTATTAAAAAATTAACCAACATACTGAGTTTCTGTCCCAGGATTGACAAACCATAGAAGTCATAGAACTTGGCCTTAATGCTGGCTAACTCAACAACACATTGAACTTTAAAGAGAAGGAGAAGACCAAAAAAGCAAGGAAGAAAAGCAACACAAAACCAAAGATAATGATAAAAGGAAAAGGGAAAAACCCAAAAAGAAGGGGGATGCAAAGAGAAAAAACATAGACCTTTGAATACAAGATCTTTTGAGGACAAAGTGCGTTTAGAAAAGCTCTCCACTTAGGTGAAGACACATTGGTAATGATAATTTTGAAGATTCCAAAGGCAAAACTTATTGTTAAGCAGACCTTTCATCTAATTCAAAACAAACTTTGCAGAGAAACTTGCTTTCTTCAACAACTTAGGTTGCCATTTCAGCTATGAAGAACTCTTTCAAGCTCCAAAGCCTAAAGAACCCATATAACTGACTATTCAATAGTCCAAAAATTTCATAATCTAAAATATTGGAATCCCCACAGGCTTAAGAATCGTATTAAAACAATATATCCTGGCTGAAAACACTACCTAGTAAGCAATGTCAATGCTCGATTAAACCTTTGAAATGTTGCAATAATTGTCACATCCAAGAAATTGCAAACGAAGCCAGTAAAAGTCCAATTAGGCTCTCCTGAGAGTCCTTGTTTAGATATATGAAGTTGGAAAAATCAGGAACAAGCATATCCTCTACATACTGAGGATAACTTACAATGGAAAACTGGATAGGAATTCAAAGAATCAAATTGGTTGAGAAGACACATTTCCTGAACATTATTCAAAAGACTGCACAATCAGTATTCACTAGGATAACAATTGACTACATTAAAAGATTGCCTTCCAAAATGAGCCATACAAGTTATATAGCATGAAATCTAGCCAAGAAGAGAAAACTGTAGGGTTT
>Ga0209208_10007712_pt1 | contig 14526 bp, 16 predicted proteins | sample S1TSphfallax_3_FD_187694 | JGI IMG/M metagenome (GOLD analysis project Ga0209208, IMG submission 187694) | Host-associated microbial communities from peat moss isolated from Minnesota, USA - S1T2_Fd - Sphagnum fallax MG (SPAdes) (version 2) | ecosystem: Host-associated > Plants > Peat moss >...
TTGAATGTCATTTTGCATGTGTACACCATTAAAATTGCCTTTTGTTTCAAGGGATCAAAACCAAGTTTTATGTTATAATGTTTTAAAAAACCTTGTATCAAAAGTAGGAGTGCAAATGTTTTACCAATATTTGTTCCTCTTGTGAAGAATAAATGTATTGGTTGATTCGAATGTATTGTTTTCTTGTACATACAATCGTCAAAATTGCACGTTGTTCTTTATTCAAATTTCAAAGTTGATAAATTTTTTTTCATTCATAATCAATTCTTCTTTTTTTTCAATTGTGCACAAAATTATTGATAATGTACATTTTTTTTAACGTGAAATTCACATCCAACATTGTAATGTTCAATTTTTGTGCAATTAATGATGAGTTTGGAAGAAATTTTTTCACCAACATTATCAAATTTATCCATCCAAATGCTATCATTATTTATTTGTGTGAGGTCATGTGCATGTAATTCAAGGTCCTCCCAATTTTCTAACCCATGCACATCTTTAAAAAATTTATAGATGAACTTTAAATGTACATCATTTATTAAGTTTTCATAAGTGTTGTATGCATCATGCCATGATTCATGATTTTTAAATTGTGATTCTTTTGAAGTTGTGAATGGATGGAACAATAATACTTGTTTTTTATAGTAGTTTTTAGGATTTCAATGTTTATTGTAATTGACATATTGAATTATTAAAATAGTGTGTTTTTTCTGAAATCATGATTATTTGAATTTAATACACTACAAACTCACTTAAAGCTAAATTATGTAATGGTTCAAGACATTCCAAATATTTATCAATCACATATTTTACTTTGATGTCAATGGAATTTGACAATAACCCTTTCAATTTTTTGTTCAACTTAAGGACAAATGCATGTTTAGATGAAGGCGATGATTAAAAAATGAAAATGATCTTGAGGTGTGATAAATAAATAAAGAAAAACTTATATAAGTTGTTAATTGAACAAACATCTATTGTGCATTTAAAAAAACATTACCTAATTTTCTTACCTTTAAGTTTGCATCAACATTTTCATTTTCACATTTTTTGATAATGGTTTGAAATTCATTGGTGACAGTTTTGTCAAATTTTGTGAGATATGATGTGTAATAACTTGTTGCAACATATGAGTCAAAAAAGAATTATATGTTAGTGTTTGCTTTCCATAATGTTGCAACTTTTATTGCATAAGCATTTGTTTTAATGTCTTTCACATGTTTCTTCCAAAAAAAAAATCGATTTTGTTAATTTGTTACACAAATAATTGATATAAATGGGGAAATCAAAGTTTAATCTTCAAATGAAATATCAACTCCCATTTGCATATTGTTGAAGTTTTCAAAAGTCCTATTCACAATGTCTGACAAGTTTTTTTTTTGCCAAATGATAAAGTTTCTTTTAATGGTTATAATATTTTAGTGCAAGGCATAGGTGGCAAAGGATAATGAAATTGACAAACAACTTGGTTTTTCTTTCTACAAGTTTGTACATGTTTACGAATTTGCAAATCTTTCAAATGTGAAGGAAGCAATAAGTTATTAGATGTTACATATTTGTAAACAAATTGTTCAATAGTTTCATTACTATCTACACCATACGTTGGGACATTTTTATCCACAACAAACCATGATCATGTTCATTTCCTCTATTTTGAAATTTTGTTAAGAAATAAAAATCATCAACTTTACTAAAGATGGATGAATCCTTTTTCAAAAGGTTAGGAAATGCAGCCATTTGATGATCATAATAACATGCACATGCGACTGAATTAGACCTGACAGGATCTGCAAAATGTTTAGATTCAAGTTCATCAAAAAATTTCAAAATTTCCACATGATTCTTGTTCAATGTGTGTAAAGCAAACAGTAATGTAGTCCATTTACTCTTTGCACCAGTGAAAGTCATAAAAAAAGTTGGTAGACCCAATTGATGTATCATGGCAAATGCATCTCATCAAAGTTTGGACAAATAATCAAGCGATGTTTACAAATGTGTTAAATCACAATAGCCTAAATTAGAGCGTAATAATTTATCTAAGTTAGGCTTACTTGTAAGGTCTTTGGCTTTCAATACACAATCATTTAACTTGCCTTTACGTATTATGATCCAAGAGGTAGATTTTACTTGTTGTATAAGAACCTTAATGGCCTTAAAAAAAAGTTTGATATGTGTCTAGCAAATCTATAATCTTTATGCATGAGTTCCCATTGAGCAATATCTTGATACTGAAATTTGGCTAGAATTGAAGGTTTTCGAAACAATCCAAAAAAAAGTGGGATAATTACATTTTTTGCTACTTTGGTCTTGGAAAAGTCCAAGTGGTTTGTAGTCTTGACTAGGGGCCATAGTAATAATATTTTCATCATTCATAATTTGATCGAGCGATAAGAAATTTTGAACCAAAGTATCTATGGCAAGCTTTTTAGTTGTTTCCTCAAATTTATCTAAACTTTGTTCCATGTTTAATTATATTTCTTGCAATGTGTTGAGATTATTTTGTTGAGTTTTTGCAATGTCAAACATGTCTTCCCACATAGGTCTTATTGAAATTTTTGCATTTATGTACAATGGAGTTTTCACAAGATCTTTCAAAGCTACCATCACTTGGTTAGGCTAAATGTTTCCTGATAGATAAAGGGATTTGTATTTTAATCTATGTTTCAAAAGAAGACCAAATGTGGCTTCATCATTTAACATGCATGGTAATATAAGTTGTGTTCTATTGACATTGGTTGGTACATTAAATATACTTCCACGAATCTTATATTGTCCATACCCTTCAACATGCCATATTTGTGCAAATGCTTGTTGTGGAGCTATTAATCTTTCCTCTAATTCATATAAGTTTGACACTAAATTAATGATTGGATTAGTTGAAATATTATGAAGAACCAGATATTTAAGCTCTTTGTTAATAACAATTACCTTTGTACAAGTACAACGTACAAACAAATTACCTAATAATTCAGGTTTTGTTGTTTCCAAACTAGATACATATTTTGTTAATTGTTGAGTTCTTTTTTTAGTAAGATGAAAGGTTTGCAATTTGAACCATAGCCTTTCACAAGCAACACATTCATGCTTATTATATCACAAGTCAAGTTTGAATTATGTATGTTTGATATACAATCATCATTGCTTAAGCTTTTTGTAAATTAATTCTTGAACTATTTTGTTTTGATTTCATGTATCGAATATGTCTCACTACTTTATCAATGTTAAACATCGGATCTAGATTAATGCTTATGAATTTTTCTGTTAAAGTTTTCAAACCTTTTCCTTCATCCATGTCCATTAGGTTTTGTAAGATGAGATCATTGTCCTTTGTCCATGTAATATATGTACTAGTAATTTTACATTTTTAAATTAGTATATATTGTTTTACAAATATGTTCATTACATCTTTTAATTTCATATTGTGGAACTTCATGTTGTAATAGTCGAATATTGTTGATTGTTGCATTATCTTTTTTTTTCATGTTACTAATGTTATTGTTCAAAGATGAATTGTGTATTTCAAGTCTTTTTACTAGTTCAAAGTGACTGTTCATACCTTCATGATATGCCAAAATTAACTTCCCATTTATATTGAATTCATCTCCCACATTCATGTATGGTCTACATGTTCTTGTTGACCATGCTTTTTGGGCGTTTTATAAATTTGGATAACCAAAAGAAGATTGTGAAATCAGCCCACAAACCACCGTTTGAAGCCTTGCATTCCATTTTATTTAAGTATTTCTCTACATAATTAACACCATGCAAACTCATCAAAAAGTTAGGACTAAGTGTAGATCTCAAGTAGTGTTCAACCCTATAATCATTTGTTACTAAGGCTTGTTGTAAACATTCAATATAACCCTTTTTTAATGTTATACTACAAACAAGACCATGTAACAAATAACTTATGGAATGAAAGAAATAATCTCCAACCATGTATGGATAATTAACAATTCTTTGCAACCCAACATTTCTTAAAGCATTGAAAATTGATATCTTGAACATCAAAAATCGAAAATTGAAATTTTGAAGTAGTGGTTTGTATGTTTATTTAGATGGCGACAAGGAATAAGGAAAACAAAAATAATCAAATTAACATAATTGAACTTCACAATGTAGTTAAATTTGAAAATTGGATATATAAAATTGAAAACAAAGAGTTTGAACTTGAAAATTTGAACTTTGAACTATTAAATATTAAGATATTAAAAACTAAAAACTTGAAAACTTAAAAACTAAAATTTTGAAAATTGGAAACTAAGAATCTAAAGTCTGAAATTTGAAAATTTGTAGTCTGAAATCTAAAATCTAAAAATCTAAAATCTGAGATCTAAAATTTGAAAATTTGAATTGAAAAATCTGGAAATTTGAAAATTGGAAAATAAAAATCTGATATCTAAAATTTGAAAATCTACAGTCTGAAATTTAAAATCTAAAAATCTGAAATTGAAAAATTTGTAGTATGAAATAAAAGATATGAAAACCAAAAATTTGAAAATTGAAAATTGAAATTTTGTAGTCGAAGATTTGAAGTTTAAAAATAAAAATTTGAAATCAAATAAATTGTAAATCAATGCTTTGAAAAACTACAATGTGAAATTCTATAATATTGTCAATCAAGTTTTTTGACAAGTTCTTTACACACTAATGAGTTCTTATCATGTTGTACTTTTGCATATCCAATGAGGTCCCCAATAGGACTCAATGAAAAGGAGCCATGAATGTTGATGTCCCACAACTTTTGAATAAGCTGAATGTGATTCTCATGTAGTAATTTTAAAAGGGCCTCCTCATTGATAATGACAACAACTTCAATCCACTCAAATTTCATAATCACGTCTATTGGTTAGTTAGGCGAGCAAATATAACCTTTCAAGTTCTTGATCAAAACACATGCATTGGCTACCATAGAACCATTGCAATAAAAGAAACCATCATCTTGCCTTGATATATCAACCAAACAACACATTCCGCAAAACCATTTGAATGGAAGCAATGTCAGTTCGGGACAAACGAATATCCAACCACCTACATTTCACCAAAAAATGTGCAATGTTAGTTTATCACCACAAGCTTAATAATAAACACCTACAATCTACTTGGAGATGTTAAGGTCAACAATCTTTGAAAAATTGCTACATGATAAATTTGCACATGAGTACAATTTGTTATTTGATAAATAAGGTTTTTTCCATACCTTTGTTGCAATGTGTTGAACACCAACCCGTTGTAAAGTTCATGCAATATAGAGTTAATCACACGATTATGTCTTCATTGACAATCGATGCAAAAATCGTTGATAGATTTGTCTAATACCAAATTGCATTTGATGATCTTGCACACATGTTTTTGATTTGAATTAATGTGGGAGCGCTGGTATAGAATTCTTGAACTAAAAAATCATACTCCTTATGAAACATGGGCTGAAAACTTATTTGCACACGTTGCAAAGTGCATGGAGATTCAAGATTTTATATGGCAAAGAACAAATAAACAAAATACAAGATATATAATGTCAAAAAGTTAAAATACAAACCATTTGGACTTTTTCTGGGGAATCTCCATATGCTACAATGAACTCAAAATGACCGTCTACTTCTCCTTGGAGCCATATAACAACAATGGCAATTGATGTTATCACCCATTTGTCATGAATCCTCTTGTTGAAAGATGCGATAATGTCCGCATGGAAAAAATGCAAATTGTAACCAAATTTATCCAAAATCAGTACCTCGGTTGAGGCTATCAACCATAAGGAAAGATCAAGATTTCCCCTTTCAAATTTTGGCCTTCTTCGGAGAGTGAAATTTTCAATTCTCAAGTGTTTCCCTTTTGTGAACTTGTCTTTGTGAAAATTGATAAGGGAACCTCCAACTATAATAGTAACAATACATACATTGTGAATATCTATCACATCTACATGCAAATAATTATAAACAACTATCTTGTCACAATTCCCATATCTATTCAAGACAAAACAATCAAAAGCTACATTTTTAATTGTTGAGTCCAAGTCATCGATGACAACAACTAGACAATTTGTTCTCTTGTTAACACCTGCTATGTTAATAAAGAAAAATGTAAAGCAAGTCTAAACAATATAATATGCAACGAAGATAACTTGTAAGTGGACTATTTAAATATGTGCACACAAATTGAGAAAGGAAAAATAAATACCAACAAACTAAGCAAAGCTCAATGACATAAATGACATGAGAAGAGTTGCAAGATAAATAGGAGTTATGTGCATCAAATGTGTGTTTGCAAAATAACAACTAAACAATAGTTTTTTACAATTACACACATTTGTCTCTTCAACTTCTAGGGCATATTAATGTTTTGAATCCAAAAGGTATAGAGTTTAGGGTTTAAGAGGTATAGGGTATATGTTGCTAATTGGAGTTGCTATTTTTTTTGTTTTACTGCTTGGAGTTACTATTGGATTTGGAATGCTATTAAATCTATTGATGTGTTTTCACTATTGGAGTTGCTACAATTGTTGTGTAATAGTGCTGGTTAGCTATTGTTATAGTTGTTGCTGAATTTTTCTCTGTTTCTTAAGCTATTGTATCAAAACTTGTAGCAACACCCAAAAACAAATATGAAATAGCGAGAAATCAAAGTTGGATGATAAGAATTCCATGGACTATTAAACTACCAAATTACTTCATCAACTCTTAACAATGGCATAGATAATTATACAATAATCCACCCCAAAATTTGGTTAAATTAACAAAATTTGCATCCTAAATTTTGATCACATTTCCAAAAGCAATAACAAGACTTAATCATTATGTTGGGTAGCATTCACAAACTCCAAATATTGAAGGTCACATTCCTTTGGGTGGAAATCCAATAAATAAATATAGAGGAGTAAACAATATAAAAGAAAAACCAAAAGGAAACAATTATACAATCCACTTGCAAAGATTGAGCAAAAATCCACACCATTGAACAAGAACATAATTCAATATACCTCGTTCACTTGCAATGTATTCCGAAAGGCTATGATTAGATCACAAAATGGCTTGAATGATGGTTCCCCACTCTCCTCTTCCTCTTCTTCACTAGGTTTCGCAACAAAATTGAAGATTCGGTAGCAACCCCTGTATTTAGGAAAGCAAAAGGATTCACACATAAATACTTCCTCCACCATGCAACAAAATGAACACAAAACGTCTCACAAAAGGAGATGACACTCTCCCACAAACATAATCCAAAACATTTACACATGTTTCATCAGTAATGACCACACCCAAAGTTAGAAATACTTCATGCCCCTCTCTTCTTCCACCACTTGCACATACTTGATGGATCCAAAACAATAACTTGTGAAGAACAACCAAGAGAATTTTGCAACAAAGCTTTCTGAAATACTAAAAAACAGAAAGCACAATGTCCTCCACCACTATTCTAAGCAAGGAGGGCCTTGTTGGTAAATCGGAGGTGCTACTTTCTGCATATACACCACACCTTGAATAGTTATTTGCCAAAGACTTCCAGTCCACTTTCTCCATCTGTGAAACCACGTAGTGCATTATTTTCAAAAATCCCAGCTACAACACTCCAAATGTACACATCTTTATAAGTAACTCAAAACTTCTTCACATTTATCATTTGATTCAATCTCAATACAATTCAGAATTGACCAATCAATATGGTTCTAAAGATTTCACATCTAACAACATAATATTGACATATCAGCAAGCATGAAAAAGAGGAAACCCCACCCTAAGGAACAAGGGAAAAACAATTAGAGCAAAACCTGATAGTGAACATTTTGACAAAAGTCATTAAAGTATATACATGTTCAGAGACCTCTGTTTTGATATTCTAAAGTTACATTACAATTGGTGTCTTCCTTTCATCCCTTTTCAAATCAGATCTTCTGTCTTTTGAAATTGGGATGATGTTGAATCGAACCACAAAACAAACATTCAAATAGTGTATTTGATGCTATTTTCAACCCATACCTCATAAAGTGATTCATGGTCAAGCACAAACCATAATAGCATCCAATCACAATGAGGAGCGAGCAGTTTTCCAGGAGGGGAAATCTTCAACCAGCCTGCTTTTCTGTATGGCAAAGGCAACTGTATACATAAATTCAAAAGTAAAAATGAGTACTGTCAATGTCCATATACAATAATCTGAGAGTCAAAAATTCAAAGTGCCAGTTAGGAAAGAATGTTGAGTGTAAAGTAAAAACCATACCATGGAGTGCACAAGACGTAAGGCACCCCAGTACACCAGCATCCCACACAAGCAAACAATCTCCTCTCAGAATACTCCAACGTTCTTTGCATTATGCATAATCATTTACCTTGTAGACATGTTTTCTGTCCGACAACATGGTGAAAAACATGAAAAAAAAGAAACCCAACCATAGAAATAGATGAAGAACAAGACACACACAAAACTGAGGAGCAGCTTGAAAAACAACAACAGCCACGTGCATTTTCAGTAACCTTCAACAACAACATATGGTAACAAACAACTACCAAAACATCCCCACTGATTTTCTCAATTCTTGGTAACAGGTGGAGGAGGTCAATATAATACATTGACAAACATATCTATTTTCTGTCACACAACCAGCAGCAATTGGAATAGAAAAGCAGACATAACTACACAAGCTTGTGCATCAAGATTACAAACCCAATTCATTGGTCAGGCTTGTCTACCCAAACTGAAACATGGCAGTAGCCAATCTAAATTACACTCACAAGTGATCATCCAAAAAACAATGCTCGGGAGAACAAGGAGACAAGGAGGGAACTCATACAGGGTAGTCAAGCTTGAGGGCATCTGTGGCTGCTATGTAGACAGCAGAGAGGCTATACAGATCTGCAGGTGTCAACTACTTTGGATTCATTTTTCGCCCACTTCTTGAAGAACCCTTTGCCAATCCATACTGCCACATGACAAATATCAGAAATTTGCAAACCACACATTCAGATAAGCCCATTCTTTCCAGTATTATCCTCAGTTCAGTGCGATATCAACTGATCCTATCAATGAAATACGATCAAGGCAGGTACAACAAGCATTAAAGTGTTGAGTAAGATAGGTTCCATTCACTCACTAAAACAGTGCCCAAGTTGTAGACAACTCGATGAAAGTCAAGTTGTAGTTGTATCGTTGCCCTGAACTGTGCTTTCCTTACAACAAAACCCCATCCACCCAAACAGAAAACTGAACTTTCTTCTGAAGGATCCAATCCTTGATAACTCACTCTATCATTCTTTCTCAACTCTCAGCCATCATGCCAGAAGTCATCAACTGCTAGGATTCTAAAGGGGCCTTGATTGGCACCACTTCATAAAGATCAAAGCCACAAGGCAGAAAATAATGTTGTTGAGCTAAAAACATAAAAAAGACAACCACCAAAGCAACTTGGGGGGGGTGGAGCAAGAGCATAGTCAGACCAACTACCAATGGGCATGAGAAACACTTCTTGGATGCCACAAGATGGATTGTGGCTCTTGTGGACATACCTTTTTTACTGCTTTCTTGACAAATGCATGTTTCTCTTTGAGTGGAATAATTGCACCAAGCTCCTAAATTACAAGGAGAGAAGGTGAGCCAATTTATCACATCACAAAGATGTTGCTTAGTTTTACTACTATATTTTACACAGGATTCCAGCCACTTCTCTAAAATGTTGAAGGTGGGAATTGGGAATGCTCAAATAACATAATAATCAAGCTATCATATATGAGTTCATATCTCATACTGCCCCTCCCAACAAAGAATTTCTGAGAAGTGAAAAGATCTACCTGAAGAGAAAGGCCCCAATTGTTCAAAGCCTGGCCAACCAAAAAACAAGCAAAATAAGAAACATATCCCAAAAATGTCGTGTAAACACATCATTGGTGTCTACTTGGATGCAGGACATCTGCTACAGACACTGGAAAAGTTACCTCCAAAAAGTTCATCCCAAAGGCAGTTTACCGCTCAGTTTAGACCTTGAGAAGGACAGATACTACAATTGAAGATGACCCAATAGAAAATTGCAAGATTTAGAAGTAGCATTGATTTCTGTCACTAGAAACTATGCCATAGGGTCACAACGCCTATATATTGGTTTCTAAAAACTTGAACTGCAATTCAAGGCAAGTGATTTGTTCTCGGTAGCTAACCAGCTAATCAAATCAATCTGCTAATTGAATAATACATGTATACATAACCCCACCTGGGGTCCTGACTATGTTTCCCAGTATCCAGAAAAACCTGTACATTTACAATCCAATAACCTGTACATATACAATTCCAGTAGTATGTATTTACCAAGGATAAATGTGACGAACACCAATTCCAAATCAAATGTAAAATAATCACAATTTCATTTACATAAACTGGTTGCATGGCTAAACTCCTCCCCTGCTTTTGCTTTCCTTGTTGATCCCTTTACAGCTTTATGGTACTCCAAACACTCAAGTCCAAGAAATTGCTTGAGGAAACTACACCATTTTGACCTGCGTCTGTTTTTTATGAAATGGCAAACTGGATAGCAAATTTGCTCCAAAAAATGTAAGATGGAAAGACAAATGGGACAATACTATACCTTGTGCCACAGATGAAAGTAGATCAACATCATGTTGATTCACAGCAAATTCCTTTCCTGCCATTAATGTGCTGGCCAAGTTCACTCTACGCAACACATGCTTTGTCACATTTTCATTTGCAGGGTCAAATCCAAGATATTGCTCCATCTCCTCAATGTCAATGTTTATGTCTCCATATTGCATCACATGTGACCCTGTCCTGTAAGTTTCATGGTTTGAAGTTCTTGCTTTCACCTGTATGCACACAGTTGTCAATATGAAAGGTACATAAGACACTATGAGAGGAACACAACCCACATTCACCAGAATGTTTCCACAATCTACAACTACTTCTTTCCTGTGCCAAAATGTAAAAGACAACATTCCTGCTTTCCACTTCTGCTTGCATCCTAGAGAAGTGAAGTTCTACTCATTCCTCTCGAAAGAATTCAGAAGAAAGGGATGACAATTCATAATGATACAGGCATTTAAACATACACAGCAGCATGTAAGGGACTCACAATGATGTACTGATCTTCAAGAGTTTCTCTTTTCAGGTTTTGAATCTCTCTGCAGCCCACAAATGTAGTTGTAGATTGTGGAAACATTCTGGTGAATGTGGGTTGACTATGATAGCAAGAGAATCCCACTCTCAGGCAGACACATTGATCTTTTAGTCTTCACCACAGCGAGAATTTGTGTTCCACTCTAGCAGGAATCCCAGTCTCAGGCCAACACATTCATCTTTTAATCATCTATTGTACATTTCTTGGATGACTTAGGGTATGAAGATTGAATAATACAACACTCTAAGATTTTGCATGGTCCCTAAGTATTTTATGTTGCAAAATCATAAGGGTTAGGTCTTCGACATTAATGCACTTCCTCTCACACTGATATATAGTTGGAGCTCATCACCAGGGAGTTGCAGAGGGAAAAGTACCACATTGATGCTTTGGATGAATGCTTGGCAGAAGAGATTGAAGTTATTCTGAGAGAGCAAACACATGGTTTGAAAATTGCTCCAGAGGTGCTGCAGAAGGTGGCTGACAAGCTTGATCTCAGGTCCAGTGAACAGCATAGGAAATTTCGGTACCTTCTAGTCCAAACCTTGATTTTTTTAAAGAGTTCTCTCTTTGAATGGCCTGCTGCTGCCAAAGTTGGGAGATTCTGGATGTGATTTCTCTTGTTTCTATAAGTGGTGAATTCACTCTGTTCATACTGTCAACAAGAGCCTTATGATGCAACAGGTGCTAGAAAAGGAGAGGATACATGCATAGTCAAAAGACAGTAGGCTCGATGTAGAGCTACTTGATCAATTATTGACACTGCCAGAACATTTGAAGGAGGTTCTCAAGGACCAGCTGCCAAGCGGCCTCAATATCCCTATTGATTTGTGGTGCCCCTTATCCCTGGAGCTAATGTCAGACCCAGTCATTGTAGCATCTGGCCAGACTTATGAATGAACCTATATCCAGAAGTGGATTGACCAAGGAAATACTAGGTGTCCCAAAACCTTCCAAACACTCTCACACAAGAACCTGATTCCAAACTATACAGTAAAGGCTCTCGTTGCCAACTGGTGTGAAGCTAATGAAGTGCCCCCAGCAGTGCCTGTGAGGCTGGAGTCAGTGGTGAGTACCCAGCAACAGCCTCTTACCTCTCCAGGAATCAGCAAAGCTGAACCGGATTTCAATGATGAAAGTACCACCCATGATCTAGACTTGAGCTCAGGATTAGCAGACAGAGCAAAGGGTTCCCCAAGGGTGTTGCGTAAAAACTTCAGAAAGTCAAGTGGATCTGGTGAATTTGAGAGAGTGACAAGTAGCACTTTAGGTGAAAACCAGTGTAAACCTTCACAGGCTGCTACAACTGCAGGTGCTGGTTCTTCTGCGCAGCTTGAAGGCAACATGCACCAGATACCTCTGAGGTCTGACAGGGATCTGGCACATTTAGATTTTGGGCCACATCAGCAAACTATGTCAGGCTCTAGTGTAACATCAAGTATAGATGATGGGAATGGAGCGACAACTGCAAATGCAGGAGCTTTGCTGGTTGACATCATTCACACTGCAAATGGGGAACACCGTAAATCTGGAAAGCTCTCAAGTGAGCTAGATAGGAGTGTTTCAAGAACTCCCCGAGTAGGATTCAGTGAGGAACCGGGGTCTCCAGCACTGGCTTTAGAAAAAATGATCTTTGGAAGACGTGGGGAAGAAAGAGATGCTAGTCTTCCTTGCATTGTTATCGATACATCAGGGATTAAAGGAAATGTTCAACAGCTTGTGAATGGCTTAGTGGAGGACCTTCAATCATCAGCAATGGATGTACAGAGGGCAACTACTGTAGAATCGAGGCTGCTTGCCAAGTACAGCATGGAGACATGATCACAATTGCAAATTCAAGTGCTATTAAGCCACTTGTTGCATTCTTGAGGTCTTCAGATTAGAAGACACAAGAAAACACTACTACAAAAGTGGGGTGCAATTTATTAGCCTAAATCATTATGAGACTTCAAAAGTGAAATAAGTTCATTGTATTTTATTGATTGCACCTTGGTGAAGCTATTTTATTATAATATCACTATGTAAACATCATGTTTCATTGTTAGTTAACATAATTCACTATTATAATTTATTGTAATAAATAGGTTTATTACTATTTTTTATATTCTATTTATGTTATTATAAGCTATTATAAATTATTATACTCTAAATTATTATATGTTATTTTATTTTGAAGTATCTTAACTAGTTTATTATAAGTTTTAAAGTTATTCTAAATTAAATTATTCAACTAACTTTAAGCTATACCTTAGATTATTTTATTTTTAATTAATATATGTTATTTCAAGTTAATTTTAAGTTATTCAAGGTCATTTTACTTTATGTTATTATAAATTATTTTATCCTAAGTATAATAATTTAAAATAATCAAAAATAAAATATAACGACCTAAAGTAAAATAATTTAGAATCTAAAATAATAACCTATGAAAAATAATTTAAAATACCCTACAATATAATAACTACCAATAGCCTATGATATTATAATATAAAAAATATAAAAAAATTTATAATGTAATAATCGCCAGTAGTTGTAATATAACATATAATAAACTTATAATACAATAACCACTATTAACCATTAATAAAATAACCATCAATAACCACTAATAAAATATCCACCAATAGCCATTAATATAATAGCCACTAATATAATAACATTAATAAGCATCAATATCCACCAAAAGAATATTCACTAATAGCCATTAATATAATAATCACCAATAACCATTAATATAATAACACTAATAAACATCAATATCCACCAAAAGAATATTCACTAATAGCCATTAATATAATAATCACCAATAACCATTAATATAATAACACTAATAAACATCAATATCCACTAAGAGAATATTCACTAATAGCCATTAATATAATAATCACCAATAACCATTAATATAATAACATTAATAAACATCAATATCCACCAATAAAATAGCCATTAATAGCCACTAATGTAATAACCACTAATAAGCACCAATATCCACCAATAAAATAGCCACCAATAGCCATCAATAGCCACTAATGTAATAACCATTAATAAGCATAATAACCATCAATAAAATATCCATCAATAGTCATTAATAAAATAACCAACAATAGCCATCAACAAAATATTCATCAATAGCCATTAATAAAATAACCAACAATAGCCATCAACAAAATATTCATCAATAGCCATTAATAAAATAACCAACAATAACCATCAACAAAATATTCATCAATAGCCATTAATAAAATAACCAACAATAGCCATCAACAAAATATTCATCAATAGCCATTAATAAAATAACCAACAATAGCCATCAACAAAATATTCATCAATAATCATTAATAAAATAACCAACAATAGCCATCAACAAAATATTCATCAATAATCATTAATAAAATAACCAACAATAGCCA
>Ga0209208_10007713_pt1 | contig 14525 bp, 17 predicted proteins | sample S1TSphfallax_3_FD_187694 | JGI IMG/M metagenome (GOLD analysis project Ga0209208, IMG submission 187694) | Host-associated microbial communities from peat moss isolated from Minnesota, USA - S1T2_Fd - Sphagnum fallax MG (SPAdes) (version 2) | ecosystem: Host-associated > Plants > Peat moss >...
TCTCTCTCTCTCTCTCTCTCTCTCTCTCTCTCTCTCTCTCTCTCTCTCTCTCTCTCTCTCTTTTGCTTAGTGTTTTGGTTTCTAGTGTTTTAAGTGTGAGACCTTGTCATCATGTCAGGTTTGAGAAAATGTATAAGCTAAGAGGAGCAGGTGACAGCATTACGTAGTGTGCTTTACACCTTCTAGCTTGAATTGAAGTTCAGGTACAGTGACTGGATTGATGAGTGTGAGTGCATAAATGGTGAGGTGTAGTTCTGCTCCTCTTCTGTTGTTTGGTCTTGTTTTCTTTCTCACACCTTCTGTCTGCTTGAATTGTCTTTCAGTTACAGCGACTGGATTGATGAGTGTGAGCGCATCAATGGTGGGGCATAGTACTGCTCCTCTTTTATGATGCCTCTTGCAGATATGTGGTGGTCATCCCTACGTAGCTCTACCCTTTTCCACTGGAGCTTGAAGAACAACTGATTTGTGAATCCACCATGCTTTGGACTCCTGCCTCACAAGTTAAGTCAGGGTGGGTGCTTTGATTTCTCTGGAAAATTTGAGCTCAAAACAGTCCTGGGTAAAGCCTTTGACTTGATCAGCCGCAGCAAAGCCTTTTTAAGGGTGGAGGAGAAATAAAAATGTGTCCAACAACAATAGAGTAGTTGTTTAGTACTACAAAGGTGTTAACTGATTGCATAGTTTCTAGGGTTTTGTTGTTTGATTTTTATACACAACACAAGGTCCTGTACATTCTCTTCAAGTCCATTCTACATATATGTAACTTTGTGTGTGGAACATACTTTGTCTCACAATTTCTCAACCATTTTTGAAAATAGTTTAAGAGAAATGATCTTCAAGTTTTGATCAATATTTGCAGGGTTGATGATCTGTTTTCTTGCTTAATCTGTGCAGATAGTACACAATTTATGATCTTAGATCCCATATCTGTTCCATGATATTGCTTAAAAAAGCCTGCTCCATGGGTGGAATCAATTAATGTTTTGTGTGAATTGACAAGGTTCTGGCTGTGATGATGACAATGATGCTGGTTGTTTTTCTCTCATATTTTTTCACAATATTCTGTTGACTGAATATCATATGAGCAGAAATAGAGAAACTACCACTCAGGAGTCTGTGGTTCCATAGCTCATTTGTTATATTTTCTCATATTTTCCATACTATTCTGTTAACTGAATATCATGTAGCAGAAATAGAGAAACAACCACTTGGGAGTCTGGCCCGTAGCTCATTTCTTGTTTTCTCTCCTATTTTGCATACCATTCTGTTGACATAATTATCATATGAGCATAAATAGAGAAACAACCACTTCAGAGTCTGGTTCCATCTCTCATTTTTTTCCCTTCCTGTACTGCTGAGAAAGTCAGTGCCAGGGGAGTAATGTCTGCTTTAACCACTATCCATGATGAAGGTGATGGTCTGAACGCTTGGTGACCAACACTAACTGATGAGGTTATGACAACCACCTTGAATTTCAGTTGTGCTGGAACTGACAGATTGGTTACCCCTCAAAGTGCTTTTCTGGCATTTTTCTCTGCCCTCTCATGTACGTGCTTTTGTATTTGGCTCATACAACAAATAAGTTATGTCATGCCTCTCTGAAGATGATATTGTAGCAGCTGACATTCTTAGCCAACAAAAAGCCATCATTACCTTGCTTTCAACCTCATAAGCTTGAGTACACTGCTTGCAAGGCTTGGCGGGTACAATATCATGTGATGCTGTTTTTCAAGTTTTCATGGCAGGAATGTTCATGGTGGGCTGAGATTCTTGAATGCAGGCCATCATCACCTCCCATCAAATCTTGATAAGTTGAAAAATGCCATTATACATGGCATGCTGCTATTTCGCAAGATTTAACTGAAAGCAGTAGTAGTTTGTCAATGATGGAAGTGGGCACAGAACTCATGACATGAGCCAACAAGCAGCTCATTGTGAAATGGCTCTGGCCCTTATGACAAGTTCAAACCAGCAACAGTAGAAAAAGGAATCATTCCACGAGATTCTAAGAAAATGAACTCACACCTCACCACTGTGAACATTCGTCAAAATGTGGGACCAAATGAAAACAACACAAAAAACCTGCAAAACCAAAATCTTACATGATCATAACATGTGTGAAACATGGGTTTTTGCGGTGGAGATCAGATCAAATCAGATCTTGGCCTCTTCCATTGTTCTGTAATCACTGTCATTTTTCGACTCATTCATATCTTTAGGAACAAAAGGAAGGCCACTTCACTCATTCAGGACACTTCCTCAGTGCAAATTTCAGTATTTTTCGCTAAATGAGGATATGCTATTTCCTAAGTTGTGGTTGAACTTTGTATGCACATAACTATTCATGAGTCAAATAGGCTTTTATTAGGTAGTCTAATATATCTTCTTCAAAATTTGGAAACCTTCTGTTCCAAAATAGTTCAAGAAGGAAACAAAGTGCTGAAAAACTCTTCATCAGTTGTAAACCTCAACAGCAAAACATTGAAGAGAACATGCAATAAGGCAGGCAAGGTCTCATACAAAAGATCAGAACAAAATATCAAAACCCTTGAGATGACTGAACTCCTCACTGCAATGTTCATCACCTGTGAATTGGTTGAATGGCAAAAGAAACTCTATCCCCTTCTCAAATGTTTTCACTTGCATCCTCCCCAGCCCATTATCCAGATAGCTATATGGGGTACTAATATGCATAACATCTAAGGAAGCCCAGGCTACTAGTGCATCACAATTACTAGCAAGATGGTCAAGGAATGACCACTCATGAAACAACCTTTTGTTACTGAGTATGCTAGCTATAACAAAATAACAGGGCTTGATGTGATAAAGAGGAATAGGCTGTGCATCAGTCACTCAGTCCTTTAAGGGCCAAGGAAAGCATCTCTAAAGTAGGGAAGCATGGGAGTACCTGGCAACAGCATAATTTGAGCTGGAGGATGTTTATCAACTGGCTGCAACTACTGTCTGTTATGGAGTTCCACAGTCAAACACCGTTTCCACCTCCAAGTGCTAACTCAGCAGAATGGCTCATCTGTCATGGAGTTCCACAGTCAAACACTACAAGCACTACTTCAGCAGTTCTGCTGAAGTGAGATTGTCAGCATAGCACACTTCTCACCACCAAGAGACAGATAATTAGCTAAGCTCATAAATTGCTGCCCTCCATGTTCAACACACTCCAAAGCACAGCCTTGTGTCTTGTCACACTTTTGAATTGATCTACATTGAAATATTTTTGGTGAGTCCCAAATCTTTGCAGTTTCCTGCTTGAACCACCATTTTTTGCATATGTGCCTCCAGTTACAAATGAGGAGAGACTCAACCCTCAGACGTGTAGGAAGGCTTCTCATTATACAACAACCTCAAATTTAGAGGTTGACTGAGCCCTCTAGTTCACTACTTAAGAATTCCTGGGGTTTTGTGTGAAGATAATCAACTCAATAAACCAAATGCAACCGTCTCAACTCAGATTGGAAAGTCCCACTGGCATTCAGTGTGCGCTGAGCAAGGTTGCGAATATCCTCTCTTGAGCACTCCCGTGAGATACGAACCAGTTCCCAGAGAGCACCTCCAGCCACTAAATCTTTTGCATTCACTTCTGCAGTATGGAGCATACATCAAGGATGGTGCAATGTTATTGGTAGGCTCAGAGCAATACAGCTTGTCCTATGAGTAATCTTGGGACATACCAAACCAAATCTACTGTATTTGGATAAGAGGACATAACCCTTGCTACAAAAAACTCATTCAGATTGTACAAAAAGCATATTTGGAGACCAAGAGAGTAGTAGAAGGCAGGCAGTCACCATGCTGTGCCAAATGGCAAAGGGCTAGCTCAATGTGGCGCCGGATGGGTGATGCATCATTGTTCGCATTGGCCACAATCCATGGCAGAGCACCATCATCTATAAGAAGTGACCTTCCTGTCTTATACCCTGCAACCCAGTTTCCATATGTGCATCCCCCAAGTGCCATAAGCTAAACTAATTTCAATGGAGTAGAAATCACTCTATGATGAGTAAAAGATGCATGCATTTCTTCTACATCTGCATGAGTGTAAAAAACCATGTTGGAGGAAAAAATACCTTGAGCAGCTCCTCGAGATTCACACTTAGCAAAGTTGGCAATACCCCGGGCAACTTGGGCAAGCACATCAGGATGGCAGGAGCGAACCATGCCAAGCAATGCCCGAATACCACCTTCCTCTCTTAACTTTATTTGCAGCTTATCTGATCCACCCATGTTGTATGTTTAGAGGCTTTGAAAACTGAGTAAGTTTTTACCTATTAACGGCAGAACTCCTAGTTAGCATCAAGTTGCTCAAAACCAGTCACTGATGCTTCTGTGAATGAACAGAGACACAAAAAACAAGTTATTTCAATGAAAGATGCAAGATTACCATTGCCACACAAGTTGGCAATGGCTCCAGCCACCATACGTAGTGTCTGCGGGTCCTCTGCATCATCAGCCGTTTGAGCCAACAGACCAATGCCCCCTTGTGCCATGATTAGCTCTTGATTTGTCTCTGTTCCAGAAACCCCAAGATCAGAGCAGAATTACTATCTCATCCAACCCACCTTTAATTGCAGAACAGACTGATGTGCAGAAGAACCAGGCATTCAATCCTATTGAGTCACAAGAACCTTACCATTCATGGCCAAGTTGGCAACAGCACCAGCAGCCACTCGCCTGATGGTTTCATCTTCAGAACTTTGCAAGAGATTTAGAAGTGAACCCAACCCCCCTGCCTCAACAATTTTCTCCTGATTTGCTTCTGTTAACATGGCAACACAATTAACAAAACTGTCAGGAAGTACTAGTATACATCCCTGCAATCATAAAAGACTGCAGTACAAGAATGATAGCCTACCATTAGATATTAAGGTTGATCAGTTTCTCCCAAGTAGAGTATTTACAAGCGTTGCAGATAGTCCAATCACCAATGGTTGAAATGATGAAAAGAATAGGCTTTTGTCAATTTTTGACTAGATGATCAACATTATCAGTGTACCAAATATTATTGCTGGAAAAGAAAAAATAGGCCATCTATGCTTTTGTGAACAAAATCCCAAATGTGCAACAAACTGACCCTGCACTGTAGCCTGAACTTCCTAAGGTTTGACTCTGGCTCTACCAGAAGTCACAACAAAACAGATGGCACTGAGATGAGTACAAGAGATGAAATTCCAAGATAAGATCCAACCTAACATGCATGGCTTAGTAGACAAAAGTAAGTTTCACAACCTTCAGCTGCAAGATTGGCCACCACCTTCACAGCATGTACACGCACATCAACATCTTCAGACTCCAGCAGTGAAAGTATTTTGTGCAATCCCACTGCACAACACCAGAGACTTCATATGAGACCATCAACAAATTTCCAGACCATGTCATTGTAACTACCAAAGACACGTTCTACTTAAAATTTTAGTTGGGTAGCAATTGCATCACTACATTCCTTGGCAGGCTGAAATTTGGCTTCCCTCAATACACATTGTAGATACATTTCCATTGACACACCTAGGAAACTTGGAGAAATCCCTTTCAACCACAACCAGCCTCTCACATTAGAATGGCACACTCTTTAAACAGTTTGAATGTAGCCCTCTGTGTACTGCAGCTCCACTCATTCAGCAGTTAAACAGGAAGCACTGACAGTGATCTGGTTGAGCTGGCTCAAACTGAGGTGGCATACAGACCAATGACATCCAGGAAAACAAACCAAGTTTTCCTCACAGGTTTCCATATCTAGGTTGACCAGACAAGAATCCACATCAAGGTCTGTGATGAACAGGTCATTACCAGTTTTCATACACATGAGGAAATCACGACCTCAACTTTTGAATTCAGCAGGTTAAAACATTAAACAACACATATTTGTAACATGGGAGAGAAAGATTCACACACACACAAAATTCCTACTGAACAGCAAAGCATGAATGGGGAGGAAAGAAAGAAGGATGTAATAGAAAATTGCCTTGCTCAAAGAGTTTGGCAATGGTTGCACGTTGGCCATTGATTGTGTCACGCATATGATTGGGCTTGGACATGCTCACCCGCGGGCTCTCTGATCCTATTGAGCTTCTCTCAGAACCTCCTTTTTCAATCATCCTTCTCGCTTGCTGAAATGAATGCCAACCATCCACTTCTTAGCCAAGCATGTAGTGTACAAAAAGCTCCTATTTGAAAAAACTTCATTGACAAACTGTTTGGATCATAAACCTTTCAACAACACATGCATTTTGACTGGAAGTAGACCAGAATGTACTGCATGTCTAGAGAGTTAGACCAAGATTATCATGATGTAGAGGTCATACATTGGACATTCCTAAACTCTAGAGCTGTCTCCCCAATACCAAAGTACCTCATCGCCTTCATCACTTAGCAGCACAATTTGCTCTTTCAAACTCCGGATCTCCTCCTCCAATCTCTCCCTCTCCTTAAGCTCATCCTCCAATCTCTGCCTCATTGTTAAGAGCTCATCGCTCTGCTTCTGTAAGTTTCCATTTAGACTTTTTCTCGATGCCTCAGATTTCACAGCTCGCAATTCTTGCTCCAGATGCTCCCTCTTCTGGCACTCCTTCTCAAGTGACAGTCTCAAGCCCATAATTTCACTGTTGTGCTCAACCAACTGCAAGAAAGTCCAATCAACCATTCACCTCAATTCTGCTGTCAAACCACTATTTTTTAAGGACAAAGCATGGTAGATAGTTAACTATTATGCTATGCACAACTGCTATTTGAACTAAAAAGACTGATTGAAATCTTTCCAGGATGTTCCACACAGGGAATCTGTCCAGACATTCTACTATCAAAAGAGACGATGGACTACAAAGCTCAAGACTAGCTGATTGTGGAGCACTAGCCACCAGGTCAGGCCAAGGTGAACCAATATGTGTTGCAATAGATACACTGAGATTTACTGAGATTTTGGTTTAGGGTTAGTCAACCCTGTGACTGCAACACATGAGGCAAAAGACAAGTTCATCACACCCTAAATAACATGTAACATTGAAATCACAACATGCAGACACCAACATACAGATAAGTGACCACATTTCCATCAGAATTCTGGGAGTAGTTGAATATTATGTTACATGAACATAGTTAATGACTTCTTTCAACTCCCCTAAAACTCTATCAAGCTTGTCTGCTCTAGCTTAATTCCATTTGAACTTGCCTCTACAGAGAGCAGACATTTCAGCAAAGTGCTCCAAGAGGCCTCTACAAAGATTAAGGATTAGAATGCCTACTGCAACCTGAACGTGACGCATACCACTGATAACTATTAAGAGGTGGAAACTGTACTCAAACCATTGAAAACACATCTCCATGTATCTGGAGTATACATGCTTTACCTGACAATCACACCTAAAACCTTGATTGACAACACATCCAGAGTAATTGTAACCTTGAGATGCTCCCTTATGATACAAGTTGTTCTTGAGTAGCATCAAGGTGTTGGAAAGCAGGGTATTGGGATGTACCTCCCTTTGATGATGCTGAGGCTGGGCACTGTTGACATTATCTTTCTTGTGCTTTTCACAATGAGCAAGCTCCTGTTGTTGACTGGCTAATTGCTTTTCCAACCTCTCACGATGAGCATGCTCCTGCTGGCGGGCGGCCAATGCATCAGCTAGTTCCCTTTGGTGCTTTTGCACCTGTTCCATCAAATCTTTCTGATGCTTTTCCACTGCCTCTGCCATTTCTTTCTGGAGGTTCTTGATCTCAGCATGTGTGTATTTCTGATAGTAGGCACCCAAACATATCAATGTCAAATGTACACCAAGCTCTTGATCATGAGGCCAAAGCATAGGGACATGAGCTCACCAAACACCTATTTACCAAGTAAAATATTGGTGGCTACTAATAAATACCACAACCACCAGCCACTGATAACCTTAATCAGCAGCAAAGAAAAAAAAACCTGGGTTTGGCATTATCTCCAAAAATTTACTACTAGGCTGTCAAATATTGCAAGTCAACAGACAGACAGCAACTGTCTGTCACTTGCAACCAATAAATTGGGAATGAATGCTGACCAAGCTGCACTAATCCCCATCTGAACTAAACGAGTTGCAGACCTCTGAAGCATGAACTAATTCTCTGGCATTCAGAGCCAGAACAAGCCTCATCTTTTCCTGTGGCATCCAGGGAAATTGCTTTTACCTCCTTTTCAAGTTTTTTCCTGAGTGCACACTCTGCCTCCAACTTTTGCTTCATGTCCGCAACAGCCTTTTGACAACGCACCTTTTCTGCTGCCATTGACTATACCCACCTCTGACTATCAGCTGTGTGTTCTGTAGCTTTACAACATAACTATATGATTGCAGAGAAAACTCCAATCTACACTTTGATCGTAACACAACAACTGTGTTTTCGGTGCCTTTACAACAGTATAAAGATATATTCAAAAGGTACAGCACTGCAGAAAGGAGGAGACAGAATGAGACAGCAGGGGAACACTCTGGTAAGCTAACAAACCTCCAGAGCACTTGCCAGCTTCCTCTCAGCTTCAAAAACACTTTGACGGGCTTCTTCAAGACTTCTTGCTGAGTCATCCTCAGTATCCTCCCTGGCCTTGACTTGCCTCTCATTCTCTGCAACCAATCTGTCTAATTCTGCTTCCAGCCTACGACAGAGGCTTTTATAGTCAAACTCCTCCTTGAGCTTGACCATGTTTTCAACTTTCATTGCCTGCATGATGGAAAGCATCCACAAGATAAGAAGAGCCAGGTCTATAATTATGTCTGATCTCACTGTTGCCAGACAGCATGAAAGTAGATCAATAACAATAGAGAAAATTCCTGCCTATATTGGACAACCTTCCACATCACAATGCTTTGCGCTCAAAACCTTGATACTCAAAGAGCAGTCAGGCTTCAATACTTTAATATTTGCCAGATAGACTTGAGCACTCTCTGACTCCTCCCTCATATTTGAATGGTGATAATGACTTACCCGTTGACCAAACATGATGGTGCTGGCAGTTTCTCCTCGGTGCTGGGGAGATGGTCCTATTGTCACCACCAGAGATGTTCGTGCAGTTCCTGCAGGAACACCATGCCAATCATTCCTCAGCAAAGATTTCACATAATATGCTTCTGATCCAACTACACTAGAGTTTTCCATCTCCATTATGAGACTCAGACCTTCATTGGGATGGATAAACTCCCCTGAATTCTTGTTGTCCTCACTTCAGCTAAGACTACAACCGTGACTTACTGTTGATACAAGCTGAAGAAATATGTGCATCCCTGAAAGGTTTGGTAATGGCATGCTTGAGTGCTCAAATGCTTTAAGAACCATAGGATTGTGATAGTGACAGTTAGAGTACCTCCAAAAGAATCACGGAGCATTCTTGTCAACTTTGAATCACGTATAGGAACATGAGGACTGTTTTCAGCAAGGGCATTGATGCACTTCCCTAATGCTGTCAGTGAAAGATTAATAGACTTTGCCTCCTCTAGGGTATGACCCTCACTGCCTGCTTGAATCAAGGGCAATGCTTGCAGCAGTTAGATGACAACTATAGAATACTCTGAAAAAATTACAGATGCACTAGCAGACAAAGACTCTCACTGTTCACAACAAATAAGCCTACAACTAGTAAGATGACAAATGAAATGCAATAGCAGAAGAGGAGGGGTATAGAAATTAGGGGACAGACCTGATTTGTCAACCCGTTCAGATCCTGCCAGATCAACAATGAGAAGTTTACTTCTGCGAATAGTAGGTGCACGAATGCCCTTCACCAATTGAGAACTCCCATTGCCATTCTCATTCAAAACAATAAGCTCTCTATCTCCCAGTTTAGCCCTAACTGTTTTCTTCACTTGCACCTGTTCCAGCCTTTCAGATTAGCACTTCCCACCTATTTCAGGAAGGGTGACTGCCCTCTCCAACATGTAGCAAACAACCACCAGTTTTTCCACCAGTTCCAGAATGTATGCCAAAATTGACCATTGCCAAGGAAGCTTATTTCTGAGACCCTAAGTCCAAGTCTGAACAGCTTTGGCAGTGTAAAAGATACAATTTTACAGTACAATGATCACTTGAAAGATCATCCACCAATTCCTACCCAAGACCTACACTAAATGGACCTGGGGTTCCTGACAACTCACCAATAAAATAGCATGACTCCGTGAAGATTCAGTATTGAGCTTAGTATTGGCAGCAAAGCGATTGGCCTCCCCAACATCCAGCAGCCTTACAAAGCTACTCTGATCCTGGAGTTGCACTTGGGTAGCCCCAGGAACTGATACATCGCCTGTTCTAGGGTCCTCCATGATTGCAATGTTATCTCTTTCAGGGGCTAAAAGATCTTGCACTGACTCCATGTACAGCTGTTGGACACGGAACACAAAGTAAGGTCTGAGACCAGATGAAAGGGAAAGAACAAAATGACACCAAACTCCTGTAACTACAAAATTATTGCACCAAAGTTGGGATACCTGTAAATATGACACTGTAACTGTGTCCTCTCCAGGTTTAATATCTGCCAGAATGTCTTCCATTGCACGGACCATGATTCCTCGATCTGAACAATCTTCCTCTCCTAACTTTCCAAGTGTGAAGGTCTTTCCAGTTCCCGTTTGTCCATATGCCATAACCGTTCCATTATACCCTTCAAGTACACTCTGGGAAGACATTGACATGACATGGAAGCAGAATTAACATCATATGAGACAGTGATGACTAAAGCACAGAAAACAGATTTTTCATTCTAGGGGAAGTTCTAAAGAAATTGCTTCAGGCTTGCATGAGCAACTAGGCAACATTGTGCGAACAATTTCTGTAATCCTCTGAATTCCCCCATGTCATGAAATCACTGAAGGGCAGGAAGGAATCACCTCAACAACAGGCTTTGCTACCACTTCATAGACACGCTTTTGAGATGCAGTTTCTGTGAGCACTTCATCAAATTGATATGTCTCACAGTCCCAGTTGTTCTTACGAAGCTTCAGTCTCTTTAACTATAACAAAAACCAGTGACAGAAGCCATTCAATTACTGGTGAAGATTTACAGGTAGGCCAATATCAAAACACATAAAGAAGAAAGACATGACTCCAGGCTGAGTCTGAGGTCATTGTTGTGTACACCATCCTGCTTTTCCTAATCATGCAGATGCACATGATGCTCTCTCTCTCTCCCTTTCTTGCCTTCCTCCACATATGATTTCACATTATGTGTATTCAGCTACTGTAATGCAAGACTTAATAATGGCACAAGCACATTTTAGGATGCAAAATTGTCTATGTATGTAAACAAGTGCAGAATTATAAAAAAGAGCCAAGGCAGACCTCTGGTTGAATCTCAACACAGTCAGCAAAGTCAACATCAGCCACCAGCTCTTCAGCATTCCTGGGCCGCAATCTCACTGCTACCCGCACCCTGTTGGGCACTGCCTCATGGGTCCACAAGCCAGATATTATCAGAGAAGATGCCGGTGAAGACATCTCGCACAAGAATTGAGAAATCTCCATTTTCACGATTAAGAAACAGCGAAGTAACATTAACACTTCTTCAACAAGCCACCAAGAATTCCAAAGAAGGAAGGACAAAATAGAGAAGAAAGGACCAAGAAATAAAAACCAAAAAACAACAAAACACAAAATAAAACACGAATGCAGTGTGAACAATAGTGCCAATCTCACACCTGTTCAGGGACCATCAACAGTAGAATGTATGATAGTGACTTCTCTATCACAACTCCCCCACTGACTTCATCAGCTCCATACAGTGGGTAAAGGCCAATGAAAACACTAACTTGCATGCTTGCTGCAAATCAAGAAGAAATGGAAAGACTCAGCCATGCTACTGGCTAGAGACAAACAACAAAACAAAGCGATAAGAAAAAACAGAAAGACACAACAAGATATACAAAACAAATAGAAAAAAACAGCAGGGAAGATCAAAGACCAACACACCAGGGCTTTTACAGTTCATCATAAGATCAGCTTAAATCAACAAAATGTGACATGCATCAGCAGCTCAACATTCCCTGGCAGAACATTGTAAAAGGTATGAACTGCAAAAGGGAGCCCTGAATGAATGAGAAAAAAAGTTATGACCACAGGCACAGAACTATGTTCAAGTAGTGAGGAATGATGAATGCCAAAACTGCAATAGGATTGAATTTGGCAATGGTTGTAAAAATCACTCTCTTTACCCAAAGCATCAGATCAGCGGAATGGCTTAAAGGAATTCAGTGCGGATGAACTTTGCAATTGAGCATGCTTCAAAAGTTGATGTCTTGTACAGAAGATGCCAAGACAACTATCAGTTCAATGCTAACTTTATGTGGGTGGTTATGCAGTAGGCTGCACCGACCCCTCAGGACTGCTGTTTTCTCCAGTCTTTCATAATCCAACTCCCTGCTTGGAGAAAGTGGCTGCTTTGGGTAAGGTGTTGGAGGGTTCAATCTCTAAGACTTCAAAAAATAGAATGTGTAACAGCTCCCCCACTTAGAGCTGCTTGTTGATAACCCTAATGTTGTGATTCAGAATGTTCATCTGCTTCTACTGTGTGCTTCTATACCGGTCTGTAACTCATGCACAGTGCTCAATTCATTTACTGAGACCAACCTTTATGCCTCTACACCTCTTTGTACATTATGATCCAGAATTGACACTCAGAACTCATGCATATTCCTTCCAGCTTTCTCTTCTAGACTTCTGCCAGCTCCCAGACGATGCTCCCCCCACTGAGCACAAAACTTCATGTTATATGGACTAAGCACTGCTATTTCTTTGTCCCTTTCTGTTGTTTCCTTTAGGGGAGGAGGGTAGGGGAAGAAGAAAACTTGACAATGTGCCATATGGAAGAAGACACATGTGACATTTTTACAGAGAACTTGGGGATTCCATCTCCAGTTGCCGCAGTTGAGAACATCCATGGCAAATGTGGGGCATTCAAAAATGCAAGGCTCATAAAGCTAGTAAATTTGAATCTAAAGAAAACCACCGCTAGGTAAGTAGTGATTCCGCACAACTGGAACGTAATGAAGCCAAACGTAATGGGGATCAGTGTTTTTTTAAGCCCCCCGGAGGAGGTCTTGGAACATCCTCAAGGGATCAATCAGTCAGCCAGCCACACAGTGTCACAACACGACACAAAAAGCCAACGGCAGTTGCAAACGTTTGCCGTGAGAGATAGCGTTATGCAACCGATGCGTGCGTGACACAAACACAAAAGGAAAACATAGAAATACATATACAGAGACGGAGACGGAGAGAGAGAGACAAAGTTTGAAAAGCTTTGGAGAAAGGTTTTTTGTAATAACACCTGCAGTAGTGTCGAAACCATTTTTGCCCACGGATCCACTACTACTCCGACGATGATAGGCAGTGGAAGAAGAAGGCGATGCAGATTTAGGCCGAACAGGAGCGGAAACAGCCGCACCAGCACCAGCACCAGCACCAGCCACAGGCTTGTTATTACTGCCACCCCCGCTCCCGGCGCTCGTATTATGCCCACTATTCACAGACAGAGGTCGCTCCACACGCATCACAGTCCGCGGCGTGATCGCCACGCCACCATTCTTCTGCACTGATGCGAATGCCATTCCCCCTCTCTTCGTGCCACAAACACTAGTCCAAGGAAGGATACATCAAACCAGAAAAGAAAGGGAAAAAACGCGCACACACACATACAAACAGAGACAGAGACAATACTCTCTCAGGGGGGGGAAAAACACAAAAAGAAATCAGAGGGAATAGAGAACACAACCAAACAAACCCAACGCAACAAAAAGGGGGCGCGTCAGAGCCGGCTACAGAGAGCGAGGCGAAGGGAAAGCGCCCGGGGGAGGTGGGGGGGTAGGGATGATCTGCAGGAGCAGCAGGGAGCAACAGCGCGCACAGACAGGCAGCTGGGTTTACATATACGGGTACAAAAGTGAACGTGGCGCTTCAGTTGCGAGCGCCATAGAACGAGGAATGCAACAAAAGCCACAATTTTATTATTTTTTACTTTATTTATATGCCTTTTTTTAACTTGCTGACCCCAACAGCGTTTCTTTAAACCCTTCTTTTTTGCCTACTTTTCGCCATTTGGCGATTTTTCTTCAAATAATAATATTCTATTGAATATTCGGCTTCTTCCAAAACATTCGCCATTTCTTTTTAATCTCAAAAATCACCATTGTTTCTACCCCCATTGTTCAAGCAAATAGCCAGGATATTAAAAGATTTTAATAAATTTCTACTTTCATAGCCGGTCCATAGCCAAATGTGGCTAAATCTCCTTGTGACGTGATCACAAATTTGCCACAAAAAAAAAAAAAAAAAACCATTGCCCCCAAAAAATCATGGGTGGCAATGTTTTTTTCTTTTCAGGAGGCAATTGTTTTTTTGGCAATTTTGTGTTATAGCCAAAGTGGTGATGATCTACTGAAAGATTTAGCCAAAATATATGTAAATCTGGTTATTTTTCTTAAATTTGGTCGAATTCTGGCACTCAAGAATCTCAAAAACCACATGCATTTTTCATTTTTATTATAGCATTTTGGCTATATCTC
>Ga0209208_10007714_pt1 | contig 14518 bp, 12 predicted proteins | sample S1TSphfallax_3_FD_187694 | JGI IMG/M metagenome (GOLD analysis project Ga0209208, IMG submission 187694) | Host-associated microbial communities from peat moss isolated from Minnesota, USA - S1T2_Fd - Sphagnum fallax MG (SPAdes) (version 2) | ecosystem: Host-associated > Plants > Peat moss >...
AATACCCTCATGTTTAGGTTATATTTCATATCATCTAATTGAATAATGCAATACCCTATGGACACATTGACAATATCATATCCAACCCAATTCACACATGCATTACCTTCATCAAGGTGATGCAATACCCTAAAAAAAAATACAAATATCATATCCAATCATATTCACATCTACATTACCCTAATATCTTCATTAGGGTAATGCATATCATTTGGATCATTTTGGTGTTTTGCAATACCCTTAGGCCAATTCAAAATATTTGATTCAATAATGCAATACCCTAAAGACATATTGAAAATAATTTATGTTGACCTTATATGCAATACCTTAATATGGATGTTAACCAATATTTAATTGTGGCCTCACGTAATACTAAGGTAGAGAAATCTAGTTCAATTGCAATACCTTTATTTGGTTTACCCTATTCCTATTGGGATTATGCAATACCATCATGGGTGTATTAAGGTTAAGTTTAGGTTTAGGGTTTTAGGGTATTGCACGGACAAAAAAATAATTATAGTCTATGCAATACTATTATGGGTGTATTAAGTTAAAGGATAAAGTTGATGGAATATGTTTTGTCTTGTCTCGAGGGTAGTGCATAGCAAAAGTGTAAACGTAATACCTTCATCATGCATATAAAATATATACATATTATCTTAAATTTCTAACTATGAAATAAAAGATTGTTTTTATAATGAGGGCGTTGCACAAAATCATGCCTTTAGGCTTTAGTGGAACTTCCACAAACGTATGGACTACAATTGTAATGCCTTCATGTACTAGCAATATATCCAATCATTTTTTTGTTCAATGTAAGATGAACATACAATATGTATGGATTTTAGTAAACTTGTTTTTGTACAAATAAAATCCAAACATTTTACAAGTAGATATGTTTACATACATTCATTTCTAGTGCTAATGGGCTATATCCATGGAGGTTCAATTAATCTACAAAAATGTAGCATGGGAAATTCACGGATGCCATACTCATGGTACAAATGTGTATTGGTCCAAAAATCGAATGCCAAGCTAATTGTTCTCACCCCCACTCTAACTAGAACTCTCACTAATAGATTTTAATGATAATCCATTTACACTTTGATAGTGTGCCATTGCATTTGTGCAAATTGAACATATTGTCATGTTTATAAATGCTAGTTTGCCAAAATTATCTTCACTATCAATTATAAAAGCCTCATTGGTGGTACTTTGAATCCTAAAATGAACATACACACAAACCAATGAGTATAATTTGGAAAACACATATTTGAAACACAATGCAAATTTGAAGTAAAAATTGAAAGTGATGGAACTTACCGACCATGAATGATCTCCAATTTATGGTAATTCACAAGTCAAATGATCTCCTTTTCACGCTCCTTTATAGATAAGACCTTGTCCAATTTTGGTTATCCCAAACATCTTTAAAGCCCCTTGCATACAAGACCTTGCTAGCTCAAATCAAATTGGCAAGATTTTCATCCTTCTTTAATTTGGTCATTACACAAGGAGGATGGACCCACACCCCATGTTGGAATGTTTAATAGAGTGAGCAACTTGGAAGAAACAAATCTTACCAATGTGGGCATTGGCATTAATTTTATTCATAGTCCATCATTTCACAAGTGATCCCACTTGCATGTGGCATATGTCTTTGTTCAAGCAATTGCCCAACACACAAGGGAAAAAAAGAAAATCAGCAAGAAAAAATAGAGATAAATAAATGATAGAAAACAAAAAACAGAAAACGGAAGTAAGAATAACATAAAAAAACAAAAGAAAAAAAAATGAAAATAAAATAAAAATAAACCAGGAAAATAGAAATTTTAAGACCTCCAAAAATTTATTAAAAAACCATTTAAATAACAAGGAAAAAGAAACAAGATAGATTTCTCTTTAAGTATAGAAAATGAGAACCATAAATAAGACAAGAAGTATAATAATTAATTAATTAATTATTTATTTATTTATTTTAAAAAATAAAAATAAAAATAAAAACAAGAAAAACAAGGGGGGGAGGGGAATCTAGAAAATATCCAAACAAAAAGAAAATTTAAAGAAAGAAAAAGAGAGAGAAACAAATAAAATCATTTATGTTTAAAAAATTAAAAAATCCCAATGAAAGTAACAAATCATTGTTGTAAACGAAAGCTCATGGCAATTGCAACAAACCTCTATTACCATTGTTGGTTTGCAAGGGCTGGATTGCAAGAGACTCACCTTTTCTAGTTGTTCCTCATGTTGCTTTTCCTCTTCATCTTTTTTCCCATTTTTTTGTTGCTCATGTCGTCCTCTTCTGCAACTCCACACACAAGGACAAAAGAAAGGAAGAAAAAACCAAGAGGTCACAAAGACTTCAAACAAAGCAACACAAAACAAAAAATAGAATGAAGAACGAAAACCAAAGAAAGTAGAATGAAGAGGTCTTGAAGAAAGAAGAAAAAATTATGAGTGGGAAATTTAGAAAAAAGAGGAAGGAAGGGAAAAGTAGGAGGTAGGGGGTGGATAGGGAGGAGGTGGGGGAAGAAAAAAAAACTCACCATTGAAAGTTGGGGCGTGTGAGAAAACAAATTATGAACCCAATACCCTATCCTGGGGTTGGGTTGTCTTTCATCCCATCCAAAAAATCCCAAAATAGGATTTTTTGGATGGTGCATTGGTGGGTGTTGGGTCGTTCAAGCCCACAACTTGAAAATGGGACAACAAAATTGACAAAATAATTGGAATGGCCAACAAGACCAAGCTTAACATATATAACCAAGGAGGTTATAATTAAAGTGGAGGATTTTCATAGAGTAACTCCTATAGGTGGTTTTGTGATTTTGAAAGGACATGTTAAGAAGGATTGTCTAATGTGGAAGAGGATTTTGAAAGAAGAAAATAAGGATTGTAAACCCAAAGTCAAGATGAATATGGTTATGATTGATTGTCATCAACTAGAATGATTGATATATGTGTGATAACAAATCAAAAGGCTCGGATATTTCTAGAAGACAAACCTCAAGAAAAAAAGATTATTCCTACACAAAGATGATGAACCAAATGGGAGAGAAAGAGAAATGGTTCATTAAGATGTAGTTAAGGAACTATAGAAAATTCATGAATTTAAGGTCTTATCATTAGAAATACAAAATCATATTGATTTGGAATCAATAAACTTGTTATTTCATTTGGATTAACAAAGAAAAGAAACACCAATGAACTCAATCAAGATAGGGGTAGATGTGTCAAATGGCCAAAGCAAGTTAATTGACATAACAAGTGAAGAAATATCTAATTAACAAGTGCTGGCAAGCTAAATGGAGATGTTGAACCAACATAGGTTGGCAAGTTGAAGAGAAATGTTGAGCTAATAGGAGTTGACAAATCAAATTGAGATGTTGAATCAAATGGAGATGGGTAATATCACACATTAAGGTGCACCAAAATGAACAATTGAAAGTTCATAAATCTAATGTATTTTCAAGTAAAAACATTAAAATAGCATTGAAGTTAACAATTTTTTCCATTTCCAGATCACCTTAATTTAATTTGTTTTATAAACCTTTTAAATATGGATTGCGAAAACATAATTTTAAATATCTAAATTATGGACTTTGAAATTTTAAAGTCTTCATTTTTTTAAAAATGATTTTTTTACTTTTTATTTTATTTGATTTTAAGTAAAATAAGCCTTCAAATTAGGGTTGTTTAAAGTTGTGAACATGTCCTCCACTTTCACAAGAAGAAAAAAGTCCATAACCATAGTTTTTTTGGACTATGACACTAGTTGTACTTTACATTGCAAAGTCCATTTTTCATTAAGTATGGATTTTTTTTAGTGTAATTTTTTTATAGGTAGGAGAATAGAAATATAACTTTTAGTTTCTCATTTCATTTTTCATAAAATCTTCAAATGCATTTGAGTTGTATACAACAAGATTTGATTAACCTAGGAAAAATTGTCACTATGACTTTCATAAAAATACATTTTAGTGGGTGCAATCGCAATCAAATGAGCCAATAGTGACAAAGGACTTAACCACAAGTGGGCCTTTTGTGGTCATTTTTATTTTTTCACATAAAGTAAATTTTTAAGGAATTTTTTTGCAACATGTTATTAAAAATATTTATAGTTCCTTCAACAAATTACATCATTTATGTTAATTCTTTTAATAAATATAAATTGTCTAAAAATGTATAGATTTTGCTAAAGTTTACATTTCATTTTGAAAATTGATCATAATTTCAAATCAAACAAAAATATGTAAACTATTTTAAGCTTTAATTTTCTATATCATAAGCCACAACTTTGTTCATATGTCATACACATTATGACCCATTTACCATTATGCTAGAAATACCATTATATGATTGGTCCTTATTGATTATACTAGTCATATATGCCATTTGTGTTGATTCGGACCTATCGTTTTTGTCATTTTTAGTTGTTTATCCATTTGTAGCCATAATTAAAACTAGTCATGAAATGACATTTTTGGTGTAGTATACATTTGGCAAATGACTTCTAAAATTTGAACATTTTAAAATTATATTTTGAATTTATAAAAAAATTCAAATATCACAATTTTAAAATTATGATTTTTTTTCAAATGTGGATGGTAGGTTATCATCATTTCAAAATAAATCCCATGAAATTTTCTTTATTAAAATAGTCCTTAATCTAGTGCTTTATAATTTGATTTCTTAATGTTAAAATTCAAAAGTTTTTTACTAAAACCAAAACTCTATATATTAAACTAGATGATTTTTTTATAAATATATATAGATCAATCAACATAAATTTTCTTGATCAACATGACATTAAAGTGGCATTACATAAATATGTGTGACAAAATTGATATTTTTCAACCGTTTGACATGGTTTTTGGCTCATTTGACTATGATCACACCCTAGTGTGTTTTTACCTAGATGTCAAGTTTGTGAGTGTTAAAACAAAGGCTTCAAGCCAATAGAAATCATTGGCAAGTTGAAAGGGATGTCATGCCAATATAAATTATCATGTATATTGAAATGAGTGGGCATGGTGGTGACATGTTGAAACATAATGAATTGTTAACAAAGCAAGACAAAATAGTTCAACAAAAAATGAGGAATAGGTTGCAAGTTTGATCATTGGACTAAGATTATTAATGATTCACTTAAATTGTTGATGACTTAAACTTAGAAATGAAGTTACAACAATTGTTTAAAATGCCTACAATTCATTTGCAACTACGAAAAGATGGTGAAGTTTGTTGAAAATGCATGAAATCATATTATTGATGTATGAAATGTAAACACAACTTGCAATGAAGATTTTGACTAAGCAATGCCAACAATTCAAGAATGGAGAAAGTCATAGTTAAAGATGTGCTATTGGATGCTAGATCCAGAATGAACATTGTTTTGGAGGTTACAAAAAGAAGCTAGGATTGAAGAAAAATTAACTAAATTTTTTCATGGTTCAAGCTAACCAATGTAAGGCAGAGCTAGTTGGTTTAATCCAAAACTTGAAAATCAACTTTACAAGCTATGTATATAAAATGTCAATCACTTTACTAAACACAGACAATGGTATTGAGACATATTCAATATTGTTAGGACAACTTTAGTTGAAGTGATCCAAGGCCAAGTAGAATTGGGGTAATAGTATTTTCACTATCACTTTTGAAGAAAGAACAATAACATCAAGCACGACTAAGCATTTGAGTGTGAGTGGTGATAGACAGAACAATAACATCCAACACTACTAAGCATGTGAGTGTGAGTGCATCACCTTGCAGTGACTAAAGAACTTGGATGGTGAGTCCAATTGGGAAAGGTTATTATATCAACTCGAAGAGAAATTATAAAATGCAATGCCAAAACTATGGCATGTAAGTGAGGTTGCACCAAAAGAGTTGTCATTCTTACTAGATGTGTATAGTGGAATGATGCAACTAGAGGAGAGAATTGACTACCATGTACAATTTTACCAAGATAAGCCAAGGAAACACTAAATCTTACTGCGGCAACCAATGTAACCTTCAAGAATGACCAAGTAATTAGTTGGACTATAATAGGCTAAAAAAAAAACATGTGAAATCGAATTTGGGAAGTGAGGAAGATGCTAGGAGGCCTAGGTTAGTGTGTCATCACCAACAACATTTTAGGTAGGAATTCAAAATTTATCAAAAGACTATCAAAATGTTGTTGCCTAGAGTAATCAAAGAACTTAAAAGCATACCTCGAGAAATTTGTGAGCACAAGATTGACCAATTAAATAGAGACAATCCAAAATGAGCTTGAATTATGGTTTTAAAGTTAGAGGAGAACTTGACAAATTACTTGACACTGATGTTATCTTTCCAACAAAGACTGCCCAATGGATATCTCTGCTTGTCATCATAGCAAAGAAAAATGGGCAAGCTTTGAATACATGTAAATTATGGAAAGCTAAATGCTCAAATGAAGGAAGACCCATTTCCTTTGCTATTTCTGGATTCAGTCCTTGACTCAGTTGTAAGACATAAAATGTATTCTTTCATTAGTCAGTATGATCAAGTCAAAATGGCAGAAGATGAAGAAAACACATGATTTATCCCAAAATGAGAAGCTTATGCATATAATAATGCAATGCCACTTTTGTATGCAATGCTATTTAAGGGTTTAGATGATGCTCTGTTACATTCAAAAATGGTGACTAGGTAAGACATCTGAGATGTACTTGGATGATTTTATTCAAGTATTTCTTGATGACTTCATTGTTTATGAACAAAGAGAGATTATCTCAAGCAACTACAAAAATGTTTGTTAAAACATCATACCACTGGAATTAGTCAGAGCCCTGAGAAATGTGCTTTCTCTGTTAATTTTGGTGCACTTAAAAAACTTCTCAAGAATTAACCATGATAAACCAGCAACCAAAGTTGAGGATCAGTTACTAAATGCAACTCTGTTTGCTGTGGAAATGTTTTAAATATAAACAAATTAAACCATTTTGATAACAACTCAACTATCATAACCTCGGCAGTGGTTACTGTTGACACCAAGGCAAAGACCAAACGAAAATGAACACTTGCTCTGGTGATACCAAACCAAGGAGATGACAGCAAACAGATGACAAGGATGGCATCAATGGTATAGAATGGTTGTCAATGGCAAGATCAAGATATGCTAATACCCAACCATGAAGCTGTAACAACCCTAACAGAATCCCAAGAAAACTCTGTTATGGTCATATGTTAAGAACACCTTCAATCATATTCTTCAATGTTTGCAAACAGAGCTAAATCAGCAATGACAACCTTCCACTAATGACAACCACTGTCACAGAAAAAGGAAAGGGCAAAAATCGTGGCTTACCAGGGACTTCTTCATTGTTATTTTTGTGCAAGGGACTGGTCAGTAGGAGTCAGTTCTTGCAAGCATACAATTATGTATAAGGGGTATCTATCTCTGATGTTCATTGCTGAGAAGCATCACTTTTGAAGGAAGTAGCTGTTCTTGTGATGAAAAGACTATTGTGGAAAATATTGTCGAATTTCTCAGTGAGACATGAAAAAACCAGTTGTTTAATGTCTCACAAACTCAGAAAAGAAAGAACAAGAAATGCTCAATACCCACCTTTTCACAAACTGGTTCACTTTAAACTGCTCATGGGAACTATCAAAGAACCTTTTTAGTTTCTTACATACCTCCTAAGCCAACAAAGTGTTTCCGCATGGCCTGATCTTTCCGCCGATGATTATCATGGTTCTTCTGCACATACCGTCCTCTACCTAGGGGCCCTCCTCTTCCCCGACCACTGGCTCCTATTGCAGGCCCTCCCCCAGAGTTTCCAAGACCATCCGTCTCTTCTCCCAGTGCAGCAGGAACATTGCCTCCAGCTCCCAGCCCATAGAGCAACTCTTCTTCATCTCTCTTGGATGCTTCATACTCTTCCACACTTTCAAAGCCTGCTTCTGCACCAGCAACCTGGACACAGTAGATTAACAATGTTAGCAACAGAACTTCTGTTTCCTTCCCTCATACATGTGGTTACAATAAAACAAATATATATGCAAGGTTGCATTGCAGAAAACTCCACAACACTTCAAAGGTAACATAACGAGAATGAGTGCATTCATAACCTTATGAGTGTCACTCACAAATTGTCAGACCTCACTTTCATCATCAATAGCAGTGACAAGCTGTCATAACTCCCCATGGACTTCACTGACTCATCAGCTCCTGACATTACTCATTGATAAGTATATAATAACCCTCCCAAAATTTCAGGCAAACCATTGTACAAACATCTATGTCCTGAATTTCCATCAAAATTTCCAAACCAATAGGAAGACTCAGTCATGATGTTGGCTAGTACTCACGAAATGTAGCAACAAGCTTGTGAGAGAAAGCTTCATTTCCTTTTAGATTGTCCCTGTCAAAGCAAGCATCTAAACCAAAAGCACAGAGAGGCCTCCACAGAGCATGGTGGTTGGAGACCCCTGCACCTGAGACATAACCTCACACCACTACTTTACAACAGCAACAACACACAAGATTGGCCTTCTTAAAAAGACATTGTGATACTAATCCTCCTGAAAACCAGGAGTAAGCCAACATTGCAATTCAATCCATGGGAGGATGAAATTCAATTCTCCATAAGATTGCAATTAAGCAGTGTCAATGTTGGGTCAATATAGGATATCATCACATCACCTTTAAACAAAAGACGGAGGAGACAAAAGGACTTGGAGAGCTGACTACTAAGGAATTCTTGTCACATAGAAATCTTCATTTCTCATGCTTTTGACTTGGCTGTTGAGCAGAGTGAGTACCAGGGAGAGCAACCTATAGATAATGTCACTACAAAAAAAAGTCTGATTTTTTCTCACCTTGTAACTATAAAGTTTCCCATCCTTGAGGTAAAAGTTGGCAGTTGGTTTAATCTTTCCCTTCCCTATCCTTGACCGACCACCATGTGCAGTTCTGGGTGGTTCTTGGGCTACTGGATTCATCCCAGGATCCAATGGCTCACTTAACACACTGGAATCACCTGCTTGACCTCTATTTGATGTTGTTACAGAGCCTGCTGAGTTGTTCCTGGATCGTCCTATGCTGCTCTCAACTGACACATGAGGATGTTGGTGACTGTCAGGTAGCTTCCCTCCCTGTTGTCCCCTGAAGTTGCCACCCCTGCCAGGATGGCTGGATAAAGGACTATTCACATATGGGGGATTTGGCACTATTCCAGTTCTCCCTCCCCTTGAAGATCCTTGTTGTCTGCTGTACCTCTGATCAAAGTTCTGGTGTCTCCCTATTACTGAGACTGCTTCTGGTAGTCCAGCCCCACCTCTTCTGGGAAGTTCTGAACTTTCATCAGCAACACCAACACTTGGCATAGATTTGCGCCTTACTCGATCAACCAGATTTTCACTCTCCTCTTCCCCAACATCAGCAATATAGATACCTGAAAGATCATCAAATGAATCATCATACTCATCCTCATATTCATACTGTTTCCCTGCCCTTACTGTTGCAGAGAAGGCTTCTGCCTCTCTCCTATTTAGAAGCTCATTCATATTCCCCTGTTCCTTTCCACGTCTCACAAACCGCCCTTGCTTTGAGTTTCCATTTTGGGCATTGACAGCCTCTTGTAATGCAGGCTGAAGGCCAGATGATGGCTGTCCACTGGATGAACCCACACCGGCATTACCAGCTGCACTCCCTGAGGATAAAGTTGAAGAAAGCCTTGAAGATGCATTTCCAGCTGGCTCCTCTGTAAGCTTGCCTTTGCCTTTGTTATCCTTGGCAGTGCTTGTGCTGCCGGGGATAGCAGCAAGTGAAGTATCCAGTGAAGCAAGGTCAGGGTGGAGCCTACCATCTAGGATTTGTTGAATCACCTTCTCAGGGTCATTATCATATGCTTCCAGGCATAAAGTGATAAAACCATCTCCATAGTCAGGAAACAGATCCTTGACCTGACTTATTTTTGACTGCAGCATAATTACATCTTCATTGTCCTCTTTTTGATTGGCACCAGAAAGTTTCAATGGTTTTGACACATCATGTGAAATATGACCAAGTTCCTTGGGCTTATTGGCAGCTACCAATGCAAGAATATAGTCATACTGGGCATCATCCAACAAGATAGCACCTGCAAAACAAAACCAAGCTCTTAGCTTCTCATCTGCAAAAATAGAGTGGTAGATTCTCTGTCTCCTTTCAAGCCTCTGTTACACCAATCTCATTTGCACAAACCACAGAAGGACCAAAATGTATGAGTCCGAAGGCCAGAGCTTGACTGTGTTACCACTGTTGCGAAGTTCATGGATCTTCTCACAAAGCCCATGATGTTTATCAAGACTCTGCAGCAAACCCCCCATGCTTGATGAGTGACTAACAGAGGAAAGGGATCCCAATACTCCATCATGATCGCTCTCAGTCAACTCCATGGACAGGCTGACCACAGCTTGCACCAGTAAACCCCCCTTCATTCCTGGATCCTCCATCAAGGTACTCCCTCCATAATTTGCACCTAAGCTTGGATTGTCTGTTGGTATCCCTACATCTTTGTCCCCAAGATAGCATGTAGAGAGCAGTTTCCAGGCAAAGTTGACTAGTCTCATCTTCAATTGTTTTAGCTGATGTTGTGAAGTCACCTCTATATTTGTTTTCCCATCGGAAGAGGACAAGGGTGGACTAGCTAGAATGATGAAGCCTGTGCTCAAGGCTGGCAGGAAATTGTTATGGATGGCTGCTATAGCAGAAAGAAACATGCCAATGCTGTTGCTGCAGGAAAAAGACAGTGTTAAGTGTAAGCACCCAGCATATTTGAGAGAATATTTTGACATCATTTTCAACTGAATGTGACAACTGTCCCAAACCCATTTGCCTCAGAAAAAGAAGAGGAGAAGTGTGCTACATGGAATAAAGTCGGGGTCAAGAACATTCTGGCAAGCATGTTAAACAGCCAATCTAAGAAATACGCAAACAACAATTTGACACCAACCAACAAGGAAGGGCAAGGGAATTACGAAGAAACTCCAGCAGAAATCAAAATGGAAGCTGCTGGAGGATATGCCCTAACAAAAGCATCAAGGGTTATGATTACATCATTCAAGTACTCCACAACCTGCAAACATCAATCCCCATATAAAAGGATTAACCATACCATGCTCAACAGGCAGATACTACACCATCCAAATCCAAAGTTTGAGGATTCTATATGCCCAATTTCCTGATGAAATTGATCCATTCTCTTTTCAAGTGAAAAGCATTGCTGTTTCAGCACATCCAAAGAGCTATCAGACCAATTCTTAGAAGGGCTACAGGACTAGCATCTTGTAATCTCCTTAGAGCTTCGTATAGTCAATCAAAAGTCACACCCAAGGTCTTTAAAAAAGGAGCTTAATGGGTTCACCTCTGTCAGCTGTTCCTTCACAGCCTCAATTGCAGACTCCTGCAACGACTGCACATATAATACAACAAAACCTGGCACATCAGCAGAAAATTAAAATAATACTACATCTTGAAAATTAAGTCAGCAGAATTCTCTTGAACTACATAAGATCAAAAGATAGGAAGAGAAGCGAACATCAATGGCAGTGCAGCAGCGGAGATGCATGGTGTCAATTGTTTGCAGCATAGGCAAAACCATGGCTTGAAGGTCATCACTGTAGCTAGGCTGAGCTTGAAATGTGTTACTAACCTTACACCCACCACAACACAACAAACTCATTCATCAAGAGGCCCAAATTTGCTCTTCAATTGAGTCAAAAACATGTTACATGCCAGCAAACTCACTCTGGTTGTGATGCATTAGTGTGTTTGATGCAGTGGAAGGACAAGAGGATTGTTTACCAAGTGGTGAGTCAAATCAGGATTGTCATGGACGTATACAGCACAGATGTCAAGAAGTTTTGGCAAATCCAAACACTTCTTCTCCTTCAAAAGTGCTGTAAGAAGGGTCATACACTACCACCATCAGCAGACTTCCTAACCATATACAAAATGAACCAAATAAGCTTAAAAGAAGAGATGACAAGAATGACTTTCAAGTAAGAGAAAAAGAAAATGGAATTAGATAATCCATTACGACTCATATACAGCATGTCCAATTGACAATTCAAGAGGAAAAAACCCAAAATGATGCCCCCTTAAACATCCCCACAGCTAGAGTGCAGCCTGGATTCAAACCATGATACTACACAAGAAGGTTTACAAATGGTGCTGTGGCCTTTGGTCTCAAGCTTTTGACAGTCAACAAGTAGGTAACCCCTGGCTAAAAAACAAAAACAGGAAAAATCCTCCTCCTCCCTCCCAAAGTACTATTTGCAGCAGGATATCTCACCGGCATGCTGCTTGGGAGAAAGCCTCTCTGCTGTAGGAGCAACTGGGTCTTTATTTGCCGACCTGGAAAAAATCATAAATATCTGAGAAGGAGCAAATGTTCCACCAGATGAGACAGACAAAAACTAGAAGACCTGTAGCACCACTGAATAGGCAAAGACAAGAGCACCAATCTCAGGTAAATGGACACCAAGTTCTAGGGTTGCAGCAGAGGCACAAATTAGGAAGAGGTCTGAGTTGAGAAACTCACATCCGATACAAGAGCATGAATACACGCCGGCTTAGATCTCCATCACCTACAACAACACCAGCTGTTGGGGCACCACTATTGGCCCAGGATCTTGAATTATACCACCTCCTGCGAAACTGAAGATAACTGTCGACAAAATTGTGCAGAGATTCATTCACAGCAACTGCAAACACAGCACACCAGTTGTAATTACCTTCCAACAGCACAACAGGATTAGAGAAGGCAAAACTTCTGAGGAAAGCCAAATTTGAAATCAAACTCATACTCACCCTGCTTCCAGAATTGCCGAAGGTCTAATCGCAAGAGTGCTGCAAGCTTCTGATTGAGAATATCCACGACCTCCTGTGCCTCTGAAACATCAATGCCTCCCTCTCTTCCTCCCAGCCCAGCTGCCACCGCGTCATCTTGCGGCAGATAAAGTGGAAACAGTCCCTCCAAAGGGACCAACTTGGCCGCAGTAGTAGTTGCCATCAGTTGGTCATCAGTCCCTTGAAAAAGACCACCTCTTCCAGATGCACTCACAGGAGCAGATGCGATGCTTGACGACATGACAGTTCCATTAGGGTTGCTGTCTACGCTTTTCCTATCCCTGAAAGTGCTGGAAGGGGCATTGCTAGGGCCAGAAGTGGTAGCTCCAGCAGCTACTCCACCAGACCTAGAATTCACAAATCCGCCAGCTTCTGAAGACACCGTCGAGCTAACCCTTGAAGTGTCAAGACGCGAGCTTCTGCTAACAGCAGATGACCCTGGATGATCCTGCTCTGAGCTGCTAGAGCTGGGTCGATTCGCACTCATTTGAGAATCTTTCCCGGCTTTCCTCGACAATTTCTCTCTACTACCTTTCTGTTTGAAACCCTGGCTACTTTGCCGATCTGCACTTGCGGTTTGGAATTCCATTTCTCTGCCACCACAACAGACGACGATGACAACAAACGAAACAAATTTAACAGCCAAAAATGATTATTCCCCGCAAATAATAATGATGGAAATTGCTTCCAGAAAAGTACACTGCAAAATAGCTGAAGAATAAATCAAACCGGCTACGAGTATAAAAACCCGTCATAAGATGCAAACGACAAGAAGAGAACACGAATGACAGACAGACAGACAGACAGAGTGAAGGAAATTGCCGCGTGACCTAAAAGCAGCAATTGACAAGAACACACACCTCTTATGCAAGCAATCAGCACATGATGAGAGCTCTTTCTGTGGATTTTGATGTATTGTGTATTCAACAACGCTTTCTTGGAGAAGACAGACGTCGATCAAAGCAAATCAGCAGCAGCAGCAGCAGCAGCAGCAGCAGCGATGGCAGTCGCCGCGAGCAGCCAGCCACCAGCAGCACCAGCAGCAGCAACAAGAGAAACATACAAAACGCTTGAAATGGGAATTGCGAGCGATGCACATCTCATCTCGTCTCTGTTGACGAAACTCATCCACAGTTTTAGGGTGGGGGGCTTTAGTAAATCATAATTTTTTGGACGGTACAGATCTTCTCTTCTCCCAAAATACTGTCCCTGGGAGATCGGTTTCGGCAGGCAAGTGCTAAAATCAATTAATTGGTCATTATTATTATTATTATTTATTTTTCAATATTATTCTATTCATTATTTTAAAATCATTATTATTATTTATCATTATAATTATTTCATAAGATATCTGGTTGAGATTGTTCAAGAGTGAAGCTATAACCCTAAATTTTGGACTGGATCTAATTATCCCTTCACTTCAGTTATTAAGTTTTTTTTTTTTTTCCCTGCTATGAAATGTGAGTAATAGTTGAATAGTGATGATGCTTGACCCATAGCAAGAAATGAAGTATCTTGTATTGGGAACTTGTTGGATGACTTGATTTTTTTTTTAAAAATAAAATGTAATTGGACAACATGGGTCAAATTTCATTGTTCCAATTTGAAACTTTTAGAATATTTATTTATATGAATTATCAAAAAAAAAAATCA
>Ga0209208_10007716_pt1 | contig 14514 bp, 18 predicted proteins | sample S1TSphfallax_3_FD_187694 | JGI IMG/M metagenome (GOLD analysis project Ga0209208, IMG submission 187694) | Host-associated microbial communities from peat moss isolated from Minnesota, USA - S1T2_Fd - Sphagnum fallax MG (SPAdes) (version 2) | ecosystem: Host-associated > Plants > Peat moss >...
TTTATGACACACAAACACATGACAGAAAAGAGAGAGAGAGAGAGAGAGAAAAGAGATGTTGCTGCTGGCACATTAACACTTGCCCCTCTTCTGATGCCACCCACCACTCTCCTTGCTTTTTGCATCTTGCCCATTTCCTTCTGCCCCCAGTATTTTTCCCTGCAATTTGCTGTTAGCAAATGGGGTTGGGGTGGGGAGAAGAAGGTTGTTTGATTTGAGCAAATGGGTTAGTTATTTTGAAGCTCCCTTTTGTATTGTTGTTTTTTTTTTGGTTTTTTGTTTTGAGTTTTTTGAGCTTGATTTTGTAATTTTGAGCAAATGGGTTAGTTGATTTCAAGCTCCTTTGTGTATGTTTTCTTTTGTCGGCTGGGTTTTTTTGAGTTGTTGTGCTTGATTTTGTGTTTTTGTTTGGTTGTTGTTGTTGTGTTTGTTTTGGGGTGGATGAACAAGAACAAGGGAATACAAACTGCAGTTTGCATTTGCAACAACCACACTTGTTGCTGCTGCTGCTGTTGTCACAGTTGTTGTTGTTGTTTTTGAGGTGAAGAAGAAATGTGTTGCAAAACATGATGCGTATGTCAAGCTCAGTTTCTTCACCTTTGCACTTGTTTCTGGAAAAGCTGACTGTTTTCTACAGAGCCCAAGAACACTAGTCTTGTTGCTTGTTGTGTGCACAGAGAGAGAGAGAGAGGAGGAGGAGATCGCGTTGCTTTCAGCTGGGGTTCAGGCATTGGAGCTTCCTGATGCATAAGTAGAGGTTTCCATGGACGAGCTTCCTTTAAGCTCACGGCTCTTCATGTGTGGAAGTATGGAACAGACATGACAGTTGAATAAGAAGAGCATTTGGAGTCGTCCGCCACAGAAAGACAGAGAGATTGCAAGGAAGAGCTGAAGATGGGGTGGAGTATTGTTGGATGCGGGATGTGGAATGTCACACGGTGAAAAAGAGAAAGTGGAGGAGGGTACGAGAGTTGCGAAAGTTTAGAGAGGAAGAAGGATGGTGGCTGCGGCTGTTGCCGTAACTAGGCAAGAGGAGGAAGAGGAGGAGGAGAAGAAGGAGATGAGCACGGAGGAGAGAACTCAGGGCGGCGGCAGCAGAGGAGGAGGAAGCCTGTTGTTACAGAATGTTTTGCTGGAGAAGAGCAAGCTGGGTAGTGTGGTGGTCAAGGGCATGATGGTGGACAGAGGAGGAGGCTTTACAAGAGCTGCTGCTGCTTGGGGAGATCTTGCTTCGTCCGAGGGCGTCAAAGCTTCCAGTTTGGAGAACTCTTCCTTGACCTCGTCTCTTTTGCCATTGAGCCACGGAAACAGCAGCAGCTCCTCGTCTTCCTCCTCCTCCTTCACTGGAAGCGCCAGCATAACCGGCGTAGTCGGGAGGGAGAGAGAGATCGGAAAAGGGAGAGAAATCGGGAGTCCCTATGTGCAGAGTCCTTCGTCGTCCATGGATTTGTCGTCTCCTTCGTTCAAATCCAGTCTGAGGAGCAGCAGCAGCAACTACGGTAGCTCCCAAGAGCGAGAGAGCGAGTGTGAGAGAGAGAGGAGAGGCGGAGAGAAGACGGAAAGCAGATCAGCCGCCCAGGGAACAACAACAACACATGAAGAAGCAGAGGACGAGGAGATGATGATGAAGAAGAAGCTTGCCACAATGAAGAAGAGAAGTGCAGCAGCTAATCACGGAGACATGGGTTCTGTCTCCAAGCTGACCATCGACAACGGCGACAAGCATACAGGAGAAGAACAAGAGCTTGTGAGAGAAGATGAGCACGATGAGGAAGAAAGGAAGAAGAGGGAGATCAACTATGGAGTGTCCAAGCAAAACAGCAGCAGCAGCGGAGGAGGATTGTCAAGAGAAGTTGTTGGCCAAGAGAGAGCAGGAGACGACAAAGACAGTAGAGGGAAGAAGAACTTGGGAGAGTCTGGGAGAGAGAGTGGTGACAAAGACTACAGCAGTGGTGGTGGTAATCATCATAAGCTCAGCAGCGTCAGCAGAGCTAGCAATGGTAGTGATTCCAGTGAAAGCTCCTGTAGTACCCTCGGATATGGTGGCAGCAAACCTCACAAAGCAAATGATAAAAGGTAGGTCTGTGCTTTCCTGTTGTGACTCCTTTCTTCCTGTCTCTCTTGTACTTGCATTTGGTTTAGGAATTGAGAGTTGGGAATTGCTGGAAGCTTCTGCTGCTGATCTTGCTTTTGCTTGCCCTCCATTCCAAAGAGGAGACACAAACCAGATGCTCTGTGGTGTCTGCTTCCACTTGTTGATGGTGCATTTCATGACCTAATTATCCATCCTCTCTTTGTGGGAATGGTGAACTGTTTGTTGTTCGGGTTTGTGAAGGTGGGAGGGCATTCAAGCAATCAGAGTGAGGGATGGATCACTGGGATTGTCACATTTCAAGCTCTTGAAGAGGCTTGGCTGTGGAGACATTGGTAGTGTGTATCTTGCTGAGCTTCGAGGCAGTCATAGCCATTTTGCAATGAAGGTGAGATTGAGATTGATTGATACCACTGTGTGCCTATCCTCCCTCCCTTGCTCGCCCTGTGTTTTTGCTTGCAAGTGTGTATGTTTTTTCCTAAGTGAAGTTTCAGTAGTGAAGAGTTTTGTGAAGAGCCACTTCTTGTGAAGGAAGAACTTAGAAATAATTTATCTGCTGCAAAATGTTTGTTGATTGTTGCAGGTGATGGACAAGGATTCACTTGCTAGACGCAAGAAGCTTCTGCGTGCACAAACAGAGAGAGAGATTTTGCAGTCTCTTGACCATCCATTCCTTCCAACTCTGTATACTCATTTTGAAAGCGATAAGTTCCTGTGTCTGGTCATGGAATTCTGCTCAGGTGGTGACCTTCATACACTACGACAACGGCAGCCTGGCAAACATTTCTCTGAGCAGGCAGCAAGGTGAAATTGGCAACAAATTCTTCTTCTTCTTCTTGCAAAAAGTTTTGGTCATTTTGGGATGTTTGTTGTCTCCAGGTTACAAATCTAAAGACCCACAAGTGTTTCATTATATTCTTTCTCTCTTGGCAGGTTCTATGCAGCTGAGATCCTCCTTGCCCTTGAGTACCTACATATGATGGGTGTGGTTTACCGGGACTTAAAGCCTGAGAATGTGCTTGTGCGGGAGGATGGCCACATCATGCTCTCCGACTTTGATCTCTCACTCAAATGTGCAGTGAGCCCGACACTAGTGAAGTCATCTGCAGCAGATTCACATGATGGTGGGCGTAGGGCGGGTATTCCTGTATACTGCATACAGCCAGTGTCTTGTGCTGAGCCATCCTGTGTGGGTGGCATCCAAGTGAGTAATTCTCCTTTCTTCGCCTTATGTGTTGCAAGCTTCCAGATCTTTGAAAATCCTCAGATGACATGACCTACAGGTCTCCCACTGACCATTGTATTTTCTAGGTTGAATACTGTTTACTTTCAGTGTCTGACAATGGATCTGTCGATGGCTACTGCCCATCAGACTGTCTTAATCCTGGGGTACTTCCTGTATAACAATCCTTTCAGCTGAATGATCTGTCTATTCAAACCAACATGCTTTTGTGCAGCAGGTTTCCACAGTGGACACTTTCAGTGCTGTTGGGGTTTGGAGGGTGAGTTTGTGCATAGTTGTGCATTTGTGCTAAAAATGTCTTCTTCTTGCTTCTTTGGTTTATGTACTACAGGTGCCAGTTCCTTCCTGTGTAGGTCCTGTAGGAGCATTGTCCTGTGTTTCTCCATGTTTTGTGATGAAGTCCTCACTCCCCAGCCTGCTACCAAGTTTTGTGAGGAAGAAGAAAGATGCCAAGAATGCCAAGGCAGGGGGGACAGTGAAGGCAAAAAGCACAAAGCCCAAAATGGAAATGGGATATCCGGTATCCATCCAAATCCATTCTCCATTGCTGTTCAGCATCTTTGTCTATTACTCAGCCATATTTTCTCCAATGTCCATCACTTAGCTAAATGAGTGGATTATTGAGCTATGGTTTTGTATTTTATTATGCATCCTTGCAGCTTGTTTGGTTCTTTCTAATCTTTGCAGATGAAATTGGTGACAGGTAACTCCCCTCCCAGAGCTCTTTGCAGAACCAACAGATGCACGCTCAATGTCCTTTGTGGGTACCCATGAATATCTGGCGCCTGAAATCATAAAAGGTAGATTTGCCATCATCATCACTCTCTGCAGCTGCAGTTCTGCTTTTCTGTTTATTCTGCAAGACAAGAAGTGACACCACTTTGTTTTTTTAACATCCAGAGAAATGTGCTGCAAATGAAGTTGTCTTGCTCCTCTCTAGTTTGGAACAATCAACATACATTTTTGGTGATGCTCACAGCTTGAAATCCATGCATGAAAATGTTGGAATGGATGTGTCATTGCAACACCAAATTTGATCATTTCTGAACCCACCTGCTGCCTACATGGGAAACAGGTGATGGACATGGCAGTGCAGTTGATTGGTGGACATTTGGAATATTCTTGTATGAGTTGTTATTTGGGAAGACACCATTCAAGGGCTCTGGCAATCGGGCCACTTTATTCAATGTGGTGGGGCAGCCACTCAAGTTTCCAGAGTCTGCAACTGGACAAGTCAGTTTTGCAGCCCGGGACCTAATTAGAGGACTTCTGGTGAAGGAGCCACTGAACCGTCTAGCATCCAAGAGAGGCGCAGCTGAGATCAAAGCTCATCCGTTCTTTGAAGGTAATATTAATCTTTTCTGTTTTCTATTCTCTTATAGAGCTTATATATTCTGTTTCAGAAGCAAAGAAGCGAGTTTGACACCTGTGTTTCCTTACAAATGGAGAAACATTTGTATGGAATGGTATGTCATCTCCTACACAAGCATGTGCCAATTGTTCCCCACACAATATTTGTAGTAAACCTATCTTTAATTTTTTCCTTTTGTGTTTGTCTTGCAGGTGTGAATTGGGCTCTGATTCGCTGTACATCTCCACCAGAGGTACCTCGTCCTTTTGAACTTGGAATCCCTGTGAGCAATTCAGCAAGCCCAGCTGAAGATGTCTCAGCAAGCAAAGGAGCCAAAGTGGCCAGCCAGGACACTCCCCTGAGTTCTTCTTCAAGCAGCACCCTGTCATCATCAGGCCACAAGCTAATGAGTGAGAGCCGTAAGACAACTGGTGAGAAGCAGGGTAGTAGCAATAATACTAGGGCTGCTCCAATAGAGTCCTCTCACTCTTCAGGAGGGTCATATGTGGACTTCGACTTCTTTTAGGTGAGTGGAATTTGCAATTTGTCTTCTGGTTTGTTGTTCAAAGCTATGTCTCGATGTCATCAGTTTGGTGGCTCCCTCTCTCTCCGGACTTTTATGTATAATGACAAATTGAGTCCATACCTGCCTGCTGTAGTAGCACATGGTCTCTATTTCACGGCCATTACAAGCAAAACAAAACTGTAATCCAGATTTTCCTTTGCCCTCTCTATGTTGCATTCATTTGCTTCCTGGAGAGAGTATCTATCACACATGCTGGCACAGATTAATGCACAGCATCTAGATGGTTTTTGTGGGAAGCAAGGATAAAAAAGCAAAAAATGTTTTAAAGTCCAGTTTCCATCTTCTTTGTGTAAGGTGTGTGTGCATCTACTACACAGCAGCAGCACACAGATGATGATGAAGTCTTTTTCATGAACTTCTTGCAAGCATAGTAAACTTGTTGTCTGTAAACTCAATCTGATAAAGTTTTAAAGTAATTTGTTTGTTTCTTTAGTTTTATGAGAGCAAACAGTTTATGATCTTACTCTGAATATGTTGGACAATCTCTGACAGATGATAAGTAAAGCTATCTATCTTGCAGGGAGTTCTGCTACTTGCCCATTGAAGAAAAACCATGTAAGATTCTAGTTTAGCTTTTGCATTTGAAGAATCAAAGTTTGTAGACTCAAATCAAATATTTTTAGTTAAAGCTTACACAGAGGTGGCCATGATGGGGTACTATTTCATCTCTGTGGTGCAGCAGCTATCCTTGCTTGTGGACATCATCACCATCCTTACAGAGCCATCACAAATCTGTTGTTGTGCACCCTCTGCTTGCAGAGGCATTACAATTCTCTTTTTTTGTTGTTGTGCACCCTCTGCAATCTTCAAAACAAGCAATCTCAATTTGCTGCACAACTCCTTGTCATCTCAGCTCAATGCGAGCTTCAAAAGTTGCAACTTTGCTGTGCACTTTGAGGATAGGATTAGTGATGGGTGTGCATGCCTGCAGCGACGCCCTTCCAGTTGTTGTGGTGACCTGTCAAGCTCCACTAGGGCTGCTGGTGATCTTTTCTCTTCTGAGTAACTTCCTTTCTCCTGTTCTGCAAGCAACCAATCCTGGCCATCTGCCCACCAGCTCCCTTGTCCTACTTTTCCTCTGCTGTTCAATTATTGCTGCAGTGGGTGATGGTGATTGTTTTCTTTGTCCTTGTCTTCTTGCTGTGCCAGATGTGCCATTGTAATGGGCAGCAAAGTCTCCCTTTCTCTTGCTTCTCTGTTCCAGCTTCTGCTCCTCATTTGTGTGTGTGAGAGAAGAAATACAACAGGCTGGATGTTAGCCCAACATATACTTGATAGTCTGCTTCCTTACTCCCTTGATCCAGCCTAAACTTTGATGCAGTTTACATGGATTTGGTCTTCTAGAGATATGCACATCTAGGGAAAGCAGCAGCAGCAGAGTGGTCTATTCTTTTGCACATCAAATGGGAGATTTCATCCACAGGTTCGGACTTTGTGAGGTCTTTTGAATGTGTGTTGTTCTGAGGTGGTTGTATCTGTTGGACGAGGGATTTTTGTTTGGATGCAAGGAGGATTGTGAGAGAGTTGAAAGGGGTGGGAGAAGAAACATGGTATCAGACGCAGATGTAGTTGTGAGATGCCTGACCTCAATTCAGCTGACCTTGCAACAACTGCAACAACAGTGATTCCATAGCAACTAGAGCAGGAGCTTGGCATAGATTTGTCAGATGACAAATCATTCAGGGTATAGATGCTTTTCCGTGCATTTTTCAGTGTTTCTAAAAGGCCTTGGTTTTTATGAGATTATGGTCTTTCATTACACTCATGCTTGTGGCAGCTTAAAGAAGAAGAAGAAAAGGGCCCCCTCTGGTGGTGCTGCAGGAGGTTTGAATAAACTATATAGTCTTTTCACCCTAATCCCAAGCAGTTGGAGAGAGTTACAAAAAATGCAGGTAAACATGCATTGCATGGTTTATAGTCTTTTTGGCAATGGAAATTGTGTTTATTTTGTTTTATCAATCCTAGAGAGAGAGAGAGAGAGAGAGAGAGAGAGAGAAGCAAGCTCCCACCTCCTGTGTCTTATTTGCCTTTTGATGTCTGTGAATTATTGTGGACTCTGCTTTTTTCTGACACCATAACCTTTAAACTTTTCCAGCACCTGATTCATTGATTGCCAACTGCATCCCAACAGTCAGTGCACTACCTTGGTTTCCATGTGTTTCTTCTGTGTAGAATTTTGCATGCACAAATCTCTCCACCTTCACAATGCCCTGTGTGTTGATGTGTAATCTTTGAGAATTCAATGGCTTTGAAAATGTAGAATGATTCTCAGTTTTTCATCTAAATTTCAAAACCTGAAAACCTTGGGACCTACTGGAAGCTTTTGTGTGGAAGAAATTGGTGGGGTTTTCAGAGGCCAGCAGAAGCAGGGTTTAGGGTTTAGGATTGTTGGCTCCCATTTCCGTCTCAAGAGAGTCTTGCAAAGTTCCTAGAAGCAGAGGATGCAAATGTCTCAAATGCTGATGCTGTCAATCATGCGTGGGACAAATTGGGATGTGTCTCTTGAATGCTAGCCAACATCATGACAAAGTTTTCCCATTGCTACTGGACATGTGACAGAAACTCAGGACAGCAGAATTTTGTAGAATGATGTGCCCCAGATTTTTTGGCTGACTATTTGTCTATAGAATTGCAAAGTCCTATTGGGTCCCATCAGATTAGAAGGGAGATATATCTTCTCAAACCTTGGAATCATATCTCACATGCAACAACAATGTTCTACACTAGCACACACATCAAACCATTTAGGAACAAGGAAGCAGCTTGTCGCATAATGGCTCTGCCCCTTTACATGACAACCCTAAAGAAAATTTCAAATTTAGTCTTTGTATTCGAAAGTGCCTCCCCTGGTAAAATTTCCAGTTTTTCATTTCATGGATCTCATGAAGGGTGCAAGGTGCCTTACACTGTTGTAAGATTCCTAAATTGAAATTATTCTTTATGTTGGGGAAGGACCCATTGAGGCTCTTCCCGAATTCTGGGGCCTAGCATCCTTGGCCAGGCCCTCAAATCCAGGAAGAGCCTAGTTGGGGTTTAGGGTTCCTTACCCTATACATAAGGATGATATATATTCATCATGGTACTAAGAGCATCCTCACCTGTGCTCAGTATGTGAGCCTGGATCCGGAAATGGTTTTTCTCCTTGCGTAGTTGCTCAGTTTGCTGGGGCTGGTAAAGTGCGTAGCAAAGCTCTACACCTGTTAGAGAATTTAAAAAGGAAAAGTGTTCCAGTAATGAGGTCAGCCAGCAACGAATTTCATGGGGGACTTTTCAAAATTTAAAAATTTTAAAAAAAATAAAAAAAAACTGCTTTGCACCTTTGTGTGTGTCTCTCTTGGTTTAAAGAAACCGGGGGACTTCACAATGTCTGAAGGTCACGGGTACCCACTAATAATAAATATGATCTGACTATTGGTGCCTATTTTTGATTAGTCAATCATAATGATTGGTCCAGGTGGTTTGCTATTAGTAGTTCCCACCTATTTGCAGTCCTTGTTTCAGTTTTATGGGTGGGGTTGCAAAAATGTAAATAACTAAACTTGGATGTGAGAAATATATTGGCAGGTTCACATACGGAGCACTTGTGGGGATGCTCTAAATTGGAAACACATGGTGGTTACCTAGCATAGCATGGTGAAACCCAAGAGGATCCTTCAGTAGTTATGCTGGAAAATGTTTCTCTAGTGGACTCCACCACATGACCCTAGAATGTAGGGATACCAAACTTTGGTCCAATTGGTTCTTGGTGCCTCCCATTGTCTCTACCCTGAAGGGCAGAGCTAAGAGAAAGAGCGCTGTAGTGTGCGAAGATGACAGAAGCAGGCGAATAGGAGAAGCTGCAGAGAGAGAGAGAGAGAGGAGATGATAGGAATGGTAAAGGATATGGGAACCAGGAATGCAGGATCACAAGATACCTTACGCTTGTTCAACCGTGCCTTAGAGGTGCTGGCGAGTCCCGCTCCGGAGAGTGAGCAAGAGCTGCTGGATCTTGTGAAGAAGGCCAAGCGCGACGCCGACAAAGACCATCCTCCTGCCCCAACCGCTGTGAAGAAACCCTCACGTATTTGTGTTTTTCCTCTTTGTCTTCTCGTTGTTATTTCCACAGATGCTTTCTCTCTCTCTCTGGAAAGAAGATTGTCCAGTACAAGGTTTTACGTTCAGATTGTGTTTGATGTTTTTTTGCTTTTGCCAGGTCGAGGGGTTGCCGAGGTCAAGGACTTTCAAGCTTTAGGACATCGACCGAGTCCTGGAGCTCTGACCGCCGATCATGTAAGTCGATCCTCTTTCTCGGTTGGCCGCACTCGTTTCTATGATCTTGTTTGATTGCGGTGAGGGAATCCTGGAGGAGAAGAAAAGACCCAGACTCTTTGCTGCATGTAATGAAACAATAACAAGCGGCCCATTGTGTAATGACTCTGCTCTTTACGGCAGGTTCAAATTTCAAACTAAAAACTTCCCTTATTGGATCTCATCTAGATACATGCAGTTCTATGGAACATGTCCCTCCATCATATGCACACATAGTACTCCAAATGTCACTCAAACATTGGGTCAAGTTTGAGCAAAAATTTTATGCACTGTCTCTTCCCTAGGGCAGAGCCAACAAAGAGTGGAAGAAGAAGAGAATCACAGTGATAGAGAAAATGAGAGTAATGGATTCATGAAGAGATTGGAAAGGAGTTGGGGGGAAGGAGAGGGAGGAGAATTCTGGATACTAACTGATCTGTTTCTGAACAGGGAAGTGGCCAACAGTCTGGATCTGGAAGTGAGGGAGGAACATCAAATTCCACAACAGTGAACAGTGGGAGCATTGGCCATGCGCAGGCCCGTCTCATGAATGTAATCCGCTCTGGCCCTGGGCGTGGGCGCATTGATAAACCAAAACGCAAAGGGACAAGGTAGTTTGTGAGTATCTGCATGTTTTTATGCTGTCAATGGATGCTACAAGCAAAGAAAATTGAGCACCATCCTGCCTCAAACACACAGGAATCATGCAGTAATGAATGATGGTTAGTTGTCAAAGTGCAAGGAGGTTGTTTTTGTAGCTCTCTGCTAGCTTCCCAAACCTTAGGGTTTTGCAGATCAAGCCAATGACATCCAGACCAGAACCTTGGATTGGAAAAAGGATACAAGCACTTCTTCAATCCCACATCAAAAGGAGTGAAGGAGACACAAAGCCATGGCATGCCGGAATCTATTTTGCAGCTTGATGTGTCCTCAAGGTGGTAGGGTACTCATGTGTGATGGTAACGGACCATAAAAAATATCTGGTATACAAATTGCTTGCAACAAAAGACCTCCAAATCTTCAAAGATGGATCATAGACTTCAAAGACTCGGCAGTATAAGGAACAGCAGGTCCAGAATATGCTCAAATTGCTGCGAACTACAAAGATAACCACTGGTTTGTGATCTGTTTGAATCTATAGATTCAGATGGAAAAATACCCTTGATAGAATTGCAAAGCTTCTACAGTTTTGTTGAGTTCCATTTCCAGGACAATTGAAGAATCCTCAATATGCTGCTGCATCATTCTTGTTATTGGGTCAAGAAGTTCTCTCTCTTGTGCATTCTTTCTTCTGTTCATGGGTGCAACACTCTATTCAAAGAATCTTGCATGCACATTCCGGTGTTCCATGATCTTTGCAATTCTTTCACTTGCACAGAGTTCAACATTTGTGAATGCAATTGCATAGAATTCAACTGTATTAATCAGCTGCATCCAGAAAAAACTTATTTGTCACTGCTGCTGTGGCAGTAGAGTAACAGAGCTTCTGAAGTGATGGTGGCAGCAGTGCCTTCTTTGAGTAGCAGCTGTTTGTGGTGGATTGGAGCAAATGACCATAAGAGACCCTCACCACTGATGTGTGTTTTTGTGATGGTTGCTGCTAAAAACTTGGGTATTGGTTTTACAATCTGACGCAGCAAACCACAAACCTAAGTCGAAGATATTGTGTTAGCAATGTGTGCACCTAAGCTGTGAGGTTTCATCATGATCCTATTCAACTCTAAATCTGTAGTAACAGAAACCAAGAGTTTGGGGGCTGGGGGAGGGGAACTTACATTTGTGGTGCTATTGAAGCTAAGAATCCATCTTCTGGGAAACCAGAGATCTGGGCTCATTGGGCATTGAGAGAGGTGATTTATTGTACCTCCCAAGATGAGAAGAAACATTTAGTTTAATGAGTGTGCTTTTGTTCCCTCCAGCAACATGTGCAACAGCACCAGTTCCATGATGACCATAGCCTTGGAAGAAAATCTTTGTTTCTAGATTTCTGGTTCTGAGAATTTTATTTCATGTCTTGACTCTTGTTGATGAACGGAGTTGTCTTAGGCACTAAATTGCTGTTCTGGCATGGTCCTTGGGTTCTTTAAAGCTGCTCAAAGATGTCACATACAAGCTCTTGTATACATCAGTCTTCCTGCAGCTTGGCTTGAAGCTGAGCATGGCCAGCCATCACATCATCCAAAGTTGCCCAGGGGATTGGATCACACACATTTACAAAGTGGAAGAAATCAATATCCGGCTTGAAGTTATCTACTTTTCCTGGTTTTTCATTTGAAATCAGTTCTTATGCTCCAATCCCAAAAGCTCAAGAAATGTGAGTGTCTCTTTATCATCTTCATTAAGATGCAATAAGCTCATCAGTGAGGAGCAGAGATTGATACACTAACAACAGCTTTGAATAAGTTTGTGTTGTAGGGAGTTTCCGTGGTAGGGAGTTTCTGTGGAATGCAGTCTGAAATTGTGATGCATAGGGTCTTTGCAGCAGTAAACACCATCAGCAAATGAGACAGGTCTATGATTTGACGTTGAGGTTACAAGCTGTGATTTTGAGCCCTTGTCCTGTTCAGAGATCTTATTGTAGTGTGAGGTGAAATGTGTAGAACCAACTAATCTCCAAGATGAAGTGACATGCATGTAAAAGTGGAGCCAGTCTTCAGCATACAGAAGGAACTCCCCTGTGGGAAGCTCAAACAAGAGGCATCCCAAACTCCACACATCACTTGCCTTGCCTACAGAAACCTCTTCCTCAACATATCTGCTTCTGTGAGACTCAGTATCATGGTGCCTACTACTGCTTAGCAGCTTCGGCATCTCAGTGCTTTTCACACATTCTGTTCCATGACTTGGCACAGCGCATTCCTGACCTTCTCATAACAAGGTCTGGCATCCATTCACATAATATTGAGATGTTTTCAGAATTTATACAGGCAATGTATTGTTTAGTGTTCTCTGGTTTTGTAAACCTCATTATGTTTGTATTCTGGGTGCTAGAGGAGCAATAATCCAACTCCACTTTCTCAGATGATGTAGCCCCTGATTGCTGAAAGCCTAGAAGCATGGAAGCAAGTTTGCTGTAATCAAAAGGTATGAGCATTTCACAGCCTTACTCCTTGAAGAACAGTAGGATAGACTTCCAGATATAGTGGCAGCCTTTTTTGTTAGTGTCTGCCTGTGAAAACTTGCAACAATATCTGGAAGTCTATCCTGCTGTTCTTCAAGCACACACAGAGACAAAGCTGGTGCTGGAAGCTCATGCTAAAATGTGGTTTTGTAGATTTGTCTGGTGGCTTGTAGTACTGACCTTCAACACAACCAGCTCCTTGCTGGTCAAACCATCTTCTATCCTGTCACATGTTGCTATGTACAGCTGTTCACACAGAAACCATCATCTTTTGAGACTTCTTCAGATATGCTTTCAACTCCAGTTGTCCCTGTAAACTGGTAAGGATTTGACAAAGATTCAGGCTCCAGTGCTTGAAGAGACTCTTTTCCTGTATGGAAACCAGAAATCCCTTTTGGTCTTCAGAAACAAATGTGGTGGGAAGACATTGGTCCCTATTGCTACTCCTTGCCACTGGCTCTGAACTTACATTCTCCTTTTCGAAATCCAGTCCTCCTTTTTGAATTGCTTTTGAAAATTTGAACTTTGGTACCAGGGGTGTGTGCTTGAATTTGTGGCGCAAACTCTAGTGACTGGCTTTGAGGAGCCAATGAAGAGGAATGTGAGGAGCTTTTTGCTGTCTGTTCTATTGCACTAGTAACCTTGAATTGCTTTCCCTGGTCTTCATAATTTTCCTGTTGGCTGGCACTAATGTTGATGCTTAGAAAGTCATCTTCTTCTGCAGCTAGCTCTTGCTCAACCTCATCATTCAAGTCAAAGAATCAACTGCAGTATACAACCTCATTCAATCTTTGTGTGGCTAGGCCTGCAAGTCCACCACTGCTCATTAGTGCACAGGGTTGCACAACTTGGTGACAAACGTCTGCAAGTGAATCTTGCTTTCTGTATCTCTGCTCTCCGTTGGTGTTCCTGTTAGTGTTCTTTGAATAGGTGCTGTGCTGCAGACCTTATCCCACTTGATGTTTCCATCTCTTTTGCACAGAGGAAGCTCCAAACCTTTGCACATCATGGCCATCATGTTTCTTCCTCCATCTCAAAATCAACTCATGATGTCCAGACTGGGGACTGGACAGCGGACTGAATTGATGTTGTTCGATCACTGGGCTCAAGTAAGCCTCGTACCTTGAGACACAATAGAACCCAGTTGCCACTTGCAGTTTTCTTGTGTGTCTATTCTTCTGAAATTTCCTGCCAAGATTTGAATTCCTTTCTGACCTGAATCGCTCTCAACACTTAAATCATCGAGTCATGGGCTTTTGGAGTAGCAACTTGAGAGAACTCATATTCAAGTTCAATTTGCGACTGCACCAGGAACTCCATCCATCAAATGTAGACACTGAAAATGTAATAAAAAGTGCAATGGCGTATATCCCAGAACCGATATATGCCATTTGCATGTATATTTTGATGGGAAACACAATGTCATGGAACTTGTAATAGTGTCTTCACAAGTCCTAGTTTGCTCCCATGGATATCACATGAGTTGGAAGGCTTGGACATGAAAAAGAATTGGACTATAATGCCATCTCATGATGTATTTTTGAAAAACAAAAGAAGGTTTGGTCGCAAAAGAGGAAGGAAAGCCTACCTTTTAGACAAGATGATTTCTTGTAAAAGCAAGACCTTCTAAATGGTAGAACATGGTGAACATTGCAAACAAGGCATTAACTCCATTGTAAATGGCCATGAAACATTCCAAATTCTTCGTGATTTAAAATCCATATTGCATTCTCCTTTTGCAAGAAAGAGGATTATACAAGAGGAGAACATACTATGCCATTTATGATGGGATATTCAAACACATGTCTCAACAAAATTGGATGATAGAATTGGG
>Ga0209208_10007717_pt1 | contig 14514 bp, 14 predicted proteins | sample S1TSphfallax_3_FD_187694 | JGI IMG/M metagenome (GOLD analysis project Ga0209208, IMG submission 187694) | Host-associated microbial communities from peat moss isolated from Minnesota, USA - S1T2_Fd - Sphagnum fallax MG (SPAdes) (version 2) | ecosystem: Host-associated > Plants > Peat moss >...
AAAAAAAAAAAATCTCCAACTTACCATCACATAATAATGGATTGGAATCTAACTTTGGTTGTCAACTATAATCACTTCATTTATAAAGATAGAAAGAAAGCTTGAGGCTAAAATGACCTCTTTAGTGGTACTTAGTATCACATTATGTAAAGATTTAACAATCTCCCATCCAACATAATTGTTTGAACATTTGGATGAGTAATTAAACGTTTTGAGGAATGCAAAGAAATATTACATTTGCTCATATTGGGATCATGGGAAAATAAGTGGAAAATGGGAATAAATTGGACCAATTTTTTTTCCTCTCCACCACAACCCCTTCAACAACCTATTGCAAAACAAAAAAATTGGCCCTTTTGCACACAAAGCTTCTCAATGAAACATGTTGGTTGGTTTTCAAAAAATAAAAAATCCCCTATTGCCATGCCCTTGATGCAAATGTGACCTTTCTTCAACCAACATGTTTCCACAAGGAGTCCAACTTTGGGCATTAGAAGTTTTGATCACCCTTCAACAACATTGCAAACTTACTTTGCATTTAACCTATGCAACCTAGTGGAATTTTGCAACTCATTTATCTTGGAAACACCAATTCAACTCATACAACTTTTGCCTATTATCACCATTAGCTAGGTTTGCTTTTGCTTGGGTTCAATCGACAATAACAACATTAGGTTCAAGGTTAATTATTCTTGCTGTTACTTCTAATGTTGGAAGGATTAAAAGGCACATGGTTAAAAAAAACTTGTGCTTGAACTTAGAAGATAATCGTTTACAACATGTGAACACTACAAACTTGAATGTTTAGCAACTCAAGAAACTAGATTCCAATAGCTTGTTGCAACCTATTTATCAAACTTTTAGCTTTGAAATCAAATTTCAAAGTGACATTGAAACTTGAAAGGACTAATTCATTAAACCCTAACATTCTCAACTCTTCGTATGACAACTTTTAAAATTAAAGTGGAGAAGGATTTTGGAATTTGAACATACTTATGCACAATGCTAGGATTGTTGTTCAAGTGATTGATGCTTTATTGGAACTCGTTGAGGGAAGAAGGATTTTGGAATTTGAACATATTTATGCAAAATGCAAGGATTGTTGTTCAAGTGATTGATGTTATGTTGGAACTTGATGTACATAGGTGATTGCAATGTGCACATTGCAAATTGTGAAGCATTGAGGCATTTGAACCTTCGTAATTCTAGGATATTTCAGCTATAAAAGTCATAAAATGAAGGTTTGTTAGTGATGGCATGTTAAAATCAATATGAAAAAGATGGAGAATCAAAGAAGAATCAATGAGCTAAAAATCTGATGAAAGTAATGATGATGGTGATAGACAAACTCGGGTCCTCCTTTTAAAAGAAGGTCGAAACTAGACATGTGAATAATCTGGCACATACAAAGTGCAGGCCAAGGCCATATGATGACAACAAGTGTTTTGTTTTGGTGTGTTCTCTTAGTAAATGAAACAATGGGGTGGGGTAATTATAAACAAATGTTAATGTTGCATGCCTTCTACCTTGAGGGATTTAAACATTGATATTTGTATAGTAGATGACTTATTATATGGTTATTCAAAGATGATAGAAAATTAGTTATGATCTAATGTTTAACATTGTTTCTATAAACTGTTGCATCTAATTTCTAACTTAAAAATCAACTTATAAAATTGCTAGCAATTTTAATCTAATTTAGGTAGTGCACAAGTTTGAATTCTTGTAAGCTTTGATCAATATGCTATTAAGAGCCTCAGTAGAGGGAGGCTCGGCATGGTGGACGACTTGTAAATCAAGTAGAAATCACATTACTTCTAATGACAATTTTTTGTTGTTCAAACTAAAGTTGAACAACAATGGTGCCATGTGTAATGGACATATGAGGAAAGTGGAATCAAAGCAAAATTGCATGGCAAGGATGCTATTATTTAAAATTGTCACAATTTTGAAATGTCATATTTTTTTTGGTTCTAGACTTTGTTTAATTCTTTTTTTACATTCTTGCTGTTACATGTATGGAATGATTGAATTGATTTCTCATTGTTGTAGATATGCTTGGGTTTTATTTTCCTTTTGCATTCTATTTTTGGGATGTTTACAAGTCATGAACTCTTCTCTCCTTTTGGGAACTTGCAAGACCATGTTTAGCAAATGGCATGCTGTAAAACTCCTCCTTCTAGAGTTTTTTTATTACGTGAATTAGAATTATTCCAAAGCTTCTACTATGAATCTTGAGTTTTTAACTTTATGACATGAATGCTTGTCTTCTCTACAAATTACAAGACATGAAGATAAGTAGCTTCATTTCTCAACACTAATGATGACGAATAAGTACCATGTTCTTGTTTTTCATTGTGCAAAAATAACAAATTTGTTCTATCGAGTATGACATTTTGTTTTGTAAAGTATTACGACATGTGAAGGATGTTGTTCCATTATGCCCACAAGAATCTACCAAATATTGGAAATGAACTACTATTGCCATGCTCTAGAAGCTTTGCAAATGAAACAAAGGAAAGTGCAAAAATCGGAAAATGCAAAAATTTTGTGTATTGTATGTAGAACTAATTGTGCTTGCCCCCATACATGCTTGGTAAAACCTAAAATCATACATGCATGTCTACTATCTTATTTTAGGGCAATAATAAAACTTTAGAACAAAAGATGTGACAACAATACAAACAAATTAATGAATTAAAAATTAATTTCATTATGATTTTTATTATTGAATCTTCATAAAAGCCTTATTGAAGTTTTTCAAAAAACATAAAATCAAAACGAATTTCATATTAAAATTTTAATTTATTTTTAAATGGATGGATTTTATTTTAATCAATTCTTGCATAATCTTTGAAATCATTTTTTTAAGATTCTCCTTTTAATAAGATTAAAAAAAATTAAAACTAATTATTTGTATGTTTCTCAAACAAATTTTTTATTTAAAAAATTAGTCATATGAATTGTGTTTTACATTTCATAGTGATATGAAATCTCGTGATACAAAAAAACAAGTGACAACTCAAAAAAATAAATTGATATAGAGGCATGATTAAATCAGTAAGTTATCCAACTTTCATATTTTGAGAAGAAACCCAACAAGTGGATGGGTAGACTTCAAAACAACCCATCAATTGGATGGGTGCACCCAAAATCTACACATGCGCATCCACTACCTTGGGACAATAACAAACAAACGCGGAATCGCAACCGGATTTAGATCGCAACCGCGAATGGAAAAGATTCACGACACTGTTGCTGTAGAACTTTTGGTTGCTCTCCGCACCCGCAAAGATGCCGCTGCACCATCGCACACTTCTGCCGCCTGAATACACCTCTGCAAGTGGAGCTTGTGGAGGCTCCACCTGCGGAGTTGTTCCACATCGTTGCGGATTCCGCAGTGTATGCCATCGTTCGCCTCTTTCTTCACAAGCCAAATTCGTCTGTCTTCTGTCTTTCTTTCTGTCTCTCGCCGTTTCCGCATTCCCTCTTCTTCTTCTTCTTCTTCTTGTTGAAAAATCCACCTTCTACCTCACCTCTCCGGTTTCCTCAGAAGTATTTGGAACAAAGAAAGAAGAAGATTTGTTGGATTGTCCTTCTTTGCCGCTGATGGAAGAGTTTTTTGTTGTTTTAAAACTCGGATTCTTTTGGAGAGGAGGACGGAGGGGAATCGGCGGCTTCATTTCCACCAGGTTTACAACCGGAACCTTTGCATCCCTCCTTGCTGTTGTTCCAACGGGTACAAGATTTGTTTGTCGAAGGAGTTCCTTCTTAGTTTGAAACCGAAGATGATCATCGACTGTTTCTCTCGGATGTTTGCGATTTTTCCTTCTTAGAAATCCTATAGCGTTCTGCAGAACAAACTGTAGCTTCTGCATGTGCCAGGTTTCGAGCTCTGGAAACTCCATTCTTTTGCCATGGCTTCTTCAGCTCTCTGCTTTGTCAAACGTCACAAATATAGCTCTGATTTTGTGCTCTGGAAATTCCATTCTTTTGCCATAGCTTCTTCATCTCTCTGCTTTTTCAAACATCACAAATATAGCTCTCACACAGTAGTACACAACCTTTCCAGTTTTTGTAACTCTTTTCAAAGCTTCATCAGATTCAGAATTGTAGCTGATTATCTTCATATTATTTCAGAGTGCAAGAATGTCAATCTTCTTTGTTTACAGAATTTCACTGTGAATTTTTCTTCTTCAATTCAGATCATGCCATGAGATTCACTGTCCCTTGTAGTGAACAAGAAACAGGACATAATAATGCTGCTTGTTCAAATTCGAGAAGAATCTGTCCCTCTTGACGACAATCTCTGGATTCAGAAAGATAATATTAGCTTTTTGTTTGTTTCTTGATTTGCAGATGAATCTTCTGCATCAAAATATAGCTGCCAGAAACAACTCTTCTTCCTGAAGAGAGAGAAAGTTTGCTCTTCTTCCTGAAAGAAAGATTCTTGTGGAGCTTTGACTGCCACTGCTGCATGTGCCTAAGGAAATCCTCTACAAACAGCAGTGAGAGAGTAGAAGAGTTTTTGCAAGTGAACCCTAAACCTTAAACAATTATGATTTCCAAAGAACATGTGTGTTGATCTTATTGTTGAGGAATGCAAAACTGTACATGATTTTGTTCAAGGAATGCAGTGACTCTGTACATGAAGTTTTCCAGGAATGATGCAAATCTGTACATGATTTTTTTTCCAAAACACAAGTGAGTAAGTTCATGTTTCAGTGGATCTCCTTTGGAATGTTTTTCAACACCTTAATTGGTAGAATCCTGGTCTCACCAGAACTTTGGAAAATTGTAATAACAGGGATAAGTTGTGATCATGATGAACGACAATGGATCCAAAGCTTCTTCTGACTTCCATGATATTGAAGAGAACAATGAGTCACTCCATCATCCATTATTGTCTTCGGATGTTGCAAAATTAGGATTGACAACATTGAATACACAGTTGGATCCTGAACTGGTTGCCAACAACAACAATGACAACACAGCTTCAATATTGAAATTGCAAATGGCTGCAATGCTTGTTGAGCAGGTGAGAAAATTAGATGAGACTTTTCCTCCTTGATTATGTGCAAAGTAGGTGATTCTTGTCAACTTGGATATGTGCAAATGTGATCCCCATTATGCTGCCGATTTTTAAATGGTTACTTCATGAAGCTCCTAATGTTAATCCCCTGATGTTAATCAATTGGAGATCTCTAATGATAATCCTGATGTTAATCCTTATGTTAATATACATGGAGATATGTGGTTGACATCTTGCAGGTGATATTGGGACGGTCGATGCCTATGGAGATAATTCAACATAAGAATTACAAGGAAGCAAAACTTGCATTTCTTCTGTACCAAAGATTGTGGTCTGCTAGAGCGATTAGCTTTGTGATTTTAGTTATGCTACCAATCTTTGAGGTGTGTAGAACTTTTGGTTATCTGTGAAATGTGTATATCCTGTTATGTGAATTCCAAACAAACTCTCTCTTTGGGTATGAATATGATTGATTTGAAATTGTGTTAAGGGGGGAGCCTTAAAAGGTCGGCAAGTTCACAGTTACAGTACTCCATGTAGAATAGATCTGCAAGTTTATGGCAGCAATATTTTATGTAAATTGTTTTTCTTTTGTTTTCCTTTGTTAAAAATGGTGTTGGGAGTGTAGTCTGATTTAGTGTATAATGTTTTTGGTTTGACTCAGGTTCCTTCATGGTGTAAAGGTGAACTGCCACAACCATGTGGGGACCCACAGACTTATGCACTAAGTGGGATATCATACATGAAAAATTGGCACTCCCTTTTAATTCAGGTATGTGACCTTATGAGCACCCAATTTTGAAATAAAGAATAAATTGCCAACCATGTTGGAAAATCTGGACTTGGATTTCCTCTTGGGTTTTTCTTTCTTGCTTTACAGAACCGGGATTCTGGTTTGGACCTAAGTTTCCTCTGGAATTTCTTTTGTTAATCCTGAAAATTGCAATGGGAAGTGGTATGTATATATTGGTAGTCATTCTTTCACATAAGGGAATATTCCACCAAATGCCCCTAACTTGTATGCGTGGTTTGTGTCGGTTCTATGATGCAGGCAATTTGCCTCATTTTTCTTGTATTCTCAACCACATTGCAATGGTATTTTCTTGGCACGAAATTTTGGAATCGTCATGTGTCAATTTACAAGGTAAGTCCTAATGCCTTAAGTTTTAACTGCTATTTTTGTGGCAATTCAAAGTTTTGATATCCATCTTCAATACTTGTAAATTTGGGAATTTGTGTTGACCATTCCTCCATTGAGCTCTGAGAAAGATCTAGGTTCTCTATACTTTGGATAACTGGTTAACCTATTATAGCTGTCCTGGTGATATATGATGACTTGAGTAAAACTTGCAATTGCTTTCAATAAATCAAATTACTTTTGCATCCAATAGAAAGTGGAAGTTTGATTTGCAATTATTTCTGGCAGGTGGGCTTGCTTGCAATTATGATAGTTTTTGTGACAGTTTCTGCTGCGGGCATGCATGTTCCAGAGGCTGTCCAACTCTCCATGTACATCCGATTTATTATTCCTATAGTCTTCACCAGGTAACTGCATGCTCAAAACCTTTGCAGAAAACACTAGTCACGTGGAACTATTCTGTACTTTCTTTTTTTTCATTCTCTTCACTTGATACTTTGTGATAATAGATGTTTTATGGGTTTATGTACCATATTTGAGCTTGGAGATTGCTTTGAGGACATCTGCATGGACTTTAAAACCTATCTCATTTTGGGAGTGCTATTTTCTCTTCCAGGCCCATACGAATGTGTTTCCGCATGACAGCCCACATAGTCCACACCTTTGTCAATATTGCGGTATGTTTTTGTTTCCTGTTTTTGGGGAGTAAATTTTGTTTCTTCCACAGGACATCAGGTTTAGATTTAGAGTTGTCTTATTATGGAAGTCTTTTGTGTGGGTTTTTGACTCTCTAAAACAAATATTCTAAAATATGCATTTTCAGGTCTTGATGGTGATATTTGTCCTTCTTTCGGCATATTTTGCAACATTGGTTTTTGGTGAGACAACATCAGAGTTTGAGGATTATAGCACAGCATTAGTCAATTTGGTGGTACTGTTGACAACAGCAAATAATCCTAATGTGTGGGCACCAGCATATACTGCTGACCGCCGGGCTTTCTTCTTCTTCTTCACATTCTTATTGGTGGGGCTCTTTTTCCTCACCAATTTTGCCTTCACAGTTATATACAGTAGCTATAAGGCTCAGGTGTGTTCTTACATCCCATCTGAATTTGGAGTTTTCATGCTTCAGAAGCCTCAATCTTTTCCCCATCATACTTGCTATGGGATTAATTTTTATTCGTAACACACATGCAAGCATTTCTGAAGGTTTGGGAGTTTGTGGTTATGTGTTTAGAGCCAATCAGTCAAGATTTAAGCTTTAGAATTTATGATTGTAAGGTTAACCCCCAAAATGATGCAGAATTTGGCAAATGAAATATCAGTGTGACTCCTAACTTTGTGCACCTATTGATCTTTGAGTAGCTACCAAAATGACCATGTAAATGTCAGTGCACATATTTCAGATTTAAGAGATTTGATAACTTTGTATTGTTGTTTGTCATAAGCTATGTCTCTTGAGTGCTAGCCAACATCATGACTGAGTTGTCTGGTTGCTTTCGGAAATGCAACAGAAACTCAGGACACAGATTTTGTAGGATGATTTGCATGAAATTTTGGGTGGATTATTGTATACTTATATTACACCCACAGTTGGGAGTGATGAGTTCAGTTACTAGTCATGGCAGCTCATCACTACTATTTGTGATAAGGTGATGATGGTCTCATGCTTTGTGAGCGATTGTTACAAGGTTATGACTGCACCCATTGTAGTGTTACTTTCAATGTGTCATTGTATAACGATTTGCATGAGATTTTGGGTGGATTACTGTATACTTATTACACCCACTGTTGGGAGCTGATGAAGTCTGTGGCTAGTCATGGCAGCTAATCACTGCTATTTGTGATAAAGGTGATGATGGTCTGGCATTTTATGAGCAATTCTCATAATGTTATGACTGCACCCATTGTTGTGTTACTTTCAATGTGGTCCTGTAGAGATTTCTCTGTAATTCCATAAAATATGTCAAATGAAATCAACTCATGTCAATCTAAAAACTCCTACTATTAGCATGCATGAAGGTGGCAGCGTGAATATATATTTCCTCTTAACATTTTGCAGAGCATTTTGCTGTCAAGAGTAGATGGATCCTTCGCCTCTTGAATTGATTTTTCCTCAAATTCTTTGTTTACTTTCTATTCAAAACTACCAGATAGCACGTGAGGTGGTGAAGTGGTCAACAATGCAACAACAAACTCTCGGTGTTGCTTTCAGCTTGTTAGACACTTTGAATCAAAACTATATCAATGGTGCCCATATGATGATCCTATTCCAAACAATCGATCTCTACAGGTAACATTCTTTGGTTGCCACCACCCCATCTCCCTCATGTACACTTGAACACAGCTTCTTAAAAACAGAGTCCATCTGACAAAAATGGTACTAAGATTTTTTTTTAATGCTTGGGAAACTGTGATTGTGTATAGGGATATCCCAGATTTCCAGCTTCACTTACGTCAAGTCTTTTTGGCTCTGGGGAAGAATGAAGATTCTGCAATACATAAGGATGAATTTGAAGCTCTTTGTGATGTCATTGTTCTTCAAATTGAACAGCAATTTCAGTCTTTGCCAAAATCTCAAGGACCATTTCGTGAAATGGTGAATCAATTCTGGTGGCTGAAATTCTCTAGCCAGCCTTTCTATAGTTATTTCATCTGGGCTGCTACTTTTCTATCCTTGCTACTGGCAATTTGTGAAAGAGAGGTAATTGTCTTTAATTTTTCTCTTGTTGCGGATCCCCATTTCTTTTCCCCCTCTTGTTGTATTAGATTTGAGTTGGGTTTTTTGGCTGCAGTCAAGCATCCGCAAAGCAAGGTCAATGATGAGGTCTATTTTAAGTTGTAAACACAAGAAGTGCAAGAAAGAGGAAGGAAAGAATGGGTTATTTCTGCATTTTAAATATTCACATGAAAACAAAGAATTGGTGCAGAGTGATTCAAATAATTCACTTAATTATTTTGTGCAATTTATTTGATCCCATTTTTACAGGCAAAAGACAATGTTCTCAAAAACAATTTGGTGATTATGGTGTTCATTTTCGGTACATATTCAAACTTTTCATTGTCTTTTAGAGGTTTCATGGAGTTCATTAACATGTCTTGCATTTGTATTTTGTTTTGTTTTTGGGTTCCAATGTTTTGAAGTCTTTTCAAATGCAATTTTTGGATGCTATATAAGTACAATTGCAAGAATTTTTGCACTTGGTTCTTCTTACTTTGCCTTGTGGGTTGGGGTGGTGGGGGTTAGGTTGGGTATTTTTATTGGATGCCTTCTTCAAAATTGTATTACAAAGCTGGAATGTGTATTGGAGTCACAGCTTAAACCGATTTGACTTTGTTTTCTCACTTTTGATTCTTGTCATCTTCTTTGCATCTACAGTTTTTGGAATCCAACCCCGATGGTATGGTTCTTTACACAACAAATTTTCACCTAAACATGCCTTCTATTTCACAAACACATTTGACAAAATATTTGATAAACAAGTTTGAGTTTTATTTGATAGTATATGGCCCTTGAAACGTTGTGTTTTTTTTTTCCCAGGATGTCAATTTTGCTGATTGCAAGAGCATTTCGGGTGCTTCATCTCATAACCCTAATGTCACATTGGAGATTAATGGCCCGAACATTGGTCAAGTTGATCCCAGCGACTGCACCAATCTTGGCACTCCAGTTTCTCATTTGCTCTTTCTTCTCACTCTTGGGTGTGCATCTATTTGGTGGAGAAGTTTACATTGGGCACCCAGCCCTACAAAACACCGAGTACGCCGATGGACGCTTATTTGCTTTTAACTACAATGATTATGCATCTGCTGTGGTTACATCCTTCAACCTTTGCGTGGTCAATAATTGGTACGTAATCATGGATGCCTATGCAATTGTGACTCAGACCGCATGGTCCCGAAGCTTTTTTATCATGTTTTGGGGCATTGCTGTGGTCTTTACCTTGAACGTTGTTGTCGCATTCTTTGTGGAGGCATTTGTGAAGGAAATGGACTTAGCTGAGTCATATCATATTAGTCATAGGTCTAGTGATCCTTCTAAACGGAGGCTTGTTTCCCAGCGCAAATTGTCTTATCACAATCTTTACAAAGATATTTGTAAGAATAGTGAACCCAACTAATGAAAATTTGAGCTTAGATTTAGTGTAGACTAGAGAAAACCACCTTACATTTTTTATGATCTTGGTTTGAGCCTCCTACTAGAATGGTCAAAGATTTTCCAATTGTATTGTCTATGAAGAAGGCGGAAGTAAGTCTCTACTCACTTTTTAGAACATTGATGCACTTAAAATGATAGAAGGACATGGTCAAATCTTGGCAACAAAGTATTTAATTATGTGTTTCTACACAAAAGTGCATACCTTCAAAGGTGCAAAAGATTGAAGACAATCTTGCACTCGGATTGGGGAAGGCGTCATTACCTTGGTGCTTCTTGATGTTCTCAAGTGAAGAAAACTTGAGGTAACACCACCCTCATTCCCTTGCCCTCCAAAATATTGAGGAGCTCTGCAAGAATACTTCCCCTACACTAAATTGCTTGAACAACACATAGAGACACATTCCATATCTCTTTTTCCATATTTGATTAGATCATTGATAACATTTTTTAATTACCTAGTCTTAACCCTAACCCTAAACCTCATCCAAAAGCATCAAACTCAATGACACAACCAATGAAAAAAAAATTCCCATATTCCAACTAGGTAGTTACTAGTTACCACTACTAGGCACCTAGTCTCCAAACTTTCCCCGACATTTATTTATTTATTTATTTCACATTGCCCCTAACTAACTCTCCTTCACAAACAAATTTAATACTTAAAAAAGTGTCGATACTAGAATGCCCACCATGCAAAAATACGAACCTCAAAAAATCCTCTAAAAGAAACCAAAATCCTTCAAGATATTATAACTCTATAATAACTAATCTCAAGTTTCAACACAAGCCAAAATATCATCATCTTTCAAAAATCCTCATATCAAAATAGACCTATTATTATTACCTAGTATGGGCCAAAATCCCTTAAGCTACTATACTCTATAATGAATCTAAACACAATATCCTTGCCTACCAAGGCAAGGCCATAAAGAGGGGAGAGAATTTCTCAATTGAATGTAAGTTCACTTGTCAATTTTCATTTTAACATCCCATTTGATTGAGAATTTGTTGGGAAATCCCAAACTTTGATATGACTTTTTCTTTCTCAAAATTTGTTCAAACAAGACAAATTACATAGATGATTATCTCGAGAAAATTTCAAAGATTTATTCAATAAAATAAATATAATCCATAAATATTCAAGTCATTTCATAGAAAATGTTGATGAAAGTGAACTTATGTTTCATGAATCCAATTTTGTATTCCTTTAAAACATATGTATTTCTTGAATTGACATACGACCTTTTAAAGGTGCTTTTACTCAATCTGAAGTTAAAGACTTCTCAAAAACTTGGACAAGATTATTTTGGTTATTTTTAAAAAATTAAAAAAAAAAAACCATGGGAATTCAAAAAACCACACTAACTTTTCCATAAGCCACTAAAGGTAGGGTTTAGGGTTTTTAAGGTTTATGTAATCATGTTATGGAGCTTTAGTTATTCTTCCCAAAGTCCAATGGAATGACCCTGCCCAACTTTTAGTATTAAGCTTTTAGAGACCCAAAAACACTCTATTTAGTGGGGTATTACTTTGACCCCAAAAAATCCACCCTATGACCTTTATATTTATGTGTATATTTCAAATTTCATCCTATTAGGTTATTCAATTTTTTTTCCCTTTAAACTCAAATTTTTCATCCATGTAGGTTGTCTCTTTTGTCCTGAATCATGTAACTAGTTAACTTGTGACAATGTGATGTTTGGCTTGACAATATTAAACAATCACCCATTTAACATTGGGTACCACCTAAGATGCCACCTAGATTTTTACCGAACACTGACTTAACATTAGGTGTGAAATGCACCTTAAGTAGACAAAGGTGGGTGATTTAGAACTCTGTGTCTAATGAAGGAACACTACATTGCCTATTATTTTCCACAAGCTTCTTTTGCTTGTCAAGTATGTACCTACATTTGTGTGAAGTGAGTGGATGATCCTTACCTTCTTAAGGTAGGGTCACTAAAGAAGGCATAACAAGTGGTGGAAGAAATAACCTTGTTCCACCTTCAACCTCACTTCTACAAACCGTTTCAAAATATTGCTTTGGCACATTCCAAAAGGAAGGAAATAAACTTCTTCATACAATAGAATGGAACGTATGTTTGTAGAAGACATTGCAATGGATTCCTTCCAAGAAATTCAAATGGTATTGGGATATTTTATATGAGGAAGAATTTAAATGACGATTTTTTTTAATGAACAATCCATATTACCAATTGAGCCCATTTTTTAGCATGGGTACTAATGAAAGTCCTAGGGACAAATGCCTCCCAATGACTAATTTGTTAGTCCCTTCGAGGACTTGGAATGGAGTTAAGCTTGGGTACCCAAGGCCTCGGTTAGGGTTTCAAAATAATCATGCCAAACTACATGTTCTTTTAAAAGTGTAGTCTGTGCAACTCCTATGATTGGTTCATAACAATCATCACTTTCATTCAACATGCATTGAGTGATTCACAAGGTTCTAATCAAAGTTTGATTTTATACATTATTCATTACTTATGTACATGGTTTGCATTTTCCTATTATGTGATGCCACATGATGTTAGAAGTTTCAAGCTTAGTATTTTGATTTTTTAGGACTATCTCCATTAGAAACTTTACATTTTTTCTTTATGATTTTTTTAAATTTGTGATTCTAAATTTTTTCTTCTCAATTTCTTAATAAAACTGTTATTTTTTCTTCTCTCACTTTTCATGATGTATTTTACTTGTCACATCTAACATTTACTTTCTTGGTGTGGTGAATTGTAGGTGATACATTTTTCACAATTGCTATGCTTGTCACATCTAACGCTTATCATATTTTCAACTTTTTTGTGGCATTCGAGAAGTTAGTTTAACCTTTCCTAATAGAAATTTGTGCTTTTGTGTTGCACCTCATTACATTTTTCCATTATAAATGTGTGTTCTTGTGATAGTGTTTATGGCATTTCTTGATGTCAACCAATTCATGTCATTTTGTTATGGAATGTGTTACTTATAAGTTTTGGGGTTTTTTTTGGGCAGATCTAAGTTTCACATTGGTGTTTCAGATTTAGTAGGTTTAGAAAAGTGGGTCAAGGTTCAAATGTGAGTGATATCAAAGAGGCATAGGAATGTGCAACAAAGATAGAGTGAAAGGGAAAATTCAAAATGGGCTTTTAAATAAGAAGGAGAAAAAAATGGAAAAATATTGGGAAAGTGATTGTGAATATTCATATAATCTGAAATTAAAATGCCTTTGTATTTCCTAAAATCTTATGCTTAGATTATTTAATTCTTCATACATACATAAGCATATAATCAAAACTATATATATACATATATATAACCATGCTGTTTATTGGAAGTTTTTCAATGGAGTAAAATTCTCAATCTATTTGAAATTGTAAGTGCATGGGATTTAATCTATTTATCATTGATTTAAGGAATAATTATCATATTGATAATTATTACTTTTTTTTTTGGGACAAAAATTCATGTGTTTTAAGACAATATATCTAGATGGGATGCCTCTTTTGTTGTTGATATACTCGTTCAAATTGGCTTATGCCTCTTGTTTTGGTTCCTTTCATCCTTGCATACAAAGTTAATTGTAATATCATTTGTTCCCTTAATCAATTCAATGTTATCTATTATATTCATCTTGCATTATTTTCGTTATTTTTCATTATTTAAAAATAAAACAATGTAAGATGATTATCATTGACAAGATGGTTATCTTCAATTATCATGCTACATTATTTGGAAAAACTAGTTGTGTAACCATTTTTAATTAATGTTTTTAATCATGTTTTGGGTGCCCTGATATATTTTAGTAAGCATGTAAAGCCTTGAGTCACTTTTGAATTCCAACTTTAGGGTTGAAAGTTGTTAGAGGAAACATTGATGAACATTTTTCCATTACACATTAAAGCTTTAAAACTTTTCTTGTTTTTTTTCTCTTTTTATTATTGAATTTTGAATTTCCATAATGGAAAATGCTATTTTAATCATTCCATTATGTTTTAAATTTCATAAGGTCTATGTGTTTGCATGTGTAATCCTAACATACAAACTTTCAATTCTAAGTAGCCAAGGTTGATGAAAGAAGGTAAAAATGTGTCATGAACGATTAGATTAATTGGCATAATGGAGTTAGACAATTTGGGTAGTAGGTAGCCAAGAATATAGAAGAATTCTTTTTTTTTTTTTTTTTTTTTT
>Ga0209208_10007719_pt1 | contig 14513 bp, 7 predicted proteins | sample S1TSphfallax_3_FD_187694 | JGI IMG/M metagenome (GOLD analysis project Ga0209208, IMG submission 187694) | Host-associated microbial communities from peat moss isolated from Minnesota, USA - S1T2_Fd - Sphagnum fallax MG (SPAdes) (version 2) | ecosystem: Host-associated > Plants > Peat moss >...
ACAATAGGGTGAATTATTTATGCATCTAACATTGGTTAATTATGTGGTGTTCATTTCACATTGATGGGTGAGCCTCCCCTTGGGAGCACCATGGCGGTGCGGGTGGCTAAGCCAAGCTAGTGGACTAGGGTTCAACTTCCCAATTCCCTTTACAAACCAGGCCATTGGGTTTTGGGATTGAGATTTGGGACAAGCTAAGCTTGTTCAGAGGCAAACATGAGATTATACTTGGCACAACGTAAAGTTCTTTTGGGGGGACAATTGGTGTTGCCTTAACTTATCCTTTGGGGCATCTTGGGGATGCCTCGCATTTCCCTTTGAGACTTCCCAAGTGTTGTTTTGAGGACACCTTAATGTTGTCCTACAACATCATTTTGTGTTGTCCCTTGTGAACCCAAATGACTTAGAATCATCTTGGGAATGGTTTTGTCCAGGAAGCCACACTGAGGCTATATTTTAGCAGGTATAGATTCAATTAACAAATTGGGTGTAGGAAGATTCCAATTAACCAAGTGTGTTATAAGATCCCTCGATCTAATTAGAAATTAAGAGTGAAAAGGTGTTCAAAAGTTTGAAAATGCAGAGGTGCAGAAAAGCTAAAAGGGTAATTCGTTAGTATCAAAGCAAGACTTTGTATCTTACAACCAAGGCAATGGAAACCACCAATGAGGTGAATTTTAAAAGGAAGTCAGAAGTCCAAAAACACAAACTAAAGGTGGAAATAGAAGAAAACGACAAAGCAAGCCACCAAAGATGAAACAAGTCCAACCATTTTGAAAATCATCCTTTTGATGACGAATGAAAAGGAACACAAGATTTGCCTTTCAAAGCAAGCTTGAATGTGAAGAAGCCTTCATGCAAAGCTAAGGACAGAGGCAAAGCTAATTAGCATGTGCCCTCATCCTCAAACTTTATCTCAAGCTTGGATTTGAATAGAAAAATTGAACCAAGTGTGCCAAGTGATGAGGTGGGGGACAAGGACGGGTCGTTGCCTAAGAAAACCCACAAGGAAAGAAGCAAAAACTTTTAGAATGGGTTCAACCTGCCTATCAACAAAAGGAAAGTTCATTCGATAAATGATTAGTGGAAGTGTTGGATGTTGAAGAGGTTAAAAATTCTGCCAAGGAAGTGGCCAATTCCCAAGTCATGGCAACTCCAACAATCTAGAGGGACATGTCAAAAATTGCAAACCATGTTATCATAACAAAGTCAAGTGAAACAAAGTTTGTTTGAAGCTTTAACATAGGTGAAAAGCCCCAATTCACAAAGGGATCCAAAAGGGATGCTTGCACAAAAGTTTTAAAGATTCAAGCCCCAAAAAGTTTCACAAGAAAAACCAAAAGGACCAAAAGGGCGCATCAATGCACTCTCCAAGTGGAGGCCTATTTTGAAACACAAGTCATCGTTATGATGTTAATTGACTTCGAATGGCACAATCCTTGCTCCAAGACCATGCAATAAAATGGTGGATGACACAAAAGCATGTCAAACTAGATTTGACATAGACATTATCTTTGAACGATTTCAAAATACATAAAACAAAAGGTTCACCCTACATAACCAAATCTTGAAGGACAAGCAAGGATTGTTAAGTTTACACCAAAGGGATGGACCCAACACATTGATGCACTACATTCAAGCCTTTAATGCATTATTAAGTTTTGTCCTAATGAAGGAAAAATAAACCTACAAAGTGGTCTTCCTTCATGGCTTGCAACTTTGGTCTCACAAGTTGATCTTTCACAAGAATAAAGTCCTAAACACTTGCCAAAATATAATGAAAATGATAGGGTGTATGGAGGACAAGTTCACTTTTCATAAGAGCAACAATGACCAAAGTGGCCACCCTAAAAGCAAAAGTTCCCAAACCCAAGGTGGGTTCAAAGGGGACCAAAAAAAAATGGGAGAAGTTTCACCACAAAGGAAGAAAATTTTAGGATGAAAACAAACCCAAAGGGGATTTGAGTAAGATCAAGTGCTTCAATTATGACAAGTTGGGGCACATGATCAAGTATTGTGTTGAACCCATAAAAATAAAATAGGATTTGTAAGAAGGTGGCCTCTCACCAAGGCAAATGTTGCCCAATTGGGGCCAAACTTGATTTCATTTGAATGTAAAGTGGGAACTAATGTGATTTTTTATTTGTTGGATTCAAAAGCCACATATTCATTCATAAACCCGAGCGCAATTGAATGATTAGGATGGATTGGCACAAAGGTGGTGAAACCCATCAAGGTGCAACTTGGATTGAGCACAGGTCTGTTGGGCACAAAATTAAATTGTGGTGGAATCAAAATTGAAAAATACTTCATGATGTGCAAGTTGAACAACTTTGAAACCATCATTAATACAATTCACAATTTTTTTGTATTAGGTTTTCTAGTCAAAAAATACTCAAAATGACAAGCATAATTAAAACCACCTTTCAAATTTGGATAAGTCAATTTGGACCTACTAACATGATTGGATATTCAATTTGGAACATGTCATTTTGAATGATAGAATGACCAACTATTTGACTAGTAAATAGTGGACCATTTGATTAGGTAGAATTTATACCTAACCTAACATAATCAAACTTTCACAATGATAAACCAAGTCCTTACTAATAGACTACACCATCAAAGGTGTTCAACTTTTGTCAAATTTATTTCACATGTATCATTAAACATAAAAGTTAAATTTAGTTTAACAACCTAATTGATCAACTTCATGAGTAAACCTTGGCTGAACCTACTACTTAAACAAAATTGATAAACCTAATGGTCAACTTTAGTGGCTAAACATAAAGGTTAAACCTAGTTGATAACTTAATGGCTAAGTCTAGTGGTTAAACATAATGATTAAACCTTGGTTAATATAATAATTAAACCTAGTGATTAAACATAATGACTAAACCTTGGCTAAACATAATGGCTAAACTTATGTTAATTTTAATCATTAAATTTCTGTTAAACCTAATGGCTAAATATAGTGGTTAAACATAATGACTAAACCTAGTGGCTAAACATTGGTTAAACCCAATGGCCAAATCTAGTGCCTAAACATATTGGCTACACCTAATTAGATAATGGGTGGGTGGGTAAGTAGGTAGTCTTTAAGTAAATAGGTAGGTAAGTAAATAGTTTGTATAAAGGTGAAAAAATATAAATAGGTAAATAAATAGGTATAGGTAAGTAGGTATAGGTGGGTGGGTGGGTAATAAGTTAGTAAATAATTAGGTAAATAGGTGGGTGAGTAAGTAGGAAGTAAATACATAAGATAACAAACCATGTCACATTTGACTAAAAAATTTTGGTCATCTTGACTAAATGTTCCATTCAACTAAAGACCATTAGCCATTTTGACTAAGGTTGTATAACTTGATTAATAATTAAATAAACCATTATAGTCAAATTGACCAATCAAAAAATAAATGTGTTATTCAAGCCCCTAGCCTTTAGTCAAAATGTTCATGTCCATTAATCAAAAATGACAAATTAGTCAACTTGAACCTTTTAAAACCATGATTTGTAATAGTGCATCTCAAGCAAAACATTTTCTTAGATTCCTATTGAATTGAAATTTTAAAAGGTGGTTCTAAGTTGAAAATCATAACTAGGTAACTTGACAAATTAATTAACTTAGGTCTTGAGTTGTAAACTAATATAGATTAGTAGCTATTCAATTAGTCTTTTTGCAAAAATTGCAAAATACTTCATTTTTTTACATACACGTGGATGAATTTAATGTTAAAGTCAAAGTCAAAGTTAAAGGGACTAACTAATAGCCTACTAATATTTTGAACATGATTAATAAATTTTTGGATGTTCTAATAGACAAATTTCTAAACCAATTACTTCATTGTCATGATGTTGATCACAAAATGGAAATGGTGCCATGTAAGCATCACCTTTCAAAATTCATTATAGATTAAATAAAAAAGAGTTTAATTAGGAATTTAAAAGTCAAATAAATGATTTAATGGCAAGAAATTACACAAAGTCAAGTAAATCACCTTATGGAGCCCCAATTTTGGTTGTGGACAAAAAGGATGGTAAATTGCATATGTGCATTTATTATCACACCTTAAACAAAATAACCATAAAAAAAAATACCCCTACTTGAATTAACGATTTGTTTGACTTTTTGAATGGGGCTTATTATGTTAATTGAATGAACTTCAAGTTTGGTTATTACCAAATTCACATTACATATGTGAATGTGGAAAAGATGACCATGAAGACTAAGTGTGGCTCTTATGAATTTTTACCAATTTCATGAACTTGGATTTTCATAATAAGTTAAACAAATTCATCATGATTTATATTGATGACATTTTAATTTACTTTAAATTGAAAAAAAAACATGCCCAACATTAAGAATATTTCTTACAAAAGCTTTAAAATAATAGGTTTAATGCTAACTAAACAAATAGTGAATTTGCAAGGTTGGAAATGAATTTTGGTTATTCTTCAACCAAAACAAGTGACTAAAATGTAGTTGAATCATTTGAATCAATTGCCATATATTTGTGAAAATAGTTGAAAGTTGTCAAATACTTGTAGGGTACATGTAAGCAATGCATGATGTAATGATGGTGTAGGATTTGATACACCAAATATGGGTGGAAACAACTAATTACATGTTGATGCATATTTTTGAAAAATGTCTTCCAATTGTGAAAGATGGCAATGTTATGAAACTTGTTGATCGAAAGAAAATAATGACATTGATTATTCTTCAAATACTAATGCATTGGAAAATTTTGTGAAAAACAATAATACTAGTGCAAAATTATGATTTACATTCAAATGTTACATGTCCACTTAGGCAATTGATTAAAAACATATAATTTGCTTACATGAAACAACAACATCCCATTATTGTTTACACAACAAGTAATCATGTCCTTTTTCACTATCAAAATTTGTAAGATAATAATGAAAATGAACATTTTCCACTATTTTTGGACCTAATTAATTTTATTGAAAAAAATTAGTTGATTAGGACTTTTTTGTGGAAACATGTTTGGTCATTTCAAACAGTCACATGTTTCACTAAGTAATTTAATTATTATTTTTTAAATGAAAAAATAAAGTCCCAAAATAAAAGATGTGAATTAATGGAAAATGTTAACAAAATGCTAGTGTGGTTTTCCATTTAAAATTAATGAAACTTTTTCATTAACACATGAAATTTCCATGTGATAAATAATAACCTAGGCCAAAAAATAAATTATTGCCCATTTATGAATTGTCATGCATGTGGCAACTTAAAACAAAAATTTATTTTTTTGGCCCAATTGTGTGATGCCACATGGCATTGATTAGGACCTAATCAAATAAGGCTAGGTGACCTAACCTAGGAAGTTTAGCCTAGGTGGCCTAACCTAGGCAAGTTAGCCTAAAACGCTAACCTAGGTGGCCTACGCTAAAAACAAAACTAGGTGGGTCTACTTAAGCAATGAACCTATGTGACTAGGCCATTTGCATTGATGCAAGTGTGAGGACTTGAACCCTTCACCAACACTTTGAGGGTCCAAATTATTAACCATTGCATGATAAAAAGAATTCACAATAAAACTACCCACCACAAATTATAAACAAAAGTTTAATAAAACTTAAGTCAAAAAAATTATGTACCCTAATTAAGCTAGGCTTAGCCTAACCTGCCCTAAGTAAGATTTAGGATGACCTAATCTATCCTAGGCCTACCTAAGTTAGGCTAAGATAACTAAGGTTAACATAGGTTAATTTAAGCTACCTAACGTAATCTAAGTTCACATAGGATAACCTATAATACTTAGGCTAATTGAAAATAACCTAGGTTAACTTAAGCTAACCAAGAATAATTTAAATTAATTTAAATTAATCTAGGTTAATTTAGGTTGGCCTAAACTACTATAAGTTAACTTAACCTAACATAGGTTAACTAGAAGGTTAAACTTAGGTTCACCAAGGTTAAACCCAAATTAAATATAGATTGACCAAGGTTAAACATCCTAAGTTAATTAAGTTAAATATGGTTAAACTTAGACTAAACCTAAATAAACCAGTGTTAAACCTAACCTAAATAAGTAAAACCATGGCTAAGCCTAGGCTAACTATAAGGTTAAACCTAGACCAACCAAAATTAAACTAGGTTAAACCCAACTTAATCAAAACTAAACCTAGGCCAACCAAGATTAAACTAAGTTAAACCTAGGTTAACATTTGTTAAACCCAAGCTAATCTTAGTTAAACCTAAGTTAAATTGAGGTTAACCTTGGCTAACTAAATTAACCTTTGTCAAAATTCAACCTCAACTAAATGAAACTAACATTTGTTAAATGTTAAATTTGGCTAAACCTTAATTACATTAAGTTAAACTTGCCTAGATTAAGTTAAACCTAAGCTGAACATAATCTAACCTTTGTTATTAAACCTAGGTTAATTTTGGTTAAACATAGGCTAAATTTAAACCAACTTTGGTTAAATTTAGGCTTAATTAAAATTTACTTTAATTAAAATTAAGGTAAATTAGGTGTCAGAATTGAATTAAATTAAGAAAAATGTAGGTTACACCATTAAGTTAAACCTTGGTTAAAATAAATTAAGGGTCCAAACATGGTAAAGTGGACCAAAAAGTATGTCCACCTAACTCCAAATTTTTAATATGGTAGTTTTTCAACTTTAACACAAGAAATATATTCAAAATTGTTTAAAAGTATCATTATGGAAGTGTCCATGTTTTCATTGAATTTTGATGAGTTGAATACAAAATTTGAAAAACTTTAGTACAATAAAAGTAGCTAACAAGTAGGAATGAAACTAACAACTTAATGTTGTGTTCATTCCTACTTCTACATTAGGCATTAAATATATTTTGATTCCATTACGAAAAACATGCCACTAATTTTTTTAAAAATACATTCAATATTTATATCTACTTTGTAAGTTGTGACATCTACTTGAATTTTGATGGATATGTACAAACCAATTCTAAACATGTGATTTTAAAATATAATTGTAGCAAAGTAAATATAAAAATATAAAAATATTATATATATATAATCATGAATTTTTTTTAAAAAATTTAATATACCAAGCCCTATTTCATGGACATTTTCCATTTATGTTGCAAGGTAATTCTCTACTTTACTTTACCATGTTTTCACCTTGAAACCTAGCCTAACCAAAATTAAACATAGATTAATGAAAATTTTGGTTAACCTTGGTTAAGCCCAAGTTAACTTAGATTGACCATGGTTAAACCTAAGCTAAATTGTGACTAACCTAGGTTAATATCAATTAAACCTAAAACAAACCTAAGTTATATTTGGCTAAACCTAAGTTAATTTTAGTTTAACTAAAATTAAACATAAGCTAAACCTAGGTTAATCAAAGCTAAATTAGGTTAAATTGAAGCCAAATCTAAAGTAACCAAGGCCAAACCTAGGATAAATATAAGTTAACCAAAGTTAAACCTAAGATAACCTTTACTACTCCTAGGTTAAACTTAAACTAACAAACACCACACTTAATTTAAACCTAAGTTAACCAACTCTAACTTGGGCTAACCTTAGCTAATAGATTATGAATGATATTAATATGGGCTTGAAAAATATGCTTCTCATTTCATGTATTGGCTCTAAAAACTTGTGTTTTAGTTTTATGAATAATGTGTGTTTTCAACCTTTGGTTTTTGAGACCAAAATTGATAGAACATTATTCAATTTCATTTCAAATTGAAATATTGATCAATATTCATAATTAATTGACTAATTAAATTTTAAAATATTGTGTTAGATGTGAAACTTGTGTTGTGACATAAAACTAAAATTATGACATTTAAGGTCTTATCATGAAGAAGAACAAAATTCCATGTCACATGTACATGAAATTCATGTCACATGGTGCAAGTTAAAAATATGACACTTAAGGTTTCATCAAAATGAAATCCTCAAAAAAATCCTCTCTTCAATGGGTGAAAAAAATCTCATGTCACATGTGAGACTTGTGTTGTTACACAAACTAAAACTATGATGTTTAAAGTCTTGTCACGAAAAAAGAATAAAAATTTCATGTCACGTGTGAAAGTCATGTCATGACACAAGTTAAAATGATGACATTTAAACTTTCATCACAATGAAGGTCCCCCAAAAAAATCATCACTTCCATGGGTGCAAAAAACTCATGTCACAAGTGAAACTTGTGTCATAACACAAACTAAAACTGTGATGTTCAAGGCCTTGTCACAACAAAGGAAAACAAATTCATGTCATGTGTGAAATTCATGTCATGACACAAGTTAAACTGGTGACATTTAAGCTTTCATCATAATGAAGGTCCTCCAAAAAGCCTTCACTTCAATGGGTGCAAACATTTCATGTCACGTGTGAAACTTGTGTCATGACACAAATTAAAATTGTGACATTGAAGATTTTTTCATAGTAGAAAAAGATCATGTCACATGTGAAACTCATGTTTTGACACAAGCTAAAATTATGACATTTAAGGTTTCATCACAATGAAGGTTCCAAAAAACATTCTCTCTTCATTGGGTGCAAAATGTGTTGTATTTGTAACAAAAAATAGTTGTTATATGTGAATGGATACACATATGTAGTGATGTTGATAGTGAACATGATGTGAAGAAAGCCATTATAAAAAAAAATTGGCTTGGGAATGAGGACTTTTGTCCAAAAAAATGTAATGACCTTGATAATGAACAAGTAGTTGCATTTGGAACATATAATATTTCAATTGGTGTAAAATGTTTTGTATTGGTAAAAAGAACAACTTGTTATGTGTGAATAGGTACACATATATAGTGATGTTGATAATGTACAAGTTGTTGCATTTGGAATCCACATACATAGTTCAATGTGTGCAAAATGCATCATATCGGTAACAAGAATTATTTGTTATGTGTGACTATGTATACATATGTAATGAAATTGACAATGGACAAGAGGTGAAAAAAGTTATTACAACATTTTTGTGGGCCTAGGAATGAAACATGTAATTAACTTTTTGAATTATCATAAAAGAAATTAAGATTAAAATTTCCATGCTAGTGAACCACATGCTGAAATTACAACATTATTAAAGCACCTCAAGCCTTTAGTGCAAAATTTCACTATTTGTTGAAAAACATTTTAAATTGGTCAAATTATAGTAAAATTGGAATTAGTTACATGGGGTAGCAATGTAAATGGAAAATATATCTTGTTGTGTTATTTCGTTGCTTTGCCATGTTATCAATTGCAATGGTGTAAAAAGTTGTCATGATTCAATCCCATCAAAAGTTTGTGCCTAACTTCATGATAGTTTTCAAACAATTAAATCATTTGTTTGAAAATGGGATTTCTCTCAAAAACATATTTGTACAATGTTGGAGTTTGTACCTCACTTGTAATAAAACATGAATTTCTCTTAAGAATATATATGCATAATAATGCAACTTGTAGCCAATGCATAGTGATCTAGTTTGTTCGTAATAATTTTTTAAAAGACTTAAAATTTAGAAAATCTAAAAATGTGTAGAATGTTTTTAAAATGCAAACTTTGCTAGATTTATCTATTTTAAATCAAACCCATGGATGGTCACCAAATGGTAATAGAAAATTACCATAAACAAAGTTTTGAAAGAATGCAAATAATTTGTGATTGCATTTTATCATTTTCCATGAATAAAGAAATACAAGACAAGAATATTTTCAATGTTTAGGTGTTAACTATTAATAATTATACTATTCACATAACATTAACATTAATATGACTAGTAGCCAGTTCAAATACAAACTTAAATTAATTGGCCAATAAACTAATTAATAATTAACTAGTATTAATTAATACCCATAAGTATTAAAGGTAAAAATAAATAGTAAATCATGTTGGATAACAAGTAATTGTGCATTTTGAAGTTTGAGATGACATAATACCTTCATTAAAATGGAAAACCATATTTGGACATTTTTTTGTATTTTTGGGAATAATGTATTCTTTGGGGGAAATTTTTAACATGTGGCAACCTTAAAATAACTCATGTAACACATCCTTGTAAAATTGGAAAGATTCAAACATTCCATTTTCATAATATTCCCAACCACACAATGTAAGGTTAGCCATGCACTTGATTTGGAAAAATGAGACATTGATAGAAAGGTTGATTATGTGTTGTTGCAAGTGGTATCCATTGATTTTCAATCATCTCAAAATAGACCAACAACCACTTGACCTCTAGCTACATTGTTGTATTTATCTGCTATGTCAAACTTTGTAGATGTTATAATTATGTTTTGATTGAGGTGGCATTGTTGCCTCACAACACCTCCTATCCATTTTCATCACTCACCTTCTTTATTTTCTCATGAACTTAATTATTGGTGCCACATTATATATGGTAGTACATGAAATCACTATTTTCTTCACAACAAAGACAAATAATGATTATTATGTTGATAGTAGGGTGAAAATCTTTTAAGGTGTACCACTAAAGATGAAAAGGGCATATTCCTTAACAAAGTCTTTTTTATCCTATATGTTGATCCCCATCAATATTAATGAATCAAAAAGTGTCAATTATTCTACAATACAAAATCTTAAACCATCACAATTTTAAATTTCATCAATATCATCCACTTTGTGTCTCAGGTATGGTAAAATAGGACTAAATAAAGGAGTATAGATGAAGGTGACATTATGATAGAATTTTTGTACACCTTGAAGAATTTGGACCCAACATTATGATTAAAATGATTGCACAAATAATCTTACTACTTTGGAATGATTAATTGTGTCCACTTTCACTAACATGAAAACTAAGTATGTTTGTTATAACTAATAGCAATTGACTATTTTTAATCAAAATGGAAAAAATGTTGTACACTACATGGTGAATGGAACGCCGATGTGGATTTGAGTATTTTAATTATTAGATACATATTTAGGTAGGTAGGTAGTCCATGTGTTCAAATTGAAGATTGTTAATTGTAGTAATTAATATTGATGGATTAAATAATGATTTAATAATATATTTCACAAAAATATATATATTTTTAAAATTTTCCACATTATATAGCTATCAATTCAATCATCAATCATTGTGGGCTTTATCATCTTAGTGATCTTAATCAACATGGACTTAATCAAATTATTGGCATACATGACTAGTCTAATTTGACTAAAACCAAAATTGTTCGCGTTATTTGTTATGATTGCATTTTCAATAAGAAAGAATGTAAAAAAATATTATCTATAATAGTGAGCTAGCTAAAAGTTTAGTATCTTTATCATTTGAAAAAGCTTTTACACTTGGGCTTATATAATTTATGTTTAAAGGTAGGTCATTCATGGCATGAATTTAATGTGTACCAATCCTTACAATGAACCCCCAAAATTAGTTTTAAATACAACTTCTTCAATGTTGGGGATCTTAGTGTCAATGTCACTTTATCATCTCACACCATCGTTTCTTCTATTGATCACAATGGGCTAGGTCTTTAGTTTCCAAGTGTCCAAATAGGAAAAATATAGGAATAGACAATGGGAATTGAATCATGCATTCAAAAAATATAGGTAGCAAAATTGCCTTAGGACGAGGCAATGGTAGGGTGTGAATATGGCAAGTTCAACATGGTATGCGACAATGCTTGTAGGCAAAATTGAAGGTAAAGAAATTGTTATTGTACTTGAGTTTTCAATAGTATGTAAAAATATTTAAGAACGTGGAAATGTGCAAGGTAGAATGCCTTGGATGAACTATGGGGCAACATTAATTGTTCATGGACAACCTAAATGATGAGAATGAGGACTTTGTTTATAACATGGGTTATGAAGTTGTTAAATTGGTGTTTGTTGAAGGTGTAGTTATGGAGAGGAAGTGCAAGGTCATTCAATCTGAATTAAAAATTATTAGTTTTAAAACATGGTTGACGTATAATTGATTTTGAGAACTTAAGGTAGTTGTTTGATTTCTTGAAGGTGAAAACACACATCACAAGCATTGGAATGACTCCATTGGTTAGTAGATGGATGGATCCATGCATCATAGTGTGATGGACCCTATTATAACTATTGTACAAAAGGTACCTCACTATCAATTGTAATGTTAGTATTATAACTAAATAATAAATCTTGGTGTAGTGTCATCATGTTGATGTTGTCAATGGATTTAGGAGGATACCAATAGATTGTTAAATCTTGCTCAAGGTTGGTTGGCAATGTTAATAACCACACCCAATTAATATTTCAATATCTAATACACAATGGGCACTTGAAAAGTAATTTTTTTACCAATTTAAGCTTACATGTTTTGGAGTAGATGGGGTTGAATTGTCCACAAGGTTATAAACTATTGTTGTTACATAACTTAGATTTAAGTCAACACCTTTTTTCATTAAAGTGCACATCTCGTGGCATATGCCACTAATCTAGGGCTATGTAGACTCTTTTTTTAAGCATGTGGTTACTAAGTGTAAGGGTTTATTGTGTATACTACCTTTACCTATTACTCATCATCATTGAAAAAACATTTTGAACACGGTAGTCATACCAAGTTGCTTGAAACTCAAGGTTTAAAAGTCTTTTGTATTGTAAAGACTAATCATTATGTCAATCTCCATGTTGTCTTTAGTAAAAGAATCTTTGCAAAGTATACAACTTTGACACTTTCTAAAGATGAATACCAAATTTGGGTATCTCTATGACATTGAGGTGGCCATGGGTTTGACTTGCATCATGTTACTATTGGAGGTAGTCCATTTAATGTTCATTAAGTTTGTTAAGGCTTGTGACACATTTGTATACGTGATTTTGTGAGTGTTGTTAATATATGTTGTATAGAATTGTACAATGTGTATTCAAACCCAAAAAAAAGTATGACAAATAACACTTCAAAGTATTCTTGAACTTACATAATTGCAATAATGACTAGAAATTGACTATTTAGTGGATTGATCCAACAACAAATATCCAATATGTGATATTTCTTCATGGGCAAGTAGTATCAATTACATGAAAAGTGTCCTCAACTATTAAAATGTTCACCTAACTTGCTAGAGAGTATTACACAACTTTTTTTGAAAGTATTAAAGTTTCCATTGTTATCACACACTTGATTTTTGAATTTCAATGATAGATCCCATGCCAAAAATTGATGAACACATCAAAAATCTTATATGGAATCAATATTAGCTCCATCTTCTTGCTAAGCAAACATTTGAAAACACTAGTTAACCAAATTAAAAGCATAATCTTGTTCAAAAGACCATTGACCCAAACATTACTTGAATGAATATCTCAACTATTATTGATGCAGGGAGACTTGATTTCAAGGCATCCCTTTTTTAAATAATTATGCAATTTCACAACCACATTATTATTTTAGAATTGCCATTGGTGTGCAACCTTGTCATATGGTTATGGTCTAAATAGACATCAAGCACACTCTTGTATCATCAATTGTTAAGCATTTTGCATTAACAAAATTACTATAGTTATGATCAAATAGGTAATGTAAAAAGTGATTTTTTTTTTTCACCTTGTGATTCATGAAATCCAAGTTGGAAAACAAGTTGACTACACATTTGGATTTGGTTGAAGATATTTACATAGGAACAATGCACTATGGATAATTTTCCTTTTTAGGATGCCATCAAAGATTGGAAAAACAAAGGTCAAGTATATAAGGTGCAAATGAGATACAATGAACCAACATGGTTACTATAGAAAAAGACTCCATGTCTTTTTTCCCCAAATTTTTTTTTCATACAAATGAATTTTGGGAACAATGTTTTTTGCAATTTGTTATAATAAATGCTTATAGTTGTCTCAATACATGACATTTTTTTTAAAAAATCGTTTTGAATAAATATGAATTTTTAAAAGTGTCTTGATTCCTTGTAAATTCATTATTTTGTTTATAAAAATGATAACAATTTCGAATCATAACCAAAAATTCATTTTTTACATTTTAATACTTTCTTTTATAATAAGCTACAAATTTTCTTAACACATCATGTAGATTATACTTCATTTATACTGGCAATGGACTTTCAAAGTTCTAAATTTTTGGATCAATTTTGGAAATTTCTTTGATTTTTTTAAGTTTTAAAATTCCACATATTTTATAGTATGAGTGTTCTTTCAATGTGGTTAATAGGTCTTTGTATTCTTAATTTTTTTCCCATCAAATGTGTTTTATTATATGAATCCTTTTGATGGTCCTTTGCAAGATTGACTCTTGTCTGACACCATAGGTGTTCACTTTTAGAGGTTTTTAATCAAAACTTAAATTTAAAATTTTATCAAATGGATTTTTTATTTGAATTCATTGACATTCATATGAATGAAAAAAACAACTTGTCATGATTTCCATGACTTTAGATGGCAAAACATAAATACTTATTCAATTGTGAATGTTATCATTTGCGATTCGATGCCCTGTTTGGCATGTTGGATTGTGACTCCACCCTACATTGAACTCTTAGATTTTTAACATGCATAACTAATTAGTTATAATAACTTGTACAATATGGTAGCAAATA
>Ga0209208_10007720_pt1 | contig 14511 bp, 17 predicted proteins | sample S1TSphfallax_3_FD_187694 | JGI IMG/M metagenome (GOLD analysis project Ga0209208, IMG submission 187694) | Host-associated microbial communities from peat moss isolated from Minnesota, USA - S1T2_Fd - Sphagnum fallax MG (SPAdes) (version 2) | ecosystem: Host-associated > Plants > Peat moss >...
AGAAATTGTTGTGGAGATTCCTGTGGATTACGACTTGCATTTGTTGGAGTCTGCGCCATCGCGCAGCAGCGTCACTAACAGCGAAGATCTGATGAGCATCTATCACGAGATGAGCGTCATTCGAAGAGTGGAGATCACAGCTGACATGGTACAAAGAGTCGTACTCTAGATCTTCTTCTTCGTGCTCAGCTTGCAATTGATCCAGAGCTTCTTCTTCTTCTTCTTCTTCTCTGCATCTGAATTCCATGAACCCATGTGTTTCCAGAATTTTTATCAGATGGTTGTTGTTGCAACAAGCATCTGCTTCTGATTGTTTCTGGTTTCATTCCTATCACATTTCCTCATTCGTATCCTCCTGCTCCTGGCGGTGGTGTTCTTTGGGTTTTTGGCTTGCTTGCAGCTGTTCAAGTCACAGCAGATTCGAGGTTTCTGTCATTTGTATGATGGGCAAGAAGCTGTATGTGTGGGCATGGAGAAAGCTCTCAACTTTGATGATTCTGTCATCACTGCATACAGAGATCATGGCATCTTCATTGGCAGAGGCGGAACTATTTTTGTAAGCAACCAAAAAAACCCTGGACTGCGAAGCTAAGCATTTGGCAAATTCTTCCTGCACTAAATCCTTTGAGCTTTTCTAGAAGATACTTTGAGGTTTTTCTCTCAAACTCTTCCTGCAACAACCCTTTGAGGTTTTTGCTTGCAAATTCGTCCTGCAACAACCCTTTGAGGTTCTTCTTGCAAATTCTTCCTTCAGCAAATCCTTTGAGCTTTGCAAGAAGATCCTTCAATTTGGTTTCACTTGCAAATTCTTCCTTCAGAAAATCCTTTGAGCTTTGCAAGAAGATCCTTCAATGTGGTTTTGCTTGCAAATTATTCCCTATGTAAGTCCTTTGAGCTTTGCAAGATCCATTGTGGTTTTTCTTGCAAATTCTTCCTTCGCCAAGTGCTTTGAGGTTTGCAAGATCCTTTGTGGGTCTGCTTGCAACTTCTTCCTTGACCAAGTGCTTTGAGGTTTGCAAGATCCTTTGTGGGTTTGCTTGCAAATTCTTCCTTCACCAAGTGCTTTGAGGTTTTGTTCCTGTATTACTGAATTAAAGAATTGGTAATTCTAGGCAATTCAGAAGGATTTCTCAAGGCTTCTTTCTTTCACATCTCAAATGGCCTTCTGAACCTTCCTTTTGGTGTTGTTGTTTGTTTGTTTTTGTTGTTGGCAGGAAACTTTTTCAGAGTTGATGGGAAAGAGGACAGGATGTGCAAATGGTAAAGGAGGGTCCATGCATCTCTACAAAAGAGAGAACAACTTCTGGGGTGGATGGGGAATAGTAGGAACATCTCCTCCACTTGGAACTGGACTTGCTTTTGCTCACAAGTATTTGAAGAAGCCAAATGTTGTGGTTGCCATCTATGGTGATGGTGCAGCTAATCAGGTTTCTACTGTCTACTTCCCACTGCTGCCGCTGCTCTTCTTCCTCCTCAAGTCTGTTTTGAGAATGGCAGCAGAAAACAGAACCTGCATTCTCTGCTCTTTCTCCTTAAGTCTTTTTGAGGATACAGAAAAAGGCACATCCTGGTTTTTCTACCTCTTTTTTTGTGAGGTATTATATGCAGAAGTTTTTCTCTGATAAGGAGCATCCTTAGCTTCCATGCAGAGGAGTTTCACTCAAGAATAAGCTTGAGTTCTGCTTCCTGAAGTGTGTGTTTGCTATACCTAGTAGGCACTGTCCTCTTCCTCATCATCATCACTGAAAGATTGAACTTGTGTGTGTGTGGCTGAATGTGCAGGGTCAGTTGTATGAAGCTCAGAACCTGGCAGCTTTGTGGGAATTACCTATTATATTCTTGATAGAAAACAATCATGTAGGCCATTCTCTCTCTCTCTCTCTCTCTCTCTCTCTCTCAATTGCTTGCTTTAACATTTATCTGGAAGTTCCATTTGTTCTTTTGTGGATCAAGAGGATAATGGCTGGTCCTTATGAGACTGGAGCTAACTTCAACAGATTGATGCACAGATGTGTGAAGAGATTTGATGTGCAGTTGTGTGAAAGAGATTTGATGTACACAATGTTGGTTGTGAATCTGTAATTCTGCTTGCAACTGAGTTTTTCTTTTGTGTAGCAAATATTGTCACCTTTTCTTTGCAATGTTTGCTGGAATTGAGAAATTGGTGCCGGGGGGATGATGGATTTTGGGGTTCACAGTTTGGAATGGGCACAGCAGAGTGGCGAGCTTCCAAAAAGCCTGCTTACTATGATCGAATCTCTTACATTCCTGGAGTCAAGGTAAAAACAACAACAACAACAACACAACTGACATCCTTCTTCCCTTTTTGAGGACACCACAAGTTATTGCTTTGCTTTGTGCGGTTCTTTGATTGGTGTTGCAACAAAAGGTTTACTGGGAAAACACATAAAATAGCTTACTGAAAATACATTTTTCTTGGATATGATCATTGTTGCTTCCCAGGCAGATGGTATGGACGTGTTTGCCATCAAGGAAGCATTTCAATATTGCAAAGAATATTGCCTTGGAGGAAAGGTACATTTCAATGCTCGATAAAACTGCTACAATTTCATGTTTCTGCTTGGCCCATGGTGGCAGTGAGAGATTATCCCATGATTTTATCATGATGCATGTGAAAGAAATGATGTCAATGCATGTCCAAATGCCCCCTGAAATCTACTTTCCTTCTCTACTATATGCATTGTTCAGAATTGCACCTCCAGCTGCCATGTATTTTAGCAAGTTTTAGACTTGACTCTGCATCATCTCCTCAATCTCCTGATGTTCAAAGCGTTTCCCGTTTCCCATTAAAAAGAGCTTCACAGATTCCTAGAGAGAGAGAGAATGTCTACCTATCAATGTGGTGTTGTATTGTATGGGAATGGTGCAGGGTCCAATAATGCTGGAGGCAGACACATACAGATACCATGGACACAGCATGTCAGATCCTGGTAGTACTTATCGTTCACGCAATGAGATCCAAGGAATTCGAAGAGAGCGGGATCCCATTGAGCATGTGCGAAAAATCATTCTGCAGGTTAGCAAAACTCTATTGATTTCAAAGCAAATTTGAGTTGCAAGTCAAACTGATTCAAAGCAAGCTTGCAGCCTTTCGGTTTGCTCTGCAAATGATTATCTGTGCAAAGGAACACATGTGTGCAGAAGAAATGAGGATGAAAACTGACTGAGGATATCACATTTGCTCTTTCTTTTAAGCAATTTCTGTGATGCAATTGAGCCAGAAAGTTGAATGATTGTGAAAAACAAGGCATCTCCATCTTTTAGTGCATGTTTGATGGGATCAAAATGAGAATGCAGGAAGAGATAGCAACAAAAGAGGAGCTTAAGGATTTAGACAAGCAAATACGAAGGGACGTGGAAGATGCAGCAGCCAAAGCACGGGAAGCTGAACAACCTCGAGATGATGAACTTTTTGCCAACATTTACAAGAAAGACTCGGGCCTTATTGCATATGGATGTGACAGGAAGAAAACACGGATCCAAATGCCATAAGCTTCTTTCTCCCCATTCTTCTTTGAGGCTTTTAGAGCCTAAACAGGGTAAATAACTAAGAAAAGGCAAGAATGCCTGAATTTCAAAGGTTGGATTGAGGGCTCATTACCAATAGATATGTTTATAAGTGGCTGCCCTCCTCTTGAATTCTGTGAACGCTAATACCAATATACATCCGTGTACAGTTAGATCCTACAATACTGAAATCTATGAGAAAAAATCAAATAGCACATGGCTGGCACACACTACTCAGTGGTCATGATTTCATACCTAGCAATGTTGTGCTATTTTGGTAAAATAGTTCAAGACCAACATTATGTTAGTCCTTTGATTAAAGAAAACAGATTTAGCTGCTGCAACTGCAAAGTTGAAAGCTCACACTCAACAAATGTACTCATGAAACCATGAAAGCATAAAACAAGTGGCCCTAAAACACTTAGATTGAAAACATGCACATTAGATCAATTCTGTGCAATCAACAAGAAACATATATATGTCTACAACTGCACTGCATTAGTTCAATTCTGTGCATGAATAACAAACATATATGTGTCAACAACTGCACTGCATTAGTTCAATTCTGTGCAATGGATAAGAAACATATATATGTCAACAATTGCACTGATGGAAGTGATGTGAAACTTTAGTTCTGCAACTGTACTTAAATTTAACATTCAATTAAAACACATTCGTAGTGAAGATATTACAATGCTAACACAGTTCCTTCAAACAAGTTGGACTAAATGGAAAAATCCATTTCTGTACATTCTAGATTACAATTGAGAAGATGAAGCTCTTGATTTAAACTCTAAAAATATAGTTTCACAGAGCAGTGCCATTTTATGAGCCATATTTCCAAAACTTCAGATCATGAAGCACTACATAACCCCGAAGAACCTTGGGAAATGCAGGAAAAAATGTACCTTCTGATAGTACACCACAAGAATTGCAGACAATTGACTGAAAATTTCCCAACTCTGCCTAATTTCCTGGTTATGGATAAGAGTTTTTTGAATTCTGTCTAGTTCTGAGATACTCAGCTAGTAGCCGTTTCATGAAGATGGAGACCTAGAAGAATGAAACAATATATAAGGGGAATAAGCAATAAGAAGCTAGCTTAAAGGGGTCCCACTTCAGAAATCAGAATTCTTAGAAATCTCAGAAATCTGTGCTCGAATTCATGCCCTTAATCTTTGATTAGAGACAAAATTGACAAGCCATCCACATACCCAAGAGCAGGTTGAACATTGCAGGAGTAGTAACAAAGAAATGAACTTTGGTTTTTGAAGCAGGCAACTGAAACCTGTTGAAAGAAATTTCTCAAGAGCTGCAAAGACCTCCAAACCAGAGCCTGAACCATCACCATGGACATGAACCTCTCTCATACAAAGTATTAACAGCCCAATCCATGACTATTGTATCTTTGTGGAGGGCCTCACAACACTGTCACGGACTTCCAGTTGTGTAGCGATAGGTAGCGTGTCTGCACAGCATGCTGATATAGTCAGGACAATAGCTGCAACAACTGTGTTCTTTGCACTCAAAGCAGGAGAAGCAACCTGGCAGCAAGAGTTTCATGAGAAATGCTGCCTAAAGTAGGGGAACCACAAGGTTCTACAGGGAATCAGAAATGGCAAAGATACCTGGAAATGCCAACAAAGGTGGTGACTCTGCAGATCATCCCCAGATTTGCTCCGAACCAGCACTACCTATCTCAACATCATCAGGCCTCACATCCATTGTCCCATGTTCATCTCATGTGCTAATTAATATTCCCCTACTAAGAGTTTTGTCCCCACAACAGTTGCACTGCACTGTCACCACGCTTGAAGAACATCCAAAATGACAGGCAAGCTGGGCCATTAACGGTCCAAATGGTGGTGAGCAATAGGCAATCACTGCACCACAGACTAAATCAAGAAGCTGCTGTATACATGTAAAAGGCTTGGATGCCAAGGACCAGGTCCACCCCCTTTCCTGAAACACCCAAAAAAAATCAGTGTCATTTGCATATTTCTACAACCCCTACCCAAAGCCATTAAACTCAGACAAGGAGAAGAGCATACCAGCAAGGGTACCAAATAATGGAACAGGCTTCAAAATTTGTTCCACATTGTCTAATCGTTGCCTGCAAGTGCAAGTCCAAGCATAAACAGGTCAGAACATAAATGATTCATTGACACTTCTATAAGGGAAGATGATTGGCCAGTGTGCATACCGTGTGTAGCAATCAAAGAAGGGACTCCTCATCAGATAAAGTGCCCATAGCACTTGCCTTCTCAGGAGCTGCACCAGCCCAACAGAACAAAACAAACCTGAAGCTTAAGGCCTACTTGCTTAAGCTGGAAGTAGCCAGCAAACCATATCCCTCCAAGCAAACACGAAAGGAAAATCCCACTCAGTCTTCACCTCATCGACATCCAGCTAGCCCATCTGGTTGCTAGATTCAGGTCTGCCCTAGACAAGATGCCTTCAGGTATCCATATGCATGAAATTCATTACAACAGGCTCTCAAGTACACTGTAAGAAAAGAAATATTTCTCACTTATAATAGCAACATATCAACTAAGCCTCACAAGCTGCCTTGACTGGTATTGCAATGGGAATGACCTCTATGCATAAGAATATGTGGTGAATCACCTCATTCTTTTCAAGCTTTGACATTGGTGCTGCTGGCCTCAGGTGGTTGCCTACTTTGTAACTGGGTAAAACAGTTGTACTGTACAACACAGTCATGCCAGTTGCATCTAAGGCCAATGACAGCAACCATGGCAGCCAAGATCGCAACCCATAGCGGCGAATCAATAAAACATACAGCAAAGGTCTCAATATCAACAGCACTTCTCCAACCACCAATGCTTTATTTGTGTGAGGCCTTGTCTTCATTTCCCCTGTTTGTCATACACACAGATAGACATGGTATAAATGCATACAGGCATCTCCCAAGAAAAGTCCCTGTACTCTGGCATATAACTGAAAGAGCACACAATGAGCAAGAAACCCTGAATGCATAAAGGATCATAAAGACAACTGCTCGTAAAGACTTACAAGGGTTGGATGTATGTGGAGGTACTGTAGAAGAGTGGCCAACAATCCATGAAGGTCTGGTGCTTTCTCCCACATTGGCACGATACTTTAGCATAGCCTGCATTGCCCTGTCAGGCCTGCTTGTGGAGGGTGCAGTTCCTATCCTGCCTCGCCCTAGAGCTGGATCAAACTGCAAGCCATCTGGTTGATCGCCCACATTGGGGGTTTCACCTCCATCAATCAACATCTTGTACCCACTCTTGTGAAGCACAAGCAGCCGCATGAGCACCCTAGATGAAATTCAGCAAATTGAAGCCCATGTCAAGATCATGAGAGCTAAACATGAAGACACACTAACAGGATGGTGACCCCACAGGAACATCAGTATGACAGTAGAGCAGTACAAGGATAAAAGAATTACTTGATAGTCTCCACAGTTGCCACAGGGGTCCACTTGTGATCTCTCCCCAGGTAGTATTCAGCACCCATTTCAACCAGCACTTCTGTTTCTTTGACCACTGACAGGAGTAGTGGCCAAGGAAAAGTTTCTTCGACTGCCGCTACTAATGATGGACTGCTGGAATTAGGGTGGCGTGGGCCTGTTGCAATGATGTGCTGATTCATAACCGTCACCAGTCCCACCACAGTCGACACTGCACCCGCAAGTGTCCCAAGTAGTGAATGTTAGCCATTGACTTCAGCAAATTTGGATATTGCACATCTCATCCAGGAATCATAAGTCTCAAACATACCAGGACACATGTTCACAACAAAGCTGGCTGCAGACATAACAGCAAAATCCCTCACTGCAACATAAGAATAGCTTCTCCAGAAAGCTTTTTGTTACTTGCCTGACCAATGATCCACTCAACAGCGCTCATCACTGTTCCACTACCATATGATGGAGGAAGAGGAGAAAATTAAGAAAAAATGCAGTGGCAATCAAAATCATAACCTACTCTTCCAGTTTCCATTTCCCCCTACTTCAATAAGGCAACATCTTCTACAAATTGCTCTGAGGCTTACAAAAATACAAGGGGCAAAGTGCATCTTTTCCAAAATGGACCACAGCTTTGTACATGTAAAATCCTTCATCCCATCAATTCACAACATGATAGACAGACATGAGGAGCACGTGAGATGAGTCCAAACATACAAGCTTCTGGCGCAAGCTCTGACTTGGCAAAGCGCTCGGGCAAGAACCATGTCAGCGTCTGCAATTGTCCCCCCACAATAAAATCCCAAATAAAGATGTCAAAAAAAATTGCACTCCTGTAGATGTGCAGGGCGTTTACTCTTTACACCACTACAAACTCCCATCATCTTCAAGTACTTCTGAGTTGATTGCTGCTTCTCTTATTCAAAAACTCCATTTCTCCCATCCCAGAGTTAAAAATAAATAAAACAGAACCCCTAATCCCAGCAAGAAAAAATAACAGAAAAGAAAAAGAGCCGATTTATTCCAGATGGTGAAGAAAACAATCTCAAAAACAAAACAAAAGAAAACAGCGTATTTTTCTTTACTTTCTCGTTTGAAGACGTCATCAAAGATCAAGAGAAACAAGAACACAACAAAAGGACCGCAAATCAGTGAGCACCAAACCCTAAAACCCTCAAAAAACAATACAACATATCGGAGACACAACAACAACAACAACAACAATAAGAAGAGTAGGAGAAGAGAGGGAAAAAATGTCCATACATTGGCAAGGCTTTCCATAGAGGAAAGCCATTGACTGTTGCGACGAACCCATGCCTTGTACGCTTCCATTGCTTGCTTGCCCTAACTCCCCCCCCCCTTGCAACGCACAAAGAGAGCTTGGCGTCCTCTCTTCCCATTTACTTCCCTTTCGCCTCCGACCCCGCCTTGCTTCCCTCTTGCTCTGCCCTGCCCGCCCTAACCCTAGGAGCCCCTAGGTAACCAACATGGTTAATTTTGAACCCCGCCCAACGCCACCCAAGCCAAACCACTTGGTTTATTTTCAGCACCTTATGTAAACCGCATGGTTTATTTTGAACCACCTTAGGTAAACCGCATAGTTTATTTTGAGCACCTTAGGTACACCGCATGGTTTATTTTGACCACCTTAGGTAAACCGCATGGTTTGTTTGACCTCTAATAGTGTTTACTTACATGGACTATTTGGGTTGCCAAGGTTTCCACAGTGACCACGAGGTTTGGTTAAGTGCCCCTACGTACTAACCACATGGTTTATTTTAAACCCCTAGTTACGCACACGGTTAGTTTTTTTTAAGTCCGCTAGTAGGTACGGGTACCCACATGTGTGGAGCCCATTAAGTAAAACTTGCGTGTCATTTGGGCCCTTTCTTAATTGTAGGAGCCAATTGAGTCCTTGACACTTGGGGAAATGAATTTATGTATATATATATTTTTTTATTATTATTTTTTTTAATCAGTTACCAATTGATTGAATTATTATTATTATTATTATTATTATTTATTTTATTTTATTTTCTTGATTTTACACAAAAAGGAAACAAATTACAATATTGAAACTATAAGCATATTATTGTGAACATGAATGTGGGAAATTATGCAAATTTTATTATTATCTAAAATTGCTAATGAACATCACATGTATTGAGATATTTAATATAACCTAATTAATTAAGTCAAATATTTCATTATTTACCCCCCCCCAAAAAATTATTATTATGTAAAATACAAATATTCAAAATAAAAAATAACTTGATAACTTAAGAGATAAATTTGGCTACCAAAAATTGGTAAATCCATGATCATGTAGATTGGCCCATGAAATTATTTTCATTTTCATTTAATTTTAAATTACCCATGCATTTATATTTTTCAAATTTCTATTATACACGAGAATCGTATGTCGGATGTATGACTTGTACGATGTGTTGGGGTATTCTTCTGCGTATAGTATATGCTTTGCGTATAATACATCAGGCGTACTTGCTTCGTATGTACAGCGTCCTCGCGCGGCGCTCAAGGGACGCTTATGAGATTGTTGCTGGAGATTTTGTTTCTAGAGATTTTGTTTTGTGGCGGGGCGGGGAGGTTGCTTCTTCTTCTGTGTTCAGTAAAATTTTTGTGGAAGTGGGTTGCTGTGCAAAGGGGATTTAAGGCACTCTTGTTTGTTGTTGTTGCGGCGTGAAGAGGAGGGATTTTTTTGTTGGTGGAAAGATTTCTTCTCAAGAAGACGAAGAAGAAGAAGAATCAGCCAAGATGAATGACTCCGAGGTTTCCAAGCAGGTGCAGCAGATGGTGCATTTCATAAAACAGGAAGCTGAAGAGAAGGCAAATGAGATCTCTGTCGCTGCCGAAGAGGTGAGGGAAGAAAATAAATCCTAATTTGGGTGCCGATCTGATCCCAGAAACTGAAAACCGATGATTCAGATGCTTCTTCTTTTTTGTGGGTGGATGTTTGCTGTTGCTGTAGAGTGTATTGATTGAGAAACCACAACGGCTTTCGGTTGTTTGTGCTTTTTTCCAGTGTGATGTATTATGTGAAATGCTTTTTGTAGTTAGGGTTTGCAGCCCAGGTAAATCTCACTCTTTGTGTTCTTGTGGTTTTTTTGCAATCTCTCTGCAAGCAAGAAAGACATCTTTTGATTTGGTTACAGGTATGGAATGATGGGGGTTTTGATTGATGTGACTCCATGGCTGAGATGATTCAGGAATTCAATATAGAGAAGCTCCAGCTGGTGGAGGCCGAGAAGAAGAAGATTAAGCAGGAATATGAGCGCAAGGAGAAGCAAGTCGATGTGCGCAAAAAAATGTAGGACTACAAATCCAGAGCCAGATTGATTTGCTGAAGGATCAGAGGAAACTGAAAGAATTCAGATAGTTAGGAGGACTGACTGACTGACTGACTGACTGACTGATTGTTGTGGTGGGTTGATATCTTGTGTAGAGAGTATTCCACACAGCTGAATGCATCGCGTTTGAAGGTATTGCAAGCACAGGATGATCTAGTTCGCAAGATGAAGGATGCAGCAGAAAAGCAGCTCCGATCTGTGAGCTTGGATGATGATGACTATCCTTCGCTTCTTGAAGCTCTCATCCTCCAGGTTTGCTGTTCCACCACCTTATTGAAATCTCCAAATACTCAGCACTTGGAATTCCACTTTGAGAAAACACCGGTACACACCATCATCGCTACTTTGGCATGCATTTTGGTGCAGGGTTTGTTGAGGCTGAATGAGTCTGCAGTACAGCTTCGTTGCCGGGAGCATGATCTTGATTATGTTAAATCTGTTGTCAGTTCTGCTGCAAATTCATATGCCAAAAAAACTGGCGCGGATCCACCTGAAGTATTTGTGGATGAGAAACAGTTTCTTCCTGGTCCTCCAAAAGAAGGCCACCATGGATCCTCATGGTACTCTACTTCCACCAATCTTTAGGAATTTTTGGACGTTTTCCTCTTTGTTGGTGTAGCTCCTTGTGCTTTGTATGTAGATGATTTGTGGGAAATTTTGTATGAAAAACTGATACTTTTTGCTGCTTGTGTGGTGGGTGTTCTCCTGAATAATCATGTTTATTGGGGTGTGACAGTGCTGGGGGTGTTGTTTTGGCAACAAAAGATGGACGCATAGTGTTGGAAAACACTCTGGATGCACGTTTGGAGGTTGTCTTCAAGCAGCAGCTTCCTGAGGTGCGTTTTCATATCAGGACTTTCTCAGTTGAAACTGTTAATTGCAGAAAGATCCAGGACTTGGATTTTTTTTTCTTTTGTTGGAGATCCTTAGTCCTCACAATTAGCTTCAGATTCTTGGTAACTGCCACAATTGGGAACCTCTCAAAATGAAGGGTTGCAAGAACTTGAAGTTTCAACCCAGAAATGCCACTTGCAACAGGGCAATTATGGCAAATTAAAGAGTCTTGATTGCTTTGCTATAGGCATTATAAAGTAGTTAGTCATTCTCCTTCTGGGCTCTTGAATTGATGTGGCAACGTGGGGTGGTTTTTTTTATTGTGTTTCAGATTCGGAAGCGGCTGTTTCCTGCTGGAGGTCTGGTGGGTGCTTAAACACCACTATTCTTATCTGCTGCATCTGTGTCATCCCGCCCCCCCAAATTGTCTGCTGTCTGTATTTGTAGTGAAGAAAATGGTTGATGGGTATATCACAGTGGGGCACAAGAGTCCATCCTGTGTTATTCATGTGCTTCTTAATGTGAGCCAGCCCTGTAATAGCTCTGTCCGAGTGAACTCTTCTCATTGTGTGCTAATAATGTGCAAGCCATTCCTTTAACATCTGTTCACAAACAGGGTTCCATACATGAATTCCTACTGTGTCAACATGACCATTACTATGCTTGATCAAACTAGCATATAATATCAGTGCTTGTGTGCATTAATCTCTCCAACAGTGATTCCATTTTTTGTTTCATTAGGATACTACTATCAGCAACTGTGAATTTGGGATAAAGTTTTGCATGGTCACAGCCTCATCTGAAGATGTCTATTTCTGGGTTATTGCATCATATATCATAGAATGATTGCAGTTAGTTACTGCACACTACAGCAACTGATATAGAAACTGATATGGTGCTCTTTTGAAATTCAGTCAGTAGACATTCTTTCTTCAGGAAAGATGATTGGCACTGGGACATTTGGACTGTAACTGTGGGCTCTATGGTCATGTTACCCTAGTTTTTGTCCTGAAAACAGAGAACTCCTCCCAAGTTCACCTTTAACCCTGTGGAGGCTAAACCCTTTTTCCAGCCATTTCAGCTTTAAACCGTTTGACCATGAGTTCGAAATCTGGTCCAATCTACTCATCCATGAATGTGATTGCTAATCTAATCATTGGATTCAAAGTTTACATGCTCAGAAATCTGTGGTAAAAAGATTCAATTAAAATCAAGGAAGGGATGATGAGATAGCAATCACACTCTGTGAGTTGACGTAGAAGAACCCAAACACTTAAAAAAAAAAATTTGTCATTGCTTTGAACTTGTTTCAAGCACTGTTTTGAGAAGGTTAATTTTGCGGGGCACTCTAGCTTCCAGAGATTGTTGCATCCTGATGTTTTTGTTGCTATTGAAGTACCTTGACGGCTTTGATGCAAATTATATTTATATACATATATTAGAAATGGTGAAATTTTCACTCAAGAAATAGAAGGAAAATGAGGAATCTTTGTGGATTTTACAATTTTTTTTGAAGTGGAATTTTCAAAATTAATTAATTAATTGGGAGATATGGGCTGAAGCTACCAATGTAGTATGGTATGTGGCTTCTACATCACAAACTTTCCATGCCATGATTTAAGGTCTTTGCATATTTTTAGGGTTTAGTTTTAAAATGAAGTCTTTCATTTTGTTGAGAGTTTAAAATTATAATTAATAACTAGAGATTTTTCATTTTTTACATACTAGAATCTTGTGGCTAGGAAAAAGCTAGCTCTAGATTTAGATTTATGGAATGTACTTTAATGATAAAAAAATAAATCTTTAAATTTTTATTTTGAGCTTCACTTTGAAAATGTGAGAAAGAGGAAATAATAATGGTAAATGATATAGAAGTTTATTAATTTTATAATATCCCCTCCCTTGCACTTTTTTAATATGTTCTCATTCATCATTTATTATGTAAATCTCAATTTTTATTTTTACTTTTTTTTATTGTATAACATGGACATGAAAAGTTACATTATTATGTAGGTGGTTAGGGGAAAATAATGAAGTAATTATTAGGAAAAAATTGAGGTAGTTATTAGGAAAGAAATAAGGTAGTCTATGAAAAGGCAAATGTTTTTGTCTTTTTTCATGTTTTTAAAAACAAAACCCTAATCCCAAATTTAAGGTATTGAAATAATTATTATTTATATCAAATTTTTGGAATTAAACACATTGATAATGAACCATTTGAAATCATAGACTTTGGATAAATCTACATAACATATCTTTTGATTTCGAAAGTTTACTTGGGCTTCGCATTGTTATTGCAAAATCAATAATGATCAATTGATGAAATTTTTTGATTTGGTGAAAATTAAGTTTCATTCAAATAAAAACATTGATCTTTGAAAATTATGCACACATTGTTATTAGAACTTGATGTTTCATAATTTTTTCTCAACATTGTTGCATCACTTTCATTTATTTTGCATTATAAAGATGAAAAATATTCTAATGACCTTTAACTCTTTAATTCATGATTTTTTAATATACTTTTTAATTTTTAATTTATCATGTGCACAATGAAAAAAAATTAAGATGGATATGAATGTGGGGAAAATGAACACAAATATAATCAAATAATACCTCAGTAATGATATCCTATATATTAAAGTAACAGTGGTGTCTGTCTGTGTGGGCAGTGCCTGGAACTCCCGTTACCTGTGGAGCCCGTGAAGATTCTTCCAGTCACTCCCGTTACCTGTGGAGCCCGTGAAGATTCTTCCAGTCACTCCTGTTACCTGTGGAGCCCGTGAAGATTCTTCCAATGACTCCCGTTCCCTATGGAGCTCGTTCCCTATCTGTGGTGACAAACAGGGTAGGGCAAGGCGGCCAAGGCAACCGCTGCGAGGGGCCGGACGAGGTGCCATTTCTATTAAAGAAATCCTTGGGGAAAACCAGGGGACCTACATCTAATCAAACAAAAATACAATTTTTTTAAAATTATTTTCATTATAGAACATATTAAAAAAATTAGAATCTTTTTGAAAAAGAAAATAGAAACAAAATAAATAAATACATACATACATAAAAATAGAAAAAAATGAAGATAGAAAAAATAAAAACATGAAACAAACATAAACAAAAAAAAGAGTAAAAACGCAAAAACTATAAAAAAGGAATGGAAACAAATGAAACAAGGAAAGGGAAATACATTAAAATAATTTTAAAAGAAAAAAAATTCCAAAAATGAAGAAACCAAATAAAGAGTAAAAAATAAGAAAAAATAAAACTTATAAATATTGAAGAAAAACCCTACTTGAAAAAGAATGAGGTGTGTCTTCTTTCTCCAAACTTCAA